>ERZ842401.7902-NODE-7902-length-10688-cov-3.846139_pt1 | contig 10688 bp, 11 predicted proteins | sample MGYA00521270_ERZ842401 | MGnify/ENA primary metagenome ERZ842401 (study PRJEB31892, sample SAMEA3878208) | bioreactor metagenome | biome: Moose rumen | place: Sweden | collected 2011-10 | study: EMG produced TPA metagenomics assembly of the PRJEB12797 data set... | reverse complement strand
AGCGAAGATAGTCTACCCTGCGCAGTATAAGTAGTCGGGTAATATAACAGCGGCTAGGTGATAATCCATGCGACAAATGACCTGGCCGCTTTTGCATTCTCAAACGTTCTCTCGTGTAATTTCTTTGACTGCTCTCATTCTCAGCCTTACATAGTCAACATACCATTTACCATCTGAGAATAATTTATCCCGCAGAGATTCTGATACTTCACGCCTAATACATTCGCTCTCTTCCTCAGAAATGCCAATAAATGGATTTGTTACGAACATTCTTATCCAGTCATAGAGTCCGTCTGAACCTGTCAGCTGAGTCGGCCTGTCAAACAGAACTGCATATCTCACAGTAAAGCCTGCATTCTCAAGCAGAACAGAATATTCACCTATTGTCGGGAAAAAGAACGGCATAACGTATTCTTGACCATGTGCTGCGAAAACTTCAGCGAGTCTCTCATGAATGATCCCTGCGCACCCACAGCCCCCCATCTCGAACACAAACTGCCCTCCGTACTTCAAGGCTTCGTATACACACTTAATCATCATTGGCTGCCGTATCTTGTCTATCCAGTGAAGCACTGCATTTGAGAATACAGCATCAACTTGGGCATCAACTGAAAAATTCACAGCATCAGCCTTCATGAAGGTCAAGGCAGGATAGTTTATGCGAGCCTTAGTCAACATATCATCAGAAGCATCAAGTCCAAGAACGCTGCAGCCTTTTTCTGCAAGGGCATTAGTCAGAGTTCCAGTGCCGCAGCCTAAATCTATAACTGTATGGACATTGCCCTCTATGAGCTTTAGTACATCAGCTCCGTATTTGCAGACAAAGGAGAATTTTGACGAGTAATCTTCTGCATTCCAGTTTTGATTCATGAGTTACGCCTCCATATGTTCATCACAGCAAAAATAAGCAGCATAATGAACGTTCCCAGTACAGCCGACATTCCGGCAGTAAATCCCCAATGTTCGGCAATTATTCCAGTGATTAACGGCATCAATGTCCCTCCTGTGCATCCCGACGTAAACAGCACTCCCATAGCTAACGGGTACTTGTTTGTGTACTTGGCCGAAGACGCATAAATTATCGGGCTTATCCCCGACATGAACAGTCCCACAAGTGCAACGCTCACCGCAACAGAAATTTTCCCCTCTGACCTCAGCATCACCCCGAAACATACACACGCTCCCAGACTCAGCACCAGCAATATCGTGCTCTGCTTCATATATCCGGACAGCCTTACGCAGAGTAATCTTCCCGCAAGCATAACTATCCACATAAGCGCAGCCATAGACTGAGAGTAATTCATAGTCATGTTCTTATGAGTCATGTACGTAACTAGCCAGCCGTTAAGCGCAAATTCACAGCACAGGTACATGAAGATTAACGCTGCCATCAGCATAAAGCCCTTCTCTCTCAGGAACGCTAAAGATTTCCCTGAAGGAGCACCTGCCTGCGGATAATCCCTAACGTTCAGGAATAACATCACAGCTACTCCCCCCAGCACAGCAACGAAAATTAACCCTGCTCTCCAGTTAATCCCCCTCAGTGCAGAGAACATCAGCGGCGCAAGAATAGCTCCTGCAGCAAACGACGCATGAAGCATTAACGTAGTCTGAGGCTTACCGTCCGTGATGAGGCTAACTGTTCCCTGAGAAAATGTGATGAGGCTTCCGCGGCCAAGTCCTATCATTGCGCAGAAGACGAGCAGCAGCGCAGGAATACCCGCCAGCGTCAAGGCAGCATAACCAAGACATATTGACAGAGTAAGAATGATGATTGATGTTTTTGCTCCGAGATACATCGCTGCAAGGCCGACAAGAATACCTGAAGCGAGATTGCCGAGTGAGTAGCAGGACAATAATGCTCCGCTCATAGAGTACGGCAGGTTGTGAGCAGAGCTTATATCCGGAAGAGCAGACCCAAGAGTCAGCATAACTATTCCTGAGTAGAAGAACGCGTAAAAGCAGGATACCAGTAACTTTTTGTTGTTATTCACTGTTGATTGACCCCCTGAGACTTCACCATACGTGAGAATATTCCGCCCGATTCTAGCAGCTCTCCCGGAGTCCCCTGTTCCGCAATCCTCCCTTCAGACAGCACGATTACCTTGTCAGCTCCCATAACTGTACGCATTCTGTGAGCAATAACTATCACTGTTTTATTGCGTATCAGCCTCGAAATCGCAGACTGTACTTCGCTCTCGTTCTCAGCATCAAGTGAGGCCGTAGCTTCGTCGAGCAGAATCACAGGAGCTTTCTTCAGGATTGCACGTGCTATTGAGATTCTCTGACGTTCTCCTCCTGAGAGTTCACAGCCATTTTCTCCTATCTGAGTCTTCCAGCCCTTAGGGAGTCTCTGCGCAAACTCCTCACAGTTAGCGAGCCTGCCTGCAGCTATAACCTCAGCGTCAGAAGCATTTTTTCGGCCTATGCGTATATTGTCCAGTATCGAGCCGTTGAACAGCACTACATCCTGAAACACTACAGAGAAGATTGACATCAAGGCTTCTGGGTCAATGTCAGCAATATTCATTCCGCCTACAGTGATTTTTCCTGAGTCTATGTCCCAAAAACGCACAATAAGGCGTGAAAGTGTAGTCTTGCCTCCTCCGCTCGGCCCGACAAGCGCAGTAACTTCACCCTGTTTCGCTGTGAATGATACATCGTCAATGACTTTCTCTTCGTCATCGTAACTGAAGCTGACGTGCGAAAACTTTACGTCATAACCTGAGTTAGTGAGTGTTGTGCTGCCGGTCTGGAGCGGCTGGGAGTATATATCGTTTATCCTGTCTATGCCGGGGCGTGTAGCGATTATTGCGGCCAAGTTCTTGAGCGAGACCTCTAACGGGTCATAGAGCCTTGACGCAGCAAACAGGAACATCAAGAATGTAGACGCATCGAGTCTTCCTGAAGAGTACAGCACTGCGCCGGTAAAAGCACATGACGCAAGACCAAGCCTCAGCACCAGATATGCAGACACTACGAAAATTGCCGTACCCAGTTCAGACGACATTGCGGACTTCTCTGCACTGCGGACATCTTCAGTGAGTTTCCTGACGTACTCATCAGTGAAGTTGTTTGCGCACAAGTCCTGCGAACACTCCAGAAATTCCTGCACACCTTCATTGCACCTTATCCTTGCCTTGAGGGAACGCATAGAGAATCCCTGCTGTACCTTTGCAGACAGTCCTACAATCCCGAACGACACGGGCAGTACCCACAAGACTGCTATAGCCATCCTCCAGTTAACGGCGAATAGTCCTGCGGCAATGAATAACGTTGAGATTATTGACCCGATAAGAGGCGCAAGATAGTGTGACTGACTCGTCTCCAGCAATGCGCAGTCATTCATGATTGATGACGTTATGTCGGCCAAGTCCCTGTGCGCAAAGAATGATAACGGAATCTTCCTCAGTCTCTCAGCAAGAGTTACGCGCCTAAGTCCGGACTCCCTGTACGTCGCAAAGAATGTAGTGTTGTACTGAAACCATGACGTAAATAACATCAGGAACATGCACACAAAGCTCGTGGACACATAAAACACTGCGCTCTTGTCCGTGAGCGTGAACCCGACGGCACTAAGCATAGTGAAGTGTGTTATGAGGCTGTAGACCAGACCCACAGGGAGTATCAGCGAGATATTCTGCAATGCACAGCACAGACTCCCTACTAGTAACTCGACAGCTCCTTTTTTCGACAGCGCAAACCTTTTCTGTAACCAGCGCATTATCTATTCTCCTTCCTAGTGCTGATATTCCACGATAACGAGGCCTGATACTCATTCCACATCCTGAAGAATGCACCCTTGCGTGAGATAAGCTCCTCAAAGGTCCCGGTCTCGACGAGTTTTCCTCCGTCAAGCACAGCAATAATATCTGCGTTCCTTACGCTTGAGAGCCTGTGAGCAATCATGATCACCGTCTTGCTGTGAGAGAGTGCAGAGAGTGCCTGAGTCATTAGTGCTTCATTGTCGGGGTCGGAGTAAGCTGCTGCCTCGTCAAGAATCACGACCGGAGAATCCTTCAGCAATGCACGAGCAACACATAATCTCTGAATCTGTCCTCCTGATAAGTAGACTCCCTCACTGCCGATGACTGTATCGAGGCCTTCCGGGAACTTGGCCGGAATGTCCATGCACTGCGCAGACTCAATAGCCGATATGACTTCTTCATGTGATGCATCAGGCCGTGCGAGCTTGACGTTATCTATGATTGTGCCGCGTATAAGCCTGCTGTCCTGAAAGACGAACGCTATTTTGTCCATGAGGTCATGATGTGCTATGTCCTTGACGTTCACGCCTCCGAGAGAGATTCGGCCCTTGTCTGCGTCAAAGAAACGTGCTGTGAGTTTTGCGAGGGTAGATTTTCCGCTGCCAGAAGAGCCGACGAGTGCGAGAGTCTGTCCGGGCTTGACAGTAAGTGTTACGTCACTGACTGCCTGAGTCCTGCCGTAACTGAACGACACATCACGAATCTCAATATCCGGCATTTCCGGCACAGCTTGAGGATTCTGCGGTGAAGTCAGGGGCTTTAGTGAGAGTATCTCGTTTACGCGGCGCAAGGCATCTGCTGAGAGCATTTCGTCCTCGTTCTGCCGTATAGTCCGCATAAGAGTAACTGACACAAGAGGCGCGACAATTACGGCTAACACAAAGTTCATCAGGAACTCTCTTGAGACTCCCTGCGTCATTGCTACGAACACTCCCGCAAAGATCAGGAACAGAATCGTGCTGTTTATGGCAAGAGTGAAACATATCATAGGTATTCTCAGCTCCTGAGTGTAGGCAGTAGTCCATAGTTCATAGTTCATGATGGCTTTCTGGAATCTCCTGAAGGAGTGTATGGTCTGGCCAAACGCCTTAATCACTGGCATTCCCCTAACGTACTCTACTGCCTCGTTAGACATGAGGTTAAGTGCATTCTGGTACTCTGCTATTTTCTTGCGCATGTCCTCACCGGTCATGAATGACATGATCACGAAGCCAAGAGTTGCCGGTGCGAGACTGACGATTGCGAGTCTCCAGTCAGACCAGAAAAGTAACGCGATAAGCCCGAACATTGAGCCTATTGCTGATGCTTTGTCGGGGAGCTGATGAGCTAGGTATGTTTCTGCTGCGGTGCTCGTGTCGAGAATGACTCTGCGTAAATGTCCTGTGCCCAGAGAGTCGACGACTCCAAGAGGTAATGAAGCTATATGCTGAATGAGTCGGGTCTGAATGTTTGAGGCGACTCTGAATGCGGCTTTGTGTGAGCATATGAGTCCGGCAATGTAGACCAGAATCGAGGCGGCGGCAGAGAGAAGGGCAGATTTCCCGTAAAGTGCAATGTTATCGGCATTCTGATTGATGAGTATGCAGCCTGCTGTTTTCCAGATGAACCAGAACGGAAGAACAGCGATTATAGGACTTATCCCAGCAAGAACCCATGAAGTATATGTGAAGTATTTATGTTTTCCTGCGAATGACAATAATTCCTGAAGGTCAAGTTTTTTTCTCACAAAACATCACTCCTTTGTTGATGAGATATGCATTAATTCTTTCCAGCCCGCAAGGTAGAACGTCTGCAGTGATTGTACGTACTCTTTGGCTTTTTCGCGCGGCATGTCATGAATCACTGTCTCGAAAAACGCAGATAACATTCCGCTTATGAGCATATGTTCAAGCATTGGGTCTATCTCCGGAACTTCACGGCCTGAAGCTCTCATGATGCGCATAAATTCATCTGTGGCCTTGACCTCAAGCTCGGACATTTCGTGAATCATTCCGGAATACTTTGTGCCTTCTGAACAGCATAGTATCAGCCTGAACGCGTCGAAGTTGTCATAGATATATTCGCTCATCTGTGATAGACACTGCCCGGAGATTTCGCCTAAGTTGTCTTCCTGCTCTTTGTGAGTGAGATTCCTGAAGGCCTCGTGAGAAGCTCTGTACATGTTCATGACTGCCTCGTAATGATGGGCGACGAGTGCATCAAACAATTCTGCCTTGCTCTTGAAGTAGCCGTAGAATGCTCCTGTAGTAACTCCTGCTCTGCGCGCAATGTTCCTCAGTGATGCTTCAAGAAAGCCGTGTGCAAGAAATTCGTACTTGCCTTCTTCGAGGATAGCTCTTAAAGTTTCCTCACTGCTCAAGTAATCACCATCTCCTAAAAATATAACAGTGTTATGCATTATACCAGATGCTCAAATACAGAGTGAGTAATGTAAAATATCATCATCAAAACTTTCACTTCAGGAGGAAATTTTCTGTACCATGCGTAAAATTTTGTGTACATTTCTTGCAGTTATGGCTTTGTGTGCCTGCGCTTATGCTCAAGACGAAATCAGCCCGGACATTAAGCGCGACAAGTCTGGCAACGTTATTGACATGAAGAGTCCCGAAGGCCTGAGGATAATCTACATCGGAACGTTCAGGACTGACCCGGAAACAAATACAGACTCTCAGGACGAAGCCCAGATTCCTGACGAGAGCGTTTTTACAGTGTTCATGGTGAAATCCGACAAAGATACTCCTCTGCAGCTAGACGTTAGGGACGGCTACGACACACGCACTAACAAATTCTCTTGGCGCAACAGCAAGCCTTGGGGGTATATTGCTGACATTGAGACGAACGGAAACCCACGCGATATTCTGGAGACGTTCTGGGTCAGGGTAACTTTCTGGCACGACCTGCCCTTCAAGTACGGCTCATACCCTGTGATTGCCCGCATAGGGTTCGTGATTAATGATAATGAGCTGTCGTTCAAGCGTATACGTCCTGCTTCTTGGGAGGACTGGAAGAAGATAGAGCCTAAGATTCTTGTGCTTGAGGAGAATGAAACTGAGGGAGATTTTCAGCTTGAGGAGCTTGACGCGCTAAAGGCTGTGAAGACTGAGGAGGCCAAGAAATAACATGAGAAAGTTTTTAGCTCTAGTAATAGCGTTGTCGTTATCGGGCTGGGCATTTGCTGACGATACGGCCAGTCAGGACATTGCGGAAAATAGAGTTGCGGGCTACACGATCCAGCGGGATTTAGGGAACGCTACGGGCTTCAGAACAGTTGACGGACTTCACGTAGTCTGGAGGGGGACGTACAGGGTCAAGCCGACAGAGCCGAACCCTGAGTCTCCGGATGCAGAGGTAAAGCCTGACGAGGGAATATTTACGGTGTTCATGGTGAAGTCAGACAAGGATACTACCTTGAAGCTGGATATACTTGACGGAATGGACATCAGGACAAACAAATTCAGCTACAGGAGCGGGGATTGGGGATATATTGCTGACTCTATGGCTAACGGCAATCCTAGAAATATTCCCGGAGGGTTCTGGATACGGGTAACGTTTTGGCATAACCTGCCCTTCAAGTATGGGGAACGTCCGCTTATTGCACGACTTGGTTTTGTCATCAACGGTTATGAGATAACGTTAAAGCGTTTCAGGCCTGAGGCTTGGGGGGACTGGACATATGCTGAACGTGAATATGTAGTGCCGCTTGAGGAGGACAAGAAGAGGGCGGAGTTTGAGGAGCTGGAAGTGAAACAGGTGAAACGCTAGAAGATGTGATTATGCCCTGCTGTGAAGAGAGATCCGGCAGGGTTAATAGTTTGTCAGAAGGGCTTCCGTTATTGAGTGCCTGTTAGTTTCTTTTGCGCCGACATGATAAAAATGTTCATGAGTTATTTTGCGGCAGAAGTTCCAAATTTTGCTGATATATTCGTTCTTTCTGTACTCGTTATGATCCCACATAGACAGCATGAATTTACAGCCTGACTCACGCAGAAGCATACACAGCTTTTCTTCACGCTCCTCATTCCACGAATCGTAATAATCAACGTTCCGGCCTATGTACGGCGGATCGCAATAGATGAACGAGGCATGATCTGAGATTGTTATAGTTTTCTCGAAAGGCTGGCAGATAAATTCCCAGTCATAAATTTTCAGGCAGGACTCTATATATCTCACCTGATTAACTATTTTCGTGATGTATGCCTTAGTGAATTTTCCGGGCTTATGGCCGTAGGGGACATTGAAGCAGTAATCTTTGTTGAAGCGTATCATTCCGTTGAAACAAGACCTGTTAAGGAACAAGAAATCAAGCGGGCTGTGAAATTTGTTGAATCTATCACGGACTGAGTAATAGTATTTCTCGTCTTCTTCTTCGAGCTTTCTGCCATGTTCAGCGAGAAATATTCTAACCAGTTCGGAAGTTATGCTGCCGGACTTCAGAGCATTGTAGAAATTTATGATATGAGGGTTTATATCTGCGAAAATTGCTCTTTCAGGTCTGATGTTGAAACCTACTACCCCAGAACCCATGAACGGTTCAAGCCATAGAGTATATCTGTTGAGCTGTACGTTCTGCTTAATGAGCGGGACTAATTTTGTTTTTATGCCCTGAATCTTTATAGGAGGAACATAAATTTTCTCAGTCATCTTCTCATCCTTCTAGGATTATTGAGAGTCTCCGGAAGTCCCCTGTAGTGCAGGTACTCAGCAAATGATGACAAAGTTTTATATCTGCCGTCTGTGCCCTGAATATTTATTCTGCCGAAATTCGCCCAGTAGTCATCAAATAATTCTTCGCCAGCAAGAGCAAATACCCCATTGCCGTTCAGGATATCGTCAATGTACTGAATGCTGCCTATGTTCGCAGTGTTTCCGCTGCCGGGCTTGTCGCTTGCTATCCTCCATTTTTCGGCAGCAAAAAACGTAAAATCATGTATCACTGCAGGTATATTCTCAACTTCGCTGATAGAGTAAATCCTTGTGTCATAGTCAGAATATAGCAGAAATGCCCGCTGTATTCTCCGTGAGAACCGAGTGTAAAACCGTTGCAGAAGTCCGGATCAAGCCTGTTCCTGTAAGTAGTCTTAAGGTCTACAGCAAACTTCAGATTATTATCCTGTTTGGATATAAACGTGAAATCAGGATACCAGTTTTGTTTTTCCGCAGGCTCGATACTATACCCCATAGCTTCAGCAAAATGCAGAAGGTTAGGTAATAAATGAATCTCCAATACTTTTGAGAGAACTTTTGAGTCAGATGACAAAGTATAAACATTCCTGAATATGTCGATAAAGCCCCGTATGTTCCATTCACCTGAGCTGGTTATCCTGTATGCCAGAGTACCGGCAAATAGGCCAAGCTCCCGGAAAAATGCCTCTTTCTCTGTATTATGCATGACCGGCATTGTAACGCTCCCTCAGTTTTTCATAAACACTATGCGGCACAACGTCCCTAACTGTCCCGCCGAAATGGAATATCTCCCTAATACTCGAACTCGACACATAAGAGTACTTCGGGTCAGTAACAATAAAAAATGTCTCAACGTCCGGAGCTAGCTGCCTGTTCATCAGTGCCATCTGAAACTCGTACTCAAAGTCGCTCATTGCCCGCAGACCTCGAATAATTACTCCTGCTTCTTTCTGCCTCACATAGTCCACAAGAAGTCCGTTGAAACTGTCTACAGTTATATTTTTTACGTGTGAAAGACTCTCTCTGGCCATTGTGCAGCGTTCCTCAACACTGAAAACTGAAATTTTACGTTCATTGACAAGAACACTTACTATGACTTCATCAAATACTGCTGCTGCCCGCTCTGCTATGTATATATGCCCGTTAGTTATCGGGTCAAATGAGCCGGGATATACTGCTCTAGTTATCATTGTTCTTCCTCCGCATTATCGCTATGACTTCATCAAATACTGCTGCTTTCTGCTGTGTATATTGCCTGTCAGTTATAGGATCAAACGAGCCGGAATATACTGCTCTAGCCGTTCACAGAATGGAGCATTAGTGTATCACTTAAGATTCATTATTCGTTCTCTATCCACAAAAAATCCCCCCTGTTCTCAGTAAACAGAGGGAAATCAACTTTTCTCATTAACGCACAGGATTAAACTCCCTGCTCAACAGCTCTTTGAACTCCTCAAGAGTCATGCTCCCTAAGTCTCCTTCTGAACGTTTCCTCACTCCAACAGTCCCGTTCTCCTTCTCCTTATTGCCAAGTACGAGCATATACGGCACTTTCTGCATCTGAGCATCACGAATCTTCCGGCCGAGCTTCTCTTCACGGGTATCTATCTCCGTCCTGAGTCCCCACTCCAAAAACTTGGCCTGAAGTTCACGCGCATAATCTATGTGGTCTGACGCTATCGGCACAATCTTCACCTGCACCGGTGCAAGCCAATACGGGAAAGCTCCTGCGTAATGCTCTATCAGTATTCCCATGAACCGCTCAATGCTCCCGAAAACTACCCTGTGAATCATTACCGGAGTATGTTCCGCACCGTCCTCACCAATATACGTAACGTCAAAGCGTCCGGGCATCTGGAAGTCAAGCTGAATCGTCCCGCACTGCCATGTTCTGCCTATACAGTCCTCAAGGTGAAAATCAATCTTCGGCCCGTAAAACGCTCCGTCGCCGGGGTTGATCGTGTAGGGAGTCCCTGTGCTGTCAAGGGCATCACGTAATGCGCTCTCTGCTTCATTCCACTGTTCGTCTGTGCCCATAGAGTCCTCCGGGCGTGTCGAAAGCTCAACGAAATACTTGAACCCGAAAACTTCAGTGTAGACGTATTTATCAAGCTCCATTATTGCGAGCACCTCGTCCTTTATCTGCGCCGGAGTGATGTACGTGTGAGAGTCGTCCTGCGTGAAGCATCGCACCCTCATCAGGCCATGAAGGACTCCGCTGCGTTCATGACGGTGCAC
>ERZ842401.7901-NODE-7901-length-10690-cov-5.808369_pt1 | contig 10690 bp, 6 predicted proteins | sample MGYA00521270_ERZ842401 | MGnify/ENA primary metagenome ERZ842401 (study PRJEB31892, sample SAMEA3878208) | bioreactor metagenome | biome: Moose rumen | place: Sweden | collected 2011-10 | study: EMG produced TPA metagenomics assembly of the PRJEB12797 data set... | reverse complement strand
GCTGCGGGCATTGGTGGCTATATTTACGGGAGGATTGCCGCATGATATTCTTCTCGTTATTCTACACGTTCTTCATGATAGGCCTCTTCGGTTTTGGCGGGGGCTATGGCATGTTATCGCTCATTCAGCACGAGACGGTGGAACACTGGCATTGGTTGTCATCATCAGAGTTTACCGACATTGTAGCGATTTCACAGATGACACCCGGTCCTGTAGGCATCAACTCAGCCACATATTGTGGCTATACCGCCTGTATTAACGCAGGCTATTCGATGCCTATGGCCATTTTAGGCTCTACAACTGCCACTTTTGCGCTGGTACTGCCTTCATTGATTTTGATGGTATTAATTAGCAAAATGTTCATGCGATACATGCATACCCGCACGGTGACCTCTGTTTTCACTGGTTTGCGACCTGCTGTTGTGGGACTTTTACCCGCTGCCACCCTGCTCCTTTGTAGCAAAGAAAACTTCTCAACACCTACGGAGAACCCTTGGCAGTTCTGGATTAGCTGTGGACTATTTGCGGCAACTGCCTTCGGTACAGGGGTTTTAAAGATTAACCCCATCCGCATGATATGCTATGCAGCCATTGCGGGATTGGTGTTATTCTATTAAAGAATCCTCTATTTGTGCTTCCAATAATACTCCAAGCCACGTTTGACATTCTCCTTGACGGCATCTGATGTAAAAGTAGCACCAGTCAGGCCATCCACCTCTGCATACTTGTTCTTCGACACCTTCTGTCCTTCATAGGCAGGCAGCATCTGCTTCTTGATGCGAGCATTGTATTTTGGTGTCTCCTGGCTCTTCAGCAGCACCACCTTGACTATCTTGTTCTTTTTGATGTAAATCTCCACAGGTGTTGGGCCATTGTAGCCCTCTACATCCTGTGCCAGTGTCGTGGTATTCACAACATAGGTACCATCTTTCTCCTTCTTCATCACGTCATCTGCCTGTGCAGCCAGTCCGCACATCAGCAACATGGCTATCAAAATATTTTTCTTCATTTTCTTGTTTTATTGATTTGAGAGCGCAAAGTTAAGCATTTTTTCGTAACTTTGCCCCATGAAACATTTTTATTCACTCTTTTTAGCAATCTTTTTCGCCAGTTGTACAACAGTCCATCGTGGATTCATTCCCGTTTCAGGCCATGGACAACTGTACTACGATGAACGGGGTAAAGGTGAACCTGTACTTCTGCTGCATGGGCACTCGTTAGACAGAAGGATGTGGGACGAACAATGGCGACCGCTGTCCAAACAATACCGAACGATAAGAATAGACTTTCGAGGCTATGGCCGCTCTTCAGAGCAACGCGAAGACTTACAGATGACACATGTAGACGATGTTATTACACTAATGGACTCATTCCACATTCAGCGTGCCCACATTATTGGTCTTTCGATGGGAGCCTTTGTAGCAGGCGATATGCTGGCGATGTATCCTGACAGACTTATTACCTGCACTATGGCCAGCGGAGGCATCCGTAACTCCAAAGGTCCCAGCGAACCGATGGACACAGCAGAAAGCAAGAAACGAGACCAAGAAATAAAAGCACTTCAAGTGAAAGGCGTAGCGAAGATGAAACAAGAGTGGATAGAACAGTTGATGGCATCAGGAGGGTCGCAACGAGAACGGATGCGCAAGCCTCTGACCCAGATGATCGACCAATGGACAGCATGGCAACCCTTGCACAAAGAAGTACGCCTGTTCTATGGCAAGGAGGCGTGGCAACGATTCATTCAACAAAAGAACACCACTCCCACCCTGCTGATTCGTGGTGCGAAAGAACTAAATGGCAAGAAAGGCGAGCCTCGCGAACTGCAATATCTGAAAAATGGCCGCTACATCGTTATTCCCGACTGCGGCCATATGCTGAACATGGAACGACCCAAGGAGTTCAATCAGGCCGTTCTTGAATTTCTCAATAGTTTCCCAATGCACTGATACTCTGAGGCATCCACACTTCCATCAGTCCTGCTCCACGATGGTTCCAAGCATAGTAAGGAATCATCGTCAGTTGAGCTGACTTGACGTTGACTTCACCTGTTTCATTCTGTTCAACAGCTTGTCCGTCAACCTTGATGGCCTTGACGTCAAACGACTGATTGTCGTAGCTGATCTGCTGGTCGAGTACGGTGAACTGAGGCTGACGAGGCATCAGGAAATTGAAGATATTGAAGTCTTTGTTGTCCACTCCCTCAGCACAATAGACCAGTGGGCCACGTTCTACAGCAATGCGCCCACGATCATCAGCTACCCGATGGTTTGCCTTGATGGTACGCACAGGCATATCGAAGTGGATAGTCACTACATCGCCCCTCTTCCACTTACGGTTCAAACTAAGATACCCCTTGACTATCTCTGTCTGTACCGTCTGTCCGTTCACCTTAACACTATAGCTACCCAATACATCGTCGCTGAAACGATAGAGGTCAGAAGGTACTGGCGACTGGCTTACCCAACCTGGCAAGCGAATCATCATATTGAAAGCCTTAGCCTTGGTCTTCACCACCTTGAGGTTGATATCACCATCCCAAGGATAGTTGGTCTTCTGCTCCAGCGTCACCTGCTTGTCTTCCACCTGCATGGTAGCCGTATTGCCAGCAAACAGGTTCACATAGAGATTGCTCCCCTTGACGGCATACATATAACCTGGGAACGAGGGGATGAAGCGACAGAGGTTCGAAGGACAGCAGGCACAACCGAACCAAGGCTGGCGTTCGACCGTACCGTCAGCATTAAACTTGTACTTACCATCTGAAGACAGCGGATTAGGGTAGAAGAAACGACCACCATCAACGCTCATACCGCTGATGACACCATTATACAACGTACGCTCCATGCAGTCGATATACTTGGCATCACCATGCAAAAGAAACATACGGTGGAACAGGTAGACCATCGAGATAGCCGCACACGTCTCGTTGTAAGCAGTCAGGTTAGGCAACTCATAATCGGCACCAAAAGCCTCACCCTGATGACGTGCTCCGACACCACCCGTAATGTAATATTTCTTTGATACGATATTCTCGTAGATGGCATCGATGGCCTTAATATATGCAGAGTCGCCTGTCAAGGCAGCAACATCAGCCATGCCAGCATACATATAGCCCGCACGAACAGCATGTCCCCAAGCCTCCGTTTGCTCTACGACAGGCCTGTCGCTCTGTGAGTAGACATCATGACGTTGCGTCTTGCCACGATAGTCGAGCAAAAACCTGGCTTCGTCCAGATATTTCTGTTCACCTGTCAGCAGATAAAGACGAGCCAACGCCATCTCTGCTATCTGATGACCTGGTACCACACAAGCCTGTCCTTCTTTTGGTCCGACCTCACGGACTACACAATCAGCATAGCGACGCGCTATATTGAGGAACTTATCCGACCCCGTAGCCTGATAGTGGGCACAGGCCGCATCCACCATGTGACCCAGATTATAGAGTTCATGACTCAACACCTCTTCCTTCTCCCAACGCTTCGTACCAGCCCACGAATGGGGATGCCAAGGGTTCATGGTACGCGGAGTATAGAGATAGCCATCAGGTTCCTGAGCAGCCCCTACGATGTCGAGTACAGAGTCAATATATGCCTTGAGTTTGGCATCAGGATAGGTCTGCAGCACATAGCTGGCACCCTCGATGGTCTTATAGACATCCGTATCATCAAACGAGAACCCTGACGGCGGATAGTCAGGACTGGGATTCAGACACTGCACGAAATTCTTGTATCTTCCCTCGCTCTCACACTTCGAGAAAGCCAGCGGGATAGTTACTTCGCGAGCAGCACGGATACGTTCTCCCCAGAAAGTGTTGGGCGTCACCTTTACTGCGGTAAACGGCACTTGAGTGATAGGATAGCCGTTCGAGATGTTTTTTTGTGCCTGAGCGGTCGTCAGCAGGACCAAGCCCAACAGAAGTGTTGTCAGTCGTTTCATCATTGTCAAAGTTTTGGTTTTCCTCCGCAAAGGTACGTATTTAGTTACAAACAGCCAAACTTTTCGTCTTATAATAAATAATGTATGTAACATGAGACAACGTTTTTGCATCTTTTTCCTGCTGCTGAGCACGATGCTGACGGCACAAGCCCAGCGCAAAGTATACTTTTCGACATCGTTTCACGAGCCTGCCACAGATGGTTTGCGCTTTATCTATAGCCATGACGGCTGGAACTGGAAGGCCATAGACGGTGTATGGCTTAGACCTGAGGTAGGCAAACAGCGCGTCATGCGCGACCCGTCCGTCATCCGCACACCTGATGGTATGTTCCACCTGGTATGGACCTCCAGTTGGCGAGGCGACAGAGGCTTTGGATATGCCTGTTCAAAGGACTTGGTACATTGGAGCGAACAGCGCTTCATTGAGGTGATGACCGACACCACTACTGTCAACGTATGGGCTCCTGAACTGTTCTGGGACGATGTCAAACAGCAGGCCGTCATCGTCTGGGCATCATGCATTCCAGGCAAGTTCCCTGACGGACAGGAAGACCACAAGAACAACCACCGTCTCTACTACACAACGACAAAGGACTTCAAGAAGTTCAGCCCTACGAAACTGATGATAGACCCTGGTTTCTCGTGCATCGATGCCACATTGGTGAAGCGAGGCAAGCAGGACTACGTGATGGTGCTGAAGGACAATACACGCCCTGAGCGCGACATCAAGGTGGCCTTTGCCACGTCGCCATACGGTCCGTGGAGCAAAGCCAGCGAACCCTTTACAGGTAAGATGATGGAGGGTCCGACAACCATCAAGGTAGATGACGGATGGCTTATCTACTACGACCGCTACCGTCTCTTCGATTTCGGTGCCCACTACACGAAGGATTTTAAAACGTTTAAGGATGTGTCCGACCAAGTGGATGTACCCAATCTGCACAAGCACGGCACCATCTTCGAGGCTGATGAAACCATTCTTCAAGGGTTGCTGAATGCCAAGAAGATACACTATACGGGTAAGACGTTGAGCAATCCCAATCGCCACGACGGAGGGCTATCTCCTGTCGTTGGTGTGCATAACATCCAGATTCTGCGTGCCAACCGCGAACACCCCTCTGAGGCTAACGGACAGGGTTGGACCTACAACCACCAACCCATGATGGCCTATTGGAACAATCAGTTCTATGTGCATTACCTCTGTGACCCCAAGGATGAACATGTGCCGCCTTCGCACACGATGTTACAGACCTCGAAAGATGGCTATACATGGAGCGACCCACAGGTGCTGTTCCCAGAGTTACAGGTGCCTGAAGGTTTCCAGAAACCCAATCGTCCTGAGAAGGCACACAACCTCATTGCCATTATGCATCAGCGTGTGGGTTGGTATGTTGCCAAGAGTGGACAGTTGTTTGCTATTGGCAACTACGGCGTCGCCTTCGACAAGAAAGACGACCCCAACGACGGCAATGGCATTGGACGCGTTATTCGCGAGGTAAAGAAAGACGGCACACTGGGTCCCATCTATTTCATCTACATGAATTCAGGATATTCCAGACAATCCAGAAATTCCGGAAAAACCACCATCTTCCCCTACTACACCAAAGCCCCCAAGGATATTAAGAAGGCCTGCGAAGAAATTTTGGCAAATCCTCGCTATCGCATGCAATGGGTGGAGGAGGCTGATCGTGAAGACCCGTTGATTCCTTTGCACAAGGAATACAAGGCTTACTGCGACTATACCCTGCCCGACGGACAGATTGCGTCGCTATGGAAACATGCCCTGACCTCTACTAGCGCTGATGGTGGACTCACGTGGGCTCAGCCTGTGGAACGAGCCAAAGGCTTTGTCAACAGCAATGCCAAGATATGGGGACAACGCTTGTCAGATGGCACATACGCCACCATCTATAATCCCTCTGAATACCGTTGGCCACTGGGTATTTCCTTGAGTAAGGACGGCTATGAATATGTGACCTTGAATTTAGTTCAAGGTGAAGTTCCCCCTATGCGCTATGGTGGCAACTACAAGTCGTATGGTCCGCAGTATGTGCGAGGCATTCAGGAGGGCAACGGTGTACCTGCAGATGGTGACCTGTGGGTGACCTACTCGATGAACAAGGAAGACATGTGGGTATCGCATATCCCCGTACCTGTCCAGACAGAGGCGCACCAGCATGCTGAGGGTCAGGAGTTTCGTATGAACGAGTTGGCAAAGCTTAAGAGTTGGAATATTTATTCGCCCGTCTATGCCCCTGTATCGCTGAGCGATGGCTGGCTGACGCTAAAGGATAGCGACCCCTTCGACTATGCCCGTGTGGAGCGCAAGATTCCTGCCTCGAAAGAGCTGAAGGTAGCCTTCGACCTGCGTGCCTTGCAAAACGACAAGGGGCTGTTACAGATTGAGTTCCTCGACGAACACGGTACTGCCTGCTCACGTATTGAACTGACTGCTGAAGGCACCATGCGCTGCAAAGGCGGTGCCCGTTATGGCGGACTGGGCAAATACGAGCCCAACACCACTTATCACATCGAGGCCATTCTGAGTGTTTCGAAGCGAATGATAGAGGTATATATCAACGGCAAGAAAGCAGGTCAGCGCATGTTCTTTGCCCCCGTCGAGAGCATCGAGCGCGTCATGTTCCGCACAGGTTCTGAGCGTCGCTTTCCTGATGTCGACACACCTGCTGACTGGGATGGTACACTTGGCAAAGCTGGTGAGCGCGAGCCTGAAGTCATCTTCGCCATTGCCAACGTCAAGACAGAATCAATGGATGAGAATGCAACAGCCGCTTTTCTGAAATACGACGACTTTAAGCACTACGTCGACTACTTCAACACGATGGAGGACGAGAACATCGTGCAAGCCATTCCTAATGCGAAAGCGTGGGAGTGGATGACGCAGAATGTGCCCCTGTTCGATTGTCCCAACAAGGACTTCGAAGAGATGTGGTACTACCGCTGGTGGACTTTAAGAAAACATATCGAGAGCACCCCTGTGGGCTACGCCATGACGGAGTTTCTGGTGAAGCGCAACTATGCTGACAAGTGGAAACTCATTGCCTCAGGCGTGGGCCATCACATCCACGAGAGCCGGTGGCTCAGAGACAGCACCTATCTCGACCAGATTGTTCGCACTTGGTATAAAGGCAACGAGGGTAAGCCAATGGCTAAGCTCCTGAAATATTCTTCCTGGATAGCCCATTCTTTGTGGCAGCGCCACTTGGTGGATGGTCGCCAACAATGGTACATCAACATGCTGCCCTCGCTGGAATGGGAGTATAACGAGTGGGAAACCACTCACACCCGCGAAGGTGGATTCTACTGGCAGGAAGATGTGCGCGATGCGATGGAAGAGACCATCTCAGGTGGACGCAAGAAGAAGTATCTGCGCCCCTCTATCAACAGCTATATGTATGGCAACGCAATGGCCATTGGCAACATCGCCCAACTGGCTGGCGACAAGGATAAGGCCAAGAAATATTTCTATAAAGCCAGCGACCTGAAAGAGAAAGTACATCAGAAACTATGGAACGAGCACCACGCATTCTTCGAGACCCATCGCGTAGACTCTTCAGCTAATGTGCGCGAAGCCATTGGTTTCATGCCTTGGTACACCCATCTGGCTAAAGATGAGGCGAAATATGGTGTGGCTTGGTTGCAGGCTGCTGACCCACAAGGATTCTCTGCCCCCTACGGACAGACTACTGCCGAGCGTCGCCACCCAGAGTTCCGCACGCATGGTGTGGGCCAGTGTGAGTGGGACGGTGCCGTATGGCCCTTTGCCACCTCACAGACGCTGACCGCAATGGCCAACTATCTGAACGACTACAGCCAGCCCGTCATCAGCGACTCGCTGTATTTCGCTGAGATGGAGAAGTATATGCAGAGCCAACACATGCGCGGCAAACCCTATATCGGTGAGTATCTCGACGAGACGACAGGCTACTGGCTGAAAGGCGACCAGGAACGCTCGCGCTACTATAACCACTCTACTTGGAACGATCTCATGATAACAGGCATCTGCGGCCTGCGTCCACGTGCTGACCAAGCCATTGAGGTCAATCCCCTACTGCCTGCTGGCAAGTGGGCTTACTTCTGTCTGGATAATGTGCTGTATCACGGCCACAACATCTGCATCGTGTGGGATGAGGACGGCTCACGCTACCATGCGGGCAAGGGTCTTCGTGTCTATGTTGACGGACAGTTGAAAGGCCAGCGCGACACTTTGGGCAAACTGATAATCAGCAACGCTCTATGAGAAGAATGTTTCATGACAGGCTAGTCATACTAGTCGTACTCGTTTTACTCGTGCCACTAGGTGCCTCTGCCCAAGACTATTTTGGGAGAGCAAAATGGATTGGAGCTATCACGCGGCAGGATGCCAGGATTCCTGAGGGCAGGACCTATACGGGAGGCGTACTGAAAGAGACAAAAGCACTATGGGCACAGGTCGATACCCTATCGCGAAGAAGCATTGTGCTGCGTCGCTCGTTCAGGCCTTGGAAAGCCATCAAAAAAGCCGAGTTGCGCATCTGCGGGTTAGGATTCTATGAGTTGACCATCAATGGTGAGAAGGTAGGCAGTTCAGAACTTGCCCCCCATTGGAGCGACTACGACAAGACCGTATTCTTCAATGTCTATGATGTGACCGCCTATCTGGAGCAAGGCGACAACGAGTTTCGCGCGCTGTTAGGCAATGGTTTCTACAACGAGCAAGGCGGACGATACCACAAGCTACGCATATCCTTCGGTCCTCCCACCCTGCTCTTCTTTCTCTATGTCACCTACGAAGACGACCTGTGCGAACGACTGCTCAGCGACGAGCATTGGGAATGGGCGCTGAGTCCCGTCACGTTCAATAGTATCTATGGCGGCGAGGATTACGATGCACGGAAAGAACCCACAGAATGGCATCCTGTAGTCATCCAACAGGCACCTCATGGCCAGCTCCGTTTGCAGATGGCTGAGCCTGTGAAACTGATGGAGCGCTACCCCGTCAAGCAAACGCTTCGGAAAGACAGCATCCTCGTGCTCGATATGGGACAGAATCTGGCGGGCTATCCGGAAATCACCGTTGAGGGCAAGGCCGGCCAATGGCTGAAGCTGACTCCTGGCGAGACGCTGACCCCTGAAGGATTGGTAAACCAGAAACAGACGGGCCGTCCCCATTACTACACCTATATATTAAAGGGGCAAGGGGCAGAGAGCAAGGAGCAAGAAGTCTGGCATCCACGCTTCTCCTATTACAGTTACCGCTATCTGCAAGTAGAAGGTGATATCGACGTATTGAAGAAGGTGGAGTCGTGTTTCATCTATAACTCCGCCAAGCGCATAGGCACCTTCGAGTGCTCCAATCCGCTTATCAACGATACCCACCGACTCATCGACCGAGCCATCCGCAGCAATTGGCAAGCCGTATGGACCGACTGTCCTGCTCGCGAGAAGCTTGGCTGGTTGGAACAAGACTGGCTGAACGGTGAGGCTTTGGTCTATAACTACGACTGTCAAACCATGCTGATGCAAACTATGCAGAACATTGTGGATGCCCAGCATGCTGACGGCTCAATGCCTGAGATAGCGCCTGAGTACACCATCTTTACAGGCTCGTGGGCCAAACCATTCCAGGAGTCACCAGAATGGGGAGGTGCCATCATCGCCCTGCCTATGCTTTACTGGCAACACTATGGCGACCTGTCGCTGGCGCGTCAGCACTACGACGCCATGAAGCGCTATATGGACTATTTGGCCACACAAGACTCCTGCTATATCCTGAAGATGGGACTTGGCGACTGGTACGACTATGGACCAGGTCGCGCCGGTTTCTCGCAGAACACGCCTATGCCACTCGTTGCCACCGCTCACTACTACCAGTGGATGTGCTATATGTACGTGATTGCCAAACATTTAGGCCACAAGCAAGATGCCGAGTACTTCAACCAGCAGGCAGAACGCATCAGACAAGCCTTCAATCGCGAGTTCTATAATGCGGAGAAGAAAATCTACGGCACGGGTAGCCAATGCTCGCTGGCCCTACCTCTCTACCTGAAACTTGTGCCTGAGGGCGACTACCAGGCTGTACTTGACAATTTATTAAAAGAAATTCATGCACATGGCGACCGACTGACAACTGGTGATGTGGGTAACCGCTACCTGTTCTACACATTGGTGCAGAACAACCAGCGCGAACTGCTCTACAAGATGCTGAACCACTACGATGTGCCTGGCTATGGCTTCCAGATTAAGAAGGGTCAGACCACGCTGACGGAGCAGTGGAATCCAGAGCATGGAGCCTCCATGAACCACTTCATGATGGGGCACGTCGAGAACCTGCTCATCCCCGATTTGTTGGGCATTCAGCGCAAGGGCGACCTCATCGAGATAGCACCCCACCCTGTGGGCGACTTGACGTGGTGCAAGGGTTCGACGATGAGTGCCTTTGGCGAGGTCAAAGTGTCATGGAAAATCAATAACGGACTATTCCTGCTCGACATTGAAGTTCCCGAGGGTGGTTTTGCCGATGTCTACATGCCCTTCTCCTATCGTGCTGAGAGCGTACAAGGAGGAAAGCACCATTTTCAAGAACCTATCCGACATTAACTACGTTAAATAAAAGGAAAAATTCAGCCTACATTTGGTAGTTTGCACGATTTGCAGTACCTTTGCAGGCTGAATTTGATTTTTCTATAAAAACGAAATGAACGAAGAGTTTAAGAAAACACTAAAGTCGTCAGAGACAGAAGACTGGTTG
>ERZ842401.7900-NODE-7900-length-10690-cov-39.396615_pt1 | contig 10690 bp, 8 predicted proteins | sample MGYA00521270_ERZ842401 | MGnify/ENA primary metagenome ERZ842401 (study PRJEB31892, sample SAMEA3878208) | bioreactor metagenome | biome: Moose rumen | place: Sweden | collected 2011-10 | study: EMG produced TPA metagenomics assembly of the PRJEB12797 data set... | reverse complement strand
TAGCGTGTTGATATACAGCGCATTACGCTCCATGGGCCCGACTTGGCGCCGGAGGAGTTGGGACCCCTCCGGCCTGCGGCCACCTCCCCTCAAGCGGGGAGGAGTTGGGGAGGAGTTGGGGGAGGGGCTACAGGAGGTCGAGGAGTTTGGCGCGGCTCAGGAGGCAGTCGCCTTTGGCGGCGGCGGAGCGGCCGAGCTTGCTGAAGCGGATTTTGGTGTCGGTCGAGACCTTGCTGAGCGAGAGCTTGTTGACAGCCGTGCGGATAGGGAGCATCAGGTAGTCGCGGCCCACTATGAGGCGGCCGCCTATGACCACGAGCCCCGGGTTGAAGACGTTGATGAGGCCGGCGATGCCGCGGCCGAGCGTTTCGCCCATCTGGCCTATTCCGTCGATTGCGAGCACGTCTTCGTTTTCCACTGCGTCGAGCACGTTCTGAAGGGTGATGTCTCCGGCTTCGTTGTAGATTTTCCAGAGGGACGAACGGCGGCCTTCCTTGAGTTTTTCCTTTATCCAGCGGGTGAGGGCCGAGCCGGAGGCGCCCGTTTCGAGGCAGCCTATTTTGCCGCAGCGGCAGATTATGTCGTTGTCGAGCATGGGGAAGTGGCCTATCTCGCCGGAGAAACCGGACTTGCCGTAATAGAGGTGGCCGTCGAGTATCATGCCCATGCCGAGGCCCCAGCTGAGGTTTATGAAGAGCATGTCGGGGTCGGCTGTGGGGCCGAGCGACATGTACTCGCCGTAAGTCATTGCACGGGAGTCGTTTTCTATGGTCACGGGAACCTCGAGCTCGCGCTGGAAGATGTCTCCCAGGGGGATGTCGTCGGAGACGAAGTAGGAGAGGCTGAAGCCCTTTTCGGGATTCACGCGGCCTGTGAGGCTGATGCCCACGCCGAGCACCTTCTCCCAGGTGATGCCGGAATTGGCGACCTCGCCGCGTATCTTGCGGCAGATGTCGCGGAAACTCTCGGCATTCGCCTCGAGTACGAAGGGGATGTCCTGGATGTAGAACTTGATTTCGCCCTTGAAGTCGGAGATGGCGATGTGGAAATGCTGGCGGGCTATGTCCACGCCTACGAAATAGCCGGCTTCGGGATTGAGGCCGTAGGTGCTCGGGCGGCGTCCGCCGCTGGTGCCTACCTTGCCGCAGTCCTGAAGATAACCGTCCTCCATGAGACCTGCGATGATTTTCGTTGCAGTGGGGACGCTTATGCCGAGATGCTTGCTGAAATCAGCTATGCTGCACGCGCCTTTGCGTATGCACAATGTGATTATTCCCTTCTGTTCTTCGGTCATGTTTGCAGTCGATTGGTTATCCGTATGCAAAATTATAAAATTATTGCTATATTTGTATTTATATATTGAAACATTTTTAAAATATTTTGATGTTCAAGGGTTTCAAAAGAATAAAATTTGCAAAATTGTCGCTGCAGGCCAAGCTTGTTTTAAGTTTGTCGGCGATAGCGATGGTTCTGCTGATATCGAGCATAATCTCCATTATGGAGTACCGCACCATGAGTTCCTACGTGTCCGACATGGTGGCCGAGAACATACACAGCGTCAACGTGGCCCAGCAGCTGGCGGACCAGAGCAACCAGTACAACCTCGAAATCCTCGCCCTCGTGGGGGAGGAAAGTTCCGTCGCCCTTCCCGACTTCGACCGTGAGGGCTTCACTTCCAGGTGCGACAGTCTCCGCGCCTCGCTCTCCATGAGCAGTTTCATGCCCCTGGCCGATTCCGTGGAATATTCCTATTCGGCATACATGCTCACGAGCCTTGAGCTGCAGGACGTGATCGCCTCCGAGTTCGTGGACACCCGTTCCTGGTATTTCGAAAGGCTGCAGCCCCGCTACTCCAGGCTGAGGTCCGACATAGACAAGCTTACGGAAGCCATCTACGTGGAGCTGGAGAACGCCTCCACCACCTTCGAGAGCACTTTCTACCGCAGCATCATTCCCGGCATAGTCGCCGTGGTGGTGGGCCTGCTCCTGCTTGCGATGCTTCTCTTCTTCATTACGGTGTATTACGTGCATCCGCTCTACAAGATGCTGGAGTCGGTGAAGATGTACAGGGCCTACAATACGCCCTACAACTGCGACTTCCCCGGAGACGACCAGCTCCATGAACTGAACGACAACGTCTCGGAACTCACCTCGGAGAACGCCCAGCTCCGCAAGCGCATATCGGCCATGCGTGCGTCCGCATCCAAACCCTCAACCCAGGACAAGCCCGCAGAATGAACTGGAGTACCGTAAGCCGCAACGTGGGATACGCGCTCCTCGTGGACGCGCTTTTCATGCTCATATCCTCCCTGATCGCCCTGGCGGACCCTCAGGATACGGCTTTTGCGCCTCTGGCGATAAGTTTCCTGCTCACTTTCATAGTGGGCGCATTCCCTTTCATCTTCGTGAAGAAGACGGCCGCGATATCGCTTCGCGAGGGCTACGTGATCATCTTCCTGTCGTGGCTGCTGTCTTTTATCTTCGGCATGCTGCCCTACGCCCTGTGGGGCGGGCCGTTCACGGTGATGAACGCATGGTTCGAGAGCGTGAGCGGTTTCACAACTACCGGATCCACCATCCTGGCGGACGTGGAAGCGCTTCCGAAGGCGCTCCTCTTCTGGCGCAGCAGCACACATTTCATCGGAGGCCTCGGTGTCGTCGTCTTCCTGCTGCTGGTCATTCCGAATACCAGCCAGATGCGCCTGCGGCTCACCAACCTCGAACTTTCGTCGCTGTCCAAGGGCGGCTACCACGCCAGGGCCAACCGGACGGTATACATCTTCACCTGGGTGTACCTCGGCATCTGCGTACTCTCCTTCCTCCTGTACTGGCTGGCGGGCATGAGCGTCTTCGATGCCGTGAACCACGCCTTCAGCGTCAGCGCGACGGGCGGATTCAGCACGAAGAACCTGAGCATCGCCGCGTTCGATTCGGTGCCTATATCCATCATCACCATGGTAATGATGTTCCTCTCCAGCATCCATTTCGGAATCATCTTCCTGGTGCTGGTGAAGCGCAGCCTCAAACCCCTGAAGAACGAGGTGCTGGGCCTGTATGTTCTCTATCTTTCCGTCTTCAGCGTCGTTTCCGCAATTATCCTGAAGGCGGAAGGCTTCGCGCAGAGATGGGATCTGGCCTTCCTTGAAGGCTCCTTCCAGATGCTCAGCTACGCCTCCACGACGGGCCTTGCAATAGCCGACAATGCCAATTATCCCTTCTTCGTGAGCATGATGATGATGATGGCAGGCACGGTCTGCGGCATGGCAGGCAGCACCACCGGCGGCATCAAGAGCGACCGTCTCCTCATCCTGACAAAGAGCCTTCGCGCCAATCTGCACGGCGCCCTGCATCCCACCAGCGTCACGGAAGTCAAGTTCTCGGGGCGGAACATCTACATGCGGGACATGTATCCGCACATCCTATACATCGCCATCTTCGGCTTTGTATGGCTGATTTCGGCGCTCATCACCATGGCTTCCGGAGTGGATACCCAGAACGCGATGATGGCCACGCTGAGCTCCCTGGGCAACGTCGGCCCTGCGGTTGGCGAACTGGGCACCTTCGGCAATTTCGGGGCCCAGCCCGAGTTCGCGAAGTTCGTCTACACCCTCGACATGTTCATGGGCCGCGTGGAAATCTACCCGGTCATGGCCATATTCTACATTCTTTTTGAACGCAGGGGGAGGAGGTAGGATGCAGTCGCGGGCCGATTTCCTGTATTCAGAGTTCTGCGCTCGCATGAGCGTCGACGCAACTCCCTGCCAGGACAGGTTCCTCAGAAGTACGGCCGGTTTCCTGATGGGGGACGACCACGACATCATGGTCGTGAACGGCTATGCCGGCACGGGAAAGACCACGGCCGTATCGGCGGTGGTTACCACCCTCGAAGAGCTCAAGCTGCACACGGTGCTGCTCGCGCCTACCGGCCGGGCAGCGAAGGTGCTGGGCGAAATCTGCGGCCGTCCCTCTTTCACCATCCACAAGCACATCTACAGGCAGAAATCCGTCGGCGAAGACGGTTTCGGGCAGTTCAGCATAGTGCCCAACAAGGCGAAGAACACCCTCTTCGTGGTGGACGAAGTGTCGCTCATAGGCATAGACGAAGGCTCCCAGAGGTCGTCCGCAGCCTTCGGCACGGGAAATCTGCTTGCAGACCTCGTGAGCTTCGTGCGGGGCGGGACGGACTGCCGCCTGCTGCTCATCGGCGACGCCGCTCAGCTGCCCCCGGTGGGCCTGGAAGCTTCCCCCGCGCTGAGCCCCGATTTCATGGACGGGTTCGGGGGAGTCTGCTACGAGACTCTCACCACGGTGGTGCGGCAGGCCCGGGAATCGGGCATCCTGCACAACGCCACCATACTCCGCGGAATGATTTCCGAAGCGCAGCCCGACGACAGTTTCGACTCCGTCCGGCTTCAGCTCAAGGATTTCCCGGATATCCGGCGGGTGAGCGGGGGAGACCTGCTGGAAACCCTCTCCGACGCCTACGCCGCCTATGGAGAAGACGGCGTGACGGTGCTCTGCCGTTCGAACAAAAGGGCGATACGCTACAATCTGGGCATCCGGAGCATGGTGCAGTACCGCGAGGAGCAGCTCGTACGGGGAGACAAAGTGATGATAGTGAAGAACTGCTACCAGTTCGTGGACAACGTCGAGGGCATGGACTACATCGCCAACGGCGACATAGCGACGCTCCTGCGTATAGGCGGCTATGAAGACCGCTACGGTCTCCGCTTTGCCGACGCCACCCTCTCTTTTCCCGATTACGGGAACGTTACCGTCAAGGCCAAAGTCTGTCTGGATACCCTGGAGAGCGAGTCGGCATCGCTCACCTACGAACAGCAGAATGCGCTTTATCAGGGGGTTTCGGCGGACTATTCCGGAATCAGGGGGAAGAAGGCCCGCTATGACGCCGTCCGCGAGGACCCGTACTACAATGCCCTCCAGCTCAAATACGCGAATGCCATAACGGCGCACAAAAGCCAGGGCGGCCAGTGGGACTGCGTTTTCATAGACTGCCCGTTCTGGCAGGACGAGCAGACCCTCGACGACCTCAAATGGCTCTACACCGCCCTCACCAGGGCAGTCAGCAAAGTATACCTCATCAATTTTCCCGACCGTTTCTTCGAAGCATGAAAAGATTTGTCCTTGCATTTCTGGTACTTGCGGGAAGCCTTTCCGCAGCCGCGCAGCCTGGGGAGGAGAACCATCTCTGGGCTCCGGATTCATCGTTCTGCGCCTACAACCTCGGCGGCGACCTTTATCTCCGGAACTCTTCCGGGGCGGTCCTGCGCCTCACGACCGACGGATCGGACGTAATCCTGAACGGCTATGCGTCCTGGGTGTATTTTGAAGAGATATTCGGAAGGCCTTCGGACTACCGTTCCTTCTGGTGGAGCCCGGACTCGAAGAAAATTGCATTCTACCGGTACGACGATTCCAGAGTGCCGATGTTCCCCATCTATTCTCCCTTCGGGCAGGACGGCACCCTGCGCCGCACCCATTATCCCAAGGCGGGAGAACCCAATCCTCCAGTCAAAATCGGCATTGTGGACCTTTCCAAGGCGCATTTCCGCAAGGGAACACTGCGTGCAGCAGACATAGTCTGGGCGGATTTCGACCCGGAAGAGGACCAGTATTTCGGAATACCGTTCTGGGGAGCCGACAGCAGGACCTTTTTCGTGGGGCGCGAGCCGCGCATCCAGAACACCTACGACCTTTACGCAGTTTCGGCTGCGGACGGCTCCAGGAGGGCCATCTACCACGAGACATACAGGACCTGGCTCGACTGGCCCGAAGACATGCTCTTCTCGGACGAAGGCCTCTACATGGTACGGGCATTCGAGACCGGCTGGGAGCAGATTTATTTCCTCAGCTACGACGGCGCCCGCTTCGAACGCCTCACGGACGGCAGCAACTGGAAGACCAGGCTGCTAAGGCGCAACCCTTCAAACGGCGACATCTATTTCACCTCCCAGCGCGATTCCCGCGTGCGTTCGGTGCTTTACAAACTTTCCCCGGACGGGACGGTGACTGCGGTAACCCCGAAGGAATACAACGTGGACAGGGCCGAGGTTTCGGAAGACTGCTCTTCCGTGAAGGCCGTGCTGTCGAACAGCCGGACGCCGCGTTTCGCCTGGGAGGACGGTCGCTTCGAGCTTCCCGCGGAGCCCGATTCGCTGGCCCTTCCGCAGATAATCGAACTTGCGGCCGAAGACGGCCAGACCATGTACGGAAGCATCATCTACCCGAAGGATTTCGACCCGGGGAAGGTGTATCCCGTCCACATCGAGATTTACGGCGGACCCGGCACCCAGTATGTGGTGGACCGCTGGCGGGCGCCGCAGCAGTGGTGGAGCGAAAACGGCATCATCCATCTGGTTGCGGACGTGCGCTCTTCCGGCCACACGGGAAGGGCCGGTACGGACCTGGTCTACAAAAACCTGACTGCCAGCCCCATCAGGGATTTCTGCCGCTGGGCCACCTGGCTTCGCGGCAAGGCGTACGTGGGGCAGATAGGCGTGGAGGGCTTCTCGTTCGGAGGCACCAACACCGCGCTCCTGCTGCTCGACCACTCCGACCTCTTCCGCTGCGGCATTGCGGGCGGGGGAGTCTATGACTGGATGCTGTACGATACGCACTACACCGAGCGTTTCATGAGCACCCCCGCCGACAATCCGGAAGGCTATGCCGACAAGGTTACGGGGCACGTGAAGAACTACCCCGGCGACTGCTCTTCGATGCTCCGCCTCACCCACGGCACCGGGGACGACAACGTGCATTTCCAGAGCACGCTGCAGCTGGTGGATGAACTCCAGAAGCAGGGGAAGCAGTTCGAGCTGATGGTCTATCCCGACGGGATGCACGGCTATCGCGGAGCCCAGGGCCGCCACTCCTGGGAAAGCGACAAGCTGTTTTGGCTGAAATATCTTAAAAACCAATAGATTATGAAGGAATTTGAACTCAGGGCCCAGGCCTGGCTCGACGGTGATTTCGACGCCGCAACAAAGGCCGCCGTGCGTGAACTGCAGAAAGACCCGGCAGCTCTCGAAGACGCATTCTACCGCAACCTCGAATTCGGCACCGGAGGCCTCCGCGGCACGATGGGCGTCGGCACCAACCGCATGAACCGCTACACGGTGGGAATGGCGACCCAGGGGCTCGCCAACTATATGAAGGCGAACGTGTCCGGCCCCCTCAGCGTGTGCGTCTCCTTCGACTCCCGCAACAACAGCCACGACTTTGCCCGGATAGTGGCCGACGTGCTCAGCGCCAACGGAATCAAGGTGTTCATCTTCAACGAATTGCACCCGGTTCCGCTGATGAGTTTCTCAGTGCGCTTGAAGAAGGCTACGGCGGGTGTGATGATAACGGCATCGCACAATCCAAAGGAGTACAACGGCTACAAGGTCTTCTGGAGCGACGGCGCGCAGATTACCGCTCCGGTCGACAAGGACATAGTGGCCGAGGTGGGGAAGATTACGGATCCGTCGCAGGTGAAGTTCAAGGGGAATCCCGACCTCATTGAAGAGATGGGCCGCGAGATAGACGAGGCCTACTTCCAGAGCGTGCTTCCCCTCACTCTTTCGCCGGAGTCGCGCGGCAGGCATCCTGAGTTGAAGATAGTCTACACCCCGCTCCACGGCTGCGGCGTGCGCATCGTGCCCGAGGCGCTCCGCAGGCTGGGCTTCGTGAATGTGAAGTCCGTTGCGGCCCAGCAGGAGCTGAACGGGGACTTCCCGACGGTGGCGTCTCCCAACCCGGAGGAGCCGGCTGCGCTGAAGATGGCCATAGACCTTGCCGACGCCGAAGGCGCCGACCTCGTAATGGGAACGGACCCCGATGCCGACCGCATGGGCATCGCAGTACGCGACAATGACGGAAAAATGGTGCTCTTCAACGGCAACCAGACGGCCTCGATGCTCACCTACTACATTCTTCGCCGCTGGAAGGAGACAGGAAAACTCGACGGCACGCAGTATGTGGTGAAGACCATAGTCACGACCCCTCTCATAGCCGACATCGCAAAGAGTTTCGGCGTCGAGTGCTATGACGTGCTCACCGGTTTCAAGTACATCGCCGAGGTGGTGAAGCGCAATGAAGGCAGGCGCGAATTCATCTGCGGAGGCGAAGAGAGCTTCGGCTTCAACGTGGGCGAGTTCGTCCGCGACAAGGACGCCCCGATCTCCTGCTGCATGGTCGCCGAGTGCGCCGCATGGGCTGCCGACAGGGGCCTTACGCTCTATCAGCTCCTGCAGGAAATCTACAAGGAGTACGGCTACCGCAAGGAGGGTCTCGTGAGCGTCGTCCGCAAGGGCATAACAGGCGCGCAGGAAATTCAGAAGATAATGGCCGACTACCGCGCCACGCCCCCGAAGGACCTCGCCGGCAGCCCGGTCGTCAAGGCGGTCGACTACAGTCTTCCCGAAAAGACCGGCCTGCCCAAGAGCAACGTCCTGCAGTTCTTCAGCGAAGCCGGCGACGTCGTGACCGTGCGTCCCTCCGGCACCGAGCCGAAGATCAAGTTCTACTTCGGCGCCAAAGGTGCGGACGCCGACGCCAAGATCGCCGCCCTCAAGGAGCAGTTCAAATAGTACTCTGAGGCGGTTCTACAGTTCCGCGAGGAGGCGGGAGAAGAGCCGCTCCATGCGGTGGGCGGCTGCATCCGCCTGGCGGACTATTTCGTTTTCGTCGGTGACGTAGCCGTCTTCGGGTTCGTGGGCGATGTCGGTGATGACCGACATCCCCAGGACGCGGAGGCCGCAGTGGCGGGCGACTATCACCTCGGGGGTGACGCTCATGCCTACCGTGTCGGCTCCTATGGCCTTGAAATAGCGGTATTCCGCCGGGGTTTCGTAGCAGGGGCCGGGAGTGGACACATACACGCCGCGCTTCAGGGCGATTCCCTCGCGTTCCGCGATGGCGAGCATCTTTTCCTGGAGCTCGAGGTCGTAGGCGCAGGTCATGTCGGGGAAGCGGGGGCCGAACTCGTCGAGGTTGGGGCCGATGAGGGGATTGGGCAGGGTGTTGATATGGTCCCGGATGAGCATGAGGTCGCCGATGGAGAAACTTTCGTTCATCGTACCCACGGCATTGGAGACGAAAAGGTATTTCACCCCCATTGACGCCATTACGCGTATGGGCAGCACCACCGTGGACATTCCGTAGCCTTCGTAGTAGTGGTACCGGCCCTGCATCGCCAGCACCTGTTTTCCGCCCAGAAGGCCGGAGATGAAGTTGCCCTTGTGCCCTATGGCCGTGGCGGCCGGGAAGCCCGGAACACCGGTGTAGGGGATGACTATGGGCTGCTCAATCTGCTCCGCGAGGTTGCCGAGACCGCTGCCGAGTATGATCGCCACCTCGGGCTGCCGGCCCTGGAGCCTCCCGCGGAGGAAATCCGCCGCCTGCTTTATGGCTTCGTTCATATCGAGGAGATTATGCCCGTGAACAGGGCGCACATCTTCTCGGCGTTGCGGTTCGCCTGCTCCACGACGTCTTCGCCGTCGTTGAGGTTGCGGAGGACGTTCCTGGTATTGCAGATGTTGGTTACCACGGAGACGCCGAACACCTTCATGCCGCAGTGCCTTGCAACTATGGTCTCAGCCACTGTCGACATGCCCAGGAGGTCTGCGCCGATGCTGCGGAAGAAGCGCACTTCGGCAGGAGTCTCATAGGTGGGGCCGGAACTGCCCAGATACACGCCCTGGTGCAGTTTGAGGCCGATTTCGTCCGCAATCTTCAAGGCCTTGCGCTGGAGATCGAGGTCGTAGGCGCAGGTCATGTCGGGGAAGCGTGGGCCGAAGTCCTCCATGTTGGGCCCGATGAGCGGGTTCGGCATGAGGTTGATGTGGTCTTTGATGATGACCATGTCGCCCACCTTGTACTCGGGATTTGCGGCTCCGGCGGCGTTGGATACGAACAGATACTCTATTCCGAGCTTGCTGAGCACCCTTACCGGGAGGGTGAGGGTGGTCATGTCGTAACCTTCGTAGTAGTGGAAGCGGCCCTGCATCGCTATGACCTGCTTTCCGCCGAGGGTGCCGGAGATGAAATTGCCCTTGTGGCCTATGACCGTGGAGACGGGGAAACAGGGGATTTCGGAATAAGGTATGGTGATGCGGTCTTCTATCATTTCGGCCAGGTTGCCGAGGCCGCTGCCGAGGATGATGGCCACCTTCGGGCTGCGCCCTGCCAGCTTTCCGGCGATGAATTCCGCAGCAGTGTTTATGCGTGCGATTCTTTCGTCCATAGTGTATTGTGGTTTAATCGGTTATTATCTTTGAAAGGGCCTTCCTCGCTTCGTGCAGAATCTCCTTTTCGCCGGGAACCTCGCGGTTGCGCATGACGAACTTCCCGCCGGCTATGACGGAGTCTATGCAGTCGGAATGGGCCGAATAGACGAGGTTCGCGAGGAACGGGCCGGGGGAGAGGAAGAAAGTGTTGTCGGTGTCTACGATGCAGATGTCGGCAAGTGCTCCTTCGACCAGCCTTCCCGCGTTGAGCCCGAGGGCCTTGGCGCCGTTCACCGTGGCCATGTCCAGGAGTTCGTCCAGGGGGAGGGCTTTCGGGTCGTCTCTCCATGCCTTCTGGAACAGGGCGGCCGTCTTCATGGCCTCCAGGATGTCCAGGTTGTTGGAAGAGGCGCAGCCGTCCGTGCCTATGCAGATGTTTGCGCCGGCGTCGCGCAGCTCGT
>ERZ842401.7898-NODE-7898-length-10692-cov-3.333271_pt1 | contig 10692 bp, 11 predicted proteins | sample MGYA00521270_ERZ842401 | MGnify/ENA primary metagenome ERZ842401 (study PRJEB31892, sample SAMEA3878208) | bioreactor metagenome | biome: Moose rumen | place: Sweden | collected 2011-10 | study: EMG produced TPA metagenomics assembly of the PRJEB12797 data set... | reverse complement strand
GTAGAAGCCTTTACTACGCACCGAAATAGCCTTGATTGCATAATGCGCTCAAGGCTTTTTTTATTGTGAGGATTTAGATAATTTTACGTAAATTATGCTTTAGCCGCCGCGGCATCGTCGCTTTTTGCACTAAATTTTTATAGAGGAAAACACATGTAATAGAAAAGGAATAGCACGGACGGTAAAGATACAGGGTGACATTAGCTTCCGTCAAGCCGAATCCGTGATTGCGGAACGGGGCGGGGAAGCGTCCTTCCTCATTTATTCCCGTGTGCCATTGGGAGAAGTCTGCCCGAATGGGAATGGCACATAAAGGGATAGCTGTAAAAAATAATGATACATGAAAAATAAAAAACAGAAAGGCATCCTCAGGCGGCGGGGCTACCTGCTTGCCGAACTGGTGTCGAACTCCATAAAGAAGCGCTACCGCCGCTCCCTGCTCGGCGTGCTGTGGAGCATGCTCAACCCGCTTCTGACCATGGCGGTGCAGGCATTCATCTTCTCCTCCATGTTCAGGCATGATATTCCCAACTACCTCTTATACCTCATCACGGGGCAGATACTGTTCAATTTCTATTCCGAGGGAAGCCGCACGGGAATGCGCTCGGTCATAGCGCACGCGCCGCTCATCAAGAAGGTGAAGATGCCCGCATATATGTTCCCCGTGTCCGCCGTAGCCGCAAGCTGCGTGAACCTCGTGTTCGCCCTGCCGGCGCTTGCAATCATCATGGCGGCAACGGGGGCACGGCCTACATGGGCGCTGCCCGCTTTCCTCCTGCCCCTGCTGCTTATGCTCGTGTTCTGCACGGGGGTATCGCTCATACTGTCCTCGCTTGCGGTGTTCTTCCGCGATGTCCTGCACCTCTACGGGGTCTTCCTGACCATGCTGCATTACGCCACGCCAATCTTTTATTCTGACAGCAATTTTTCAGCACGGAAGGCTGCGGTGCTCCGGCTGAACCCCCTGGTTCACTTTGTAAAGGCATTCCGTGCACCGCTGTACCGGGGAACGCTGCCCGACGGCAGGACGCTCCTGTTCTGTGCCCTGTTTTCGTTTGCGGCGCTCGCAGCCGGCGCGCTCATATACCGGCTGACGCGGAAGAAGTTCATTCTCTATATATAGGTGCGCGGATGGATACAGTGATACGGATGGACCGGGTGTCCATGCACTACAACCTGATGGCGGAGGGGACGAACTCGCTCAAGGAGTTCGTCATCCGGCTTTTGAAGGGCAGGCTTTTATACGACGATTTTGTGGCGCTCGACGACGTGTCCTTCGAGATAGGGCGCGGGGAGCTGGTGGGCATCATCGGCTACAACGGGAGCGGCAAGAGCACGACGCTCAAGCTGCTTGCGGGGGTGCTTTCGCCCACATCGGGCACGGTGGAAGTAGAGGGTGAGGTGGCACCCCTCATAGAGCTGGGTGCGGGCTTTGACCCTGAGCTGACGGCAGAGGAAAACATCTACCTGAACGGGGCGATACAGGGGCATCCGCATTCCTATATGAAGAGCCATTTTGACGAGATACTGGACTTTTCCGAGCTGCACGAGTTTGTGCACGTGCCGCTGAAGAATTTTTCGAGCGGCATGAAGAGCCGGCTCGGCTTTGCGGTGGCGACCGCCGTGGAGCCGGACATCCTGCTGGTGGACGAGGTGCTGTCGGTAGGAGACCACCGTTTCCGCAGGAAGTGCGAGGAGCGGATACAGGGCCTGATAAGCCGCGGGGTGACGGTGGTACTCGTGTCGCACAACACGGACCTGGTCTCGCGCATGTGCCCGCGGGTGATATGGCTTGAGAAGGGAAGGGTGCGGGCAGCCGGCAATGCGGCGGAGCTCTGCGCGGCATACCGCGGGCAGAAGTAGTGGGCTTTAGCTGTGTCCGCCGCCTTGCCGTCCGCATGGTACAGGCGCTGGCAGGGCTTTTTCCCCTGGACAGGCAGCGGATTGTCTTTTATGCATATAAGCGGAAGGGCTTTTGCTGTAATCCGAAATATATAGCCCTGAGCCTCCTGAAGGATTTTTCCGGAGAATACCGCCTGTACTGGGCGAGCGCCTGGCCTGAGACGGTGGACTGCCCGTCCGGCTGCACGGTGATACGGCTCGGCAGCCTGCGCTTTTATTACCTGTGTGCGCGGGCGAAGCTGCTCGTGACGAATGACAAGCTTGACGGCTTTCTTTGCAAGCGGCGGGGGCAGCTGTACATGAACACCTGGCACGGCGGGGGAGCGTTCAAAAAGGCAGGGCTGGATGCCGCGCGGAATGAAGGGGAGGCTGCCGCGGTGCGCCTGTGGTACGGGGATATGGACTACATGCTTGTGTCGAGCCTGTACCTGCGGGAGGCATTCTCCCGTGCCTTTTCGCTGCCGCCTGAGCGGGTGCTTGCGACGGGAATGCCGAGGAGCGACGTACTGCTTTCCCCGCCGTCCGGCATACGGGAAGCGGTGCGGGAAAGGTATGGCTTTGATGCAGCAGTGCAGGTCGTTCTTTTTGCCCCCACGTACAGTACGGACATGAACCCCGTGCCGCTTTCCGGTGCGGACTGTGCTGCCGTGCTTGCTGCACTGTCGCGCCGTTTCGGCGGGGAATGGCGGATGCTTTCCCGCTCCCACTATTTTGACGGGGATGCGCCCTGCACCGGCTTTCCCGGAGGAACGGCGTGCTGTAATGACTGGTATGACGCGCAGGAGCTTTTGTGCGCGGTGGACGTGCTCATAACGGACTATTCCTCGCTCCTGTGGGATTTCACCCTGCTGGGCCGTCCCGCGTTCCGCCTTGCGGCAGACCCGGAAGGCTACGGGGCGGAGGAGCGGGGCTTCTATATGCCATACGGGGAATGGCCGTATCCCCATGCGCGGACTGCGGCGGAGCTCGCGGCACAGGTGGCTGTGTATGATGCGGAATACTGGCGGGGAAGGCAGGAGGCATTCCTGCGCTTCGTGGGGAACTGCGACAGGGGCTGCTCCTCGCGCCTTGCGGGGGAGGCAGTGAGAAAAATTATGTCTGATGGAGAAAGAGAATGAATACGGTGCTGCTCATGATGGGCGGAAGCGGGACACGGATGGGGGCTTCAGTCCCCAAGCAGTTCCTTGAAGTGGACGGAAAGCCTGTTTTTTATTATGTGGTCAGGGCTTATGCCCGGATGAAGGAGATTGCACATATCTGCATCGTCTGTCCGCAGTCGTGGATTTCCTTTGTACAGGATGTCATCCGCCCTGTACCGTTTGCAGGGCGGATGCTCGTGTCGCAAGGAGGGGAAAACCGTTCTCAGTCAGTAAAGTGCGGGCTGAAAGCAGTGGAAGCATTTTCAGCCGCTGATGATATAATTCTCATACATGATGCAACGCACCCTTACCTTGATAAGGCCGCAGTGGAAAAAGCCATTGCAATAGCGAAGGAGCAGGGAGGGGCCACGCTGGCCGCCTGTCAGTATGATACCTGCTATGCTGTCGATGCAGGCAACCTGGTGCGGCGCGTCATTCCCCGGCAGGAAATTGTGTCTGGTGCTTCTCCTGAAGTGTTTCTCTATGGCGATTTGAAATCTATTTATTTTGCTGCCAGTGATCAGGAACTTGCGGCTGTGACTTCTGCGGGGGCAATGGCATTGCAGCATGCCGTTCCGATGCAGGCTGTTCCGACGAAAGTGCTCAATCTTAAGTTGACATATCCGGATGATATGGAGCTTTTTAAAGTATTGGTGAAAGAGTATTTCTTTAAGGAAGGATGCTGAAATGTTTGCAGGCGTTGTACATGCCAGAGATGACATACGCTACGAGGAGATTCCTACTCCGAAGCCCAAAGCGGGCGAAATCCAGATAAAGGTCAAATACACAGGGATATGTGGTTCTGATGTTCCCCGCGTCAATGGCGATGCCTGCCATTACTTTCCCAATGTGCTTGGGCATGAGTTTTCCGGCACCGTCAGCGGGGCGGGGAAAGGTGTTTCGCGCTTCAAGGAAGGCGACAGGGTTGCAGGAGTGCCCCTTGTTCCCTGCATGAAATGCGAAGACTGCATGAAGGGAAATTTTTCATTGTGCAGGCATTACAGCTTCATAGGCTCCCGCCAGTTTGGCAGCTTTGCCGAATATGTAGTGGTACCCGAAAGTAATGCCTTCCCGTTTGCACCGTCTGTCTCCTTTGAGCAGGGGGCTCTGTTTGAGCCTTCTTCCGTTGCGCTCCATGCATTGAAGTGTGTTGCATTCCGTGGGGGCAAAAGGGCCATTGTTTTGGGGTTGGGTACCATAGGGCTCTTTGCAATTCAGTGGGCGCGCATCATGGGTGCTTCAAGCGTTACTGCGGTAGGACGCAGCAGGGAGCGTATGCCCCTTGCGGAGCGGCTGGGCGCGGGGCAGGTGCTCAGCACGCTTGATGAAGGGTATTATGAGCGGGCAATGGAGAAGAGCGATGGAAAGGGCTTTGATTATGTTTTTGACGCGACGGGCAGTGCCGGTATGATGAAGGAAGGGTTCCGCTTTGCCGCGAACAAGGCCCGTGTGTGTATGATTGGGACGCCGAAGGAGGCCGTCTCATTTTCCGTGCCCGAATGGGAACTGCTGAACAGAAAGGAATTCCTTTTGACAGGTTCCTGGATGTCATACAGCGCGCCTTTCCCTGGAGATGAATGGAGCTTGACGGCGCATTTTTTTGCCGGCGGAGGGCTGGTATATGATGAAGCGATGATAGACAGGAAGATGCCGCTGAGCCGGATAGCCGATGCCTTTGCCCTGTTCAAAACTCCAGGTGCAGTAAAGGGCAAGATACTCATTGACAGCGAGGTATAAGGAATGAATGTAAAGCGTGACACGATGCACGATATGATATTCAAGCGGAATATGGGGATCCATTGCGGCATGCCGTCATTCTGCACGGCGAACGGTCTCGTCATAGAGGCCTGCCTGCAGCAGGCGAAGCGTTTTGGAGACGACGTGCTCATAGAAGGGACTGCAAATCAGGTGAACCAGTTCGGCGGCTATACGGGGATGAGGCCTGCTGATTTTCGGGAACATGTGCTTGCTATTGCTGATAGGGTGAGTTTTCCCCGAGACAGGGTGGTGCTCGGCGGCGACCATCTTGGCCCGCTTGTATGGTGCAATGAGCCTGAGTCAAGCGCCATGGCAAAGGCTGAGGAGCTTGTGAAGGAGTTCGTGCTTGCGGGGTATAAAAAGATTCATCTGGACACGAGCATGAGGCTGGGGGATGATTCCCGGGCGGAAAGGCTTCCTACCCGTACTATTGCCCGCCGCGGGGCGAGGCTGTTCCGGGCATGCGAAGAGGCATGGCGCGGACTGCTCGCGGAAAATCCGGACGAGATGCGCCCGTCTTTCGTCATAGGCAGCGAGGTTCCCATTCCCGGCGGCGAGCAGGAGGAGCAGGATCAGATTGCCATCACGAAGCCGGAGGATCTTGAGGAGACCATCCGTATATATCAGGAAGAATTTGAGGAGGCTGGATTAAAAGATGCGTTTTCTGCCATTGTCGCCGTTGTGGTACAGCCGGGGGTGGAGTTCGGAGACGAGAATATTGTCCGCTATGACCGCTCGCAGACGGTGGCGCTGAGCGACGCCGTGCGGAAGTATCCGGGCATCGTGCTGGAAGGGCATTCCACGGATTACCAGTCGCCGAAGCAGCTGAAGGAGATGGTGGAGGACGGCATAGCGATATTGAAGGTCGGTCCCGCGCTTACCTTTGCCGCCCGTGAGGGACTATTTGCGCTGAGCGCTATGGAGCGCGAGCTTGTCCCTGAGAAGCTCCGCTCGAATTTCCCCGCCGTGTTGGAGGCTGCCATGCTGTCTGAGAGAAAGAGCTGGGAGGTGTATTATCAGGGGACTGAGCAGGAGCGGTACATCAAGAGGCGCTACAGCCTGTCCGACCGCAGCCGGTATTATTTTGCCCGGCCCGAGGTACAGGAAGCGATACGGAGGCTGTTTTCCAATATTGACAGCACTCATATTCCTCTTGGCCTGCTGCACCAGTATATGCCGGTCCAGTACATCAAGGTCCGCGATGGGCATCTGCTCCGTTCCGCACGGGAGCTGGTGAGGGATAATATCGTGACGTGCATTGAGGATTATAATTATGCCACGAAGTATAATTATATGATTGGAAATGTGTTCGTCGGATAGGTATTAACTATATGATATTTTATAGATTAAGAAAAGCCTTGATAGAAAAGCGCTTTTTTAAGTCGATTATGGGGTGGTCCGATCGCAGGTTAGCTTCACTGAAAACTGGGGCTGAATATAATTTGCTGCGAATATCTGGCGAATAAATCGCGCTGTATTACATCGTTCGACTTGTTGCCGTTTTATACACTTCCATGTATTCGCGTTTTCCAATTGCGATTATGTTTACAAGTAATGTATTTTCGAAAATGGAATATACTATGCGAATTTGCTTTTTACAAGCATACATTTTTCTATATCCTGTCAAGTCGTAACCGTTCTTGTTGCCAAGTTCTTCGCCTAGCAGTGGAGCTGTTTTAAGCTTGTCAATTTGCTTTTTTACTAATTTTTTTACACTGCCGTCCAATGAACAGAATTCTTTTAGGGCCTCTGGATGAAATTTAATTTCGTATTCCATATTACAGTCCTGCTTGCTTTATGGCATCTTCATAAGAAACATATTCAGAAGCAGGCGTGTCTTTGCGAGATTGAATCGCTTCGTAAATGAGTTTCTGCTCATTTGCGTCAGCCAATGATTTTAAGCGTTCATATTCATCAATGGGAATCATAACTGCCTGCATCTGATTGTTTTTTATGACAGCAATTTTTTCATCATTTGATTTCGTCATTCGCTGTAAAAATGTTGCGAAGTTTCGTACAAATTGAGAACTTGAAACAATTTCATTACGGGTAAAAGTTACCATATAGAACCTCTTATGTATTATTATACATACTTTTTTGCATGAAATCAAGAAAATCCATGCGGGTAGATATAAAATGAATGAAATACTAAAAGAAGATTTTGATGGTTTGCTCCAGTACTATGACTTTTCCGCCTTGAAAGGCCGGTCCGTCTTTATCACTGGAGCGACAGGGCTTATCGGCAGCCAGGTGCTCAAATTTCTAAACTATTTGAACGAAAGTCAAGGTTTTGATATGAGGCTTTATGCCTTGATAAGGAGCGAGGAAAAAGCCCTCCGTGTATTTGGCAGTTTATATACGGATAAGAAGATTTCTTTTTTCAATGGAAATGTTCTGGGACTTCCGCCTGTTTATGTTCCCATCGATTACATCATTCACGGGGCAAGTGTGACAAGTTCGCAGGACTTCGTTACAAGTCCGGTGGAAACGATAGAAACGGCAGTAAACGGTACTGGTAACGTGCTGAAGTTCGCCCGTGAGAAAAGGGTGAAGTCATTCCTGTATTTGTCCAGCATGGAAACATTCGGCATAACGGATGGAAAGGGAGAAGTGCGGGAACCGGACCTGGGGTATATTGATGTTTTAAGCCCCCGTTCAAGCTATTCCGAAAGCAAACGGCTGTGCGAATGCCTGTGTGCGAGCTATGCGCAGGAATACGGTATAAATGCGAAAATAATAAGGCTTACGCAGACTTTGGGAGCGGGGATAGCCTATGATGATAGCCGTGTTGCTGCGCAATTCGCACGGGCCGTTATTGAGGAAAAGGATATAGTGCTGAAAACGAAAGGAGCAACGAAACGCCCCGTCATCTATACATCAGATGCAGTAAGCGCCATGCTTACCGTATTACTAAAGGGGAACCCTGGCGAGGCGTATACCGCCGCAAATCCAGAGACCTTTATGACGATACGGGAGACTGCGGAGATGGTCGCCGGAAAGATTGCGGAGGGCAGGATTAAGGTTATCTTTGACATACAGGGGATTCCGCTCGAGTATGCCCCAAATCTTAATCTTAATCTTAATGTTGACAAGCTGCGTTCCCTTGGCTGGAGTCCGAGGGTCGGACTTGAAGAAGCTTATCGGCGGATGATTGCGGGGATGAGAGTATGATTGCAATTGTTTTTAAGTTGGAAAAGGCTTTAGTGGAAGGACGTTTTTTTGCATCTCTTCAAGGATTGTTTGACAGGTTATTAGCAATAATATTTAAGAATATCATTTTTCGCTTCACAAAAATCGAAGTAAATAAAATTGTCTTTATGACATATAACAATAGGTATATTTGTAATCCCAAATATATTGCCGAAGGAATTATCCGGCAGCAGAAGGAATGGAAGTTGGTATGGATTGTATCCCCGGGGAGAAATTTAGATTTTCGTAATTTGAATTTTCCTAATGCAATTAAATTGGTACAACGAGATACATTTGAAGCCCTTTATGAAATAGCTACTGCCAAGATATGGATTGATAATGCGATAAATTTTCTGTGGAATCCTATTCCAAAAAAGAAATCACAATATTATATAGAAACATGGCACGGTTCAATGGGAATCAAACGAATAGAAAAAAATAAGGAAAGGCATTGGATAAAGACAGCAGAAAAAACAGGCCGGATGACAAATCTCCTTATTTCCAACAGCACATTTGAAACCCAGGTATATCGCGATACATGGTGGCCGAATACAGAAGTTTTTGCTTGTGGGCATCCACGTAATGATTGTTTCTTTTCACAGGCTGAGATGAAAAAAGCAAGGAAGGTTGTATCTGGATATTACGATGTTTCTTCAGAAACGAAATTTATTTTATATGCACCCACATTCCGAGATACGGGGCATATCGATTTTAAGGATTTTGATTATAAAAGGCTGGTCGATGCTCTTGGAAAAAAATTTGGTGGTTCATGGATTGTATTGGTTAGAAAGCATTTTCATGATGCAAGTGTGAAATTGAATTTATCGAAATTTAACTGTGTAAGGAATGCAACGGGATATCCAGATATGCAGGAGCTATTAATGGCCTGTGATGCAGGAATTACTGATTATTCCAGTTGGGCTTATGACTATTTGCTTACCCGAAGACCACTTTTTATTTATGCCACAGATTTGGAAGAATATAATACAGAGCGGGGGCTGGATTATCCGCTTGAGACAACGCCATTCCCTATTGCAAACGATAATAGTGAGCTTATTACTAAAATTGAGGGGTTTGATAATGAAATATACCAGAAAAAAATAGATATGTTTTTAAAGGAAAAAGGGTGTGTTGAAGATGGTCATGCAGCGGAACGGATTGTAAAAAAAATTGAATGTGTGATTGAGGGTAAGAAATCATGACGAAAAATGTTTTTTTGCGTTCTCAGAGGATGCAATATTATGCCGTGTATACTGTAGTGTTTACGGTTTTAGTATTTGTGGTCTTCCAATGGTCAATTTTTTATGGGAAAACTTTTCTTTGGTATGCAGATGGTCTGAACCTTCATAATCCAGCACTGATTTATGTAGCAAAATATTTTAGGCGAATTATACGGACTCTTTTGTTGAGTCATAGACTGATAATTCCACAGTGGGATTTCAATATTGGCGAAGGAAGCGATATCCTCCAGGCTCAACATTATACAATGATGGGAAATCCATTTTCTCTGTTGTCTGTCCTCGTTCCCTCGCGTTATATGTATTGGTACTATGGTGCAATGGTGCTTGCACAGCTTTATATTGCAGGGATATTCTTTTCATGGCTTTGTTTTTATACTGGCAAAAAAAACAGGTGCGCCATTTTGTCTGGTTCAATAACATATGTTTTTTCTTATTGGGCGATGTATAATGCCGTTCGTCATGCATGTTTTTTGGTGCCTATCGTATGGTTTCCTCTCATAATACTTGGTGTTGAAAAAATCCTTAAATGTGATAAACCATATACATTCATAATAGCTGTTGCCTGTGCGGCTTTTTCAAATTTCTATTTTTTTTATGTACAAGCATTAGTTGCTATTCTTTATACTTGTGTGCGCTTGCTTCTTAAATATGGGAAGAAAGTTTGTTCTATGTTGTGGATATTTTTTAAACTTTTTTTATTTGCTGTATGCGGTCTGGGAATTGCTGCTGTTATTTTACTTCCAGTATTATATATATTTATTTCTGATTTTAGGAGAGGTGGTGCTAGTCATTTGTTGGCTTATCCTTTGAATTATTACTTAAGAATACCATCGTTGCTGTTTTCCCCGATTGATTCTTTCTGGCTATGTCTTTGTTCTTCTTCCCCTGCGGTATTAGCAGTTTACTGTCTTTTTTGTAAAAAGAAATCTCTATTGCTTAGGATATTATTTATTTTTTGTGTCGTCATTATTCTTTCACCATTGCTTGGAGCTTTGCTTAACGGTATGTCTTATAGGACAAATAAATGGTCATGGGCATTTATATTGCTGAGTGCCTATACTCTTGTAGATGAATGGGGAACAATGCGAAATTTGAAAATCACAGAGCTATTTTTTTTCTTTTTATTTTTTCTTATATATGTATCAATATTACTTTTTTCCAATAAATTGGTTTATTCTATTGCAGAAGCAAAACGTATTGCTTTGGTAATAATACTGCAACTCTATATTTTAGGGCTCTTTATAGTGCTTCTGAAGTCTATGCCTATTGGAATGCCTAAAACCTGTTTGTGCCTTTTGTTTGTTGGTTTAAGTTTGTTTTTTAATGCTTTTTTTAAATTTTCATCGAACCAAGGTGCTTATTCAAATGAACTTGCTACTCCAAAAGAGGCTGCTGCGATATTAGATAATGAAACTCGTGATATAAAAAAAGCACGAAAAGCCGATGCATCCCAATCTGATAGT
>ERZ842401.7897-NODE-7897-length-10694-cov-3.664160_pt1 | contig 10694 bp, 5 predicted proteins | sample MGYA00521270_ERZ842401 | MGnify/ENA primary metagenome ERZ842401 (study PRJEB31892, sample SAMEA3878208) | bioreactor metagenome | biome: Moose rumen | place: Sweden | collected 2011-10 | study: EMG produced TPA metagenomics assembly of the PRJEB12797 data set... | reverse complement strand
TTTGAAAATGGTAATTTTTCAAGAGTTATGGAAATATTTATTACTTCTACATATTCTGTAGATGCTAGAGACATTACAGAACAGGTCTCAAGCTATCTTCCAAAGGATATGTATAAGATTGCCGGTTCAACAGCAAATTCTCTTGCTTGTTTTCTTACAACAGCAGAAGAAAATGCAATCTATGTTTATAATTATTATTATTCTTCAGAGCAAAAAGCACAATCAGCTTGGAGCAAATGTAGATTTTCACGATAATTGGATGTATATGGTAGTCCAATATAGTGATGGTATTTATTTGGAGAAAATGAACTTTACTCCAAAGAATAAAGAACCAAATTTAAACTATTTATTTTATTTAGATAGAAAATTTTATTTATCAGAAAATGACTTAACAATAGATAATGAAGAAGGAACTACAACATTTACTCTTCCTTATACACCTGTAAATACATTGACTGTTTTAGATAGTAAAGGATTTCCTTTAGATTATACAATAAACGGAAATCAAGTCATTGTAGAAGCTGTAAGGGATTATTTAGTTGTAGGTAATACTTTTACATCAACTTGGGAAATGCCATTAATTTATTATAGACAGCAAACTCAGAATGGAACAAAGGTTGTTGAAGGAACACTGATGCTCAGAGATATAAATCTTTGTTATGCTGATACAGGGTATTTTAAGGTTACTGTAACCCCTGAATATTCAACCAATATTACATCTGAATTTGTATTTACCGGAAAAATAGTAGGTATGAAATCAGCTACGATTGGAGAAATTAATGTTTCAAATGGAACATTCTTACTTCCGGTCATTGCAAGAAATGAAGAAGTGTCTATAGAAATTACAAATGACAGTTATTTACCTAGTTGTTTCTTATCATTGGAATGGTTAGGAGATTTTATAGTTCGTGGACAATAAAGTAATTATTGTACCTTCAGTGGCTGAGGATATTCTTGAACTCAAGGATAACCTCAGAACTGAAGATATAGCAGAGTGTCAAGCATGTGGTCATACACCGATTGAAGCTTTAATGAATGGTTATGTATGGTCAGAATGTTATTCAGCTAAGGTTAATGGAAGAACTGAAGCTATGTTTGGTGTTTCATCTTATAAGCAGCCTGAAGGCTTTGGTCTTGTATGGTATTTAGGAAGTGATGAATCATTCAGACATCCTGTAACCCTTGTTAGAGGTGGCAGGGAATATGTTGAAAAATGGTTAGAAAAATTCAATGTACTATATAATGCAGTGGATGCAAGGAATTTAAGACACATAGCTTGGTTAAAGCATATTGGGTTTACATTTACAGAATCCACAAATGTTAATGGTTATGAATTTTTACAGTTTTATAAAACAAAGGAGTAAGAAATGTGTGATATATCAGCAATAGGATTGGGTATTGGTGCTATTGGAACACTTGCAAATACTTTTGCAGCCAAACAACAATCTAGTGCTTATGCTAATTACCAAACACTTCAAACACAAGCAGCTCTAAACAATTATATTCAACAATCAAAACAAATCAATTTAAGATACACTCAAGAGCAAGAAGCTAATGCAGAGGAAAGACAGCAGATTCAAATAGAGAATATGAAAACAAAAGCTACAGCTCAAGCCAGTGCTGCCACTTCCGGTATTGAAGGTTTAAGTATAGATAATCTTTTTGCTGGTTATGACAGAGCAACAGCAGTCAGTGATTACACTCATGCTAGAAACTTACAAATGTTAGGACTTGAATATAATAATCAATTAGATACATATAGAAATCAGGCATTAAGCTCTATTTATTCAATGCAGCCTTACACAGGTGCTTCAGCCGGTTCAACATTATTATCCGGTATTGGTGGCTTAATGACAACTTATTCTAATAATAAAATGCAACAAGCACAAATGAAATTCTATAGAGGTAAAGCATAATGCCATATCAAAATAATAATAACAGATTAGTTCCAAAAGCAATAGAAGATAGAAACCTTAAACCGGCAGCAACAGCTACGGATAAGACAATTCATTATTCTATTGATACAACCGGTGCTAATAAATGGACAAACACAGCCAATGCTTTAGCTTCTTTAGGTAAAGGCTTGATGGAGATGGATACTTTATTTCATTATCAATCTCAGGAAAATGCTATCAAAGCTATTTGGGAGACCGAACAGCAAGGTGGTAATAAGAAAGATTGGTCAGAAGTATCTAAAAGAATTAAAGGAGCTGGGGTTTTCAACCCTTATAATGATAATGCTTTCAGAGAATTACAAGCACAAGATATTTATAGAGCAGCAGCTTTAGAAATATCATCTCATCCTGAATTGGAAAAAATGGATGAAGGAGCTTTTAATCAATTAGTTAGTGATACTAACAGAAAGATGATAGAAGCTTTTAAACAAACCGGATTATCTCCAAAGGATTATGGCACAGCTTTAGTTCAATGGAATAAACAGGTAAATGATTTAACAAGTAAATATTTTGTTGAAAATAAAAAATATCAATTTGACCAATTAAATATAAAAGAAACTTCTGATACTACTTTTCAAATTGAAGCAGCATTAATGGATGCTGAAGAAGGTACAGAAGCTGCAACATTCAGAACTGTTTTAGAAAATAAAATTGAACATTTAGGAAATGATACCGGTATTGTAGCTTCAGATACACAAGCTAAAGTCATTATTGGTGGTATTAAGAATTATATTGCAAGAAATGCTGGACAGATTGATGATGCAGAAATATTAGCAGCTGTAACAGATTTAAAACTCAGTGATGGTAAATCTTTAAGTGAAGTTGTACCTAATTATGACATTATGGTTAAAGATTTATTAGCACAAGCAAGAGAAGCAAATCTGAGACAAATGAAATTAGAAGTTGAAGTTAAAGATTTTCAACAACAACAGAAAGTCAAAGAAGTAATGACTGATTTCATGCAGAAATATACTAAAGGGGAATTATCTTCACCTAATGAAATGCAAATGTATGCTAAAGAAATGGTGAATAAATATGACCTTGATGGAATAAATAGTATGAAAATGTTTCAGGAAATGGCAGCAGGGAGAAAGACATGGGCAGATTTAGCAGAGGTTGAAACTGACCCTCGTGTAGCTGCACAGCTTGGAATGAAAGTTATTGCAGGAACTGCAACTTATGATGAAATTACAGAAGCTATAAATAATGGAACATTAAATTATAAAGATGGATTTCACATGTTACAAAACCTTCAAACAAGAGAGCAAAAGCAACAAACAGCTGAAGCTAAGAAGGTTACAGAACATGTCAAATCAGCAAGAAAAGAAATGCTTGAAGGTTATCATACAGGAGATACAGATATTGATGCAGTATTACTTGACCCTGATATGCAAACAGCATTTCAAAATAAACTGATAGAATTAGAAGCTAAATATCAACAAGACCACGATTATAAAGCTTTTAATGATAGTTTAGCTAAATACAAATCAGCTTACAGACAATATGCAACAGAAGGAGAACATAACTCTTATGTTACAGGAATGGCAGCAGGATTTGAATCATTAAGCAGAACACCGGCTATCAGTCAAAATCAATGGAACAAAGTGGATATTAATAAATCCACACAGGCATTGAGAAAGATGGGAATAACTCATTCAAATCTTGGTAACAAAGATAAAGATGTTGTTATAGCATCAAAACCATCACCACAAAGAAAAATAACAGTTACAAACAATGGAAAGACATATACCAAAAATACAAGACACACCGGCTATGATTTAGGTGGTCAAAATATTTATATGGGCAGACCTATTTATGCTCCTATGAATGGAACTGTTGTTGGTGTATTACCTGAAAGACAAAGTGGTGGAATGGGTAATATGGTTTTAGTTCAATGTGAAAATGGTAAGTTTATTAAATATATGCACTTACAAGCTGCCGGACTTCCAAAATTAGGTCAAAGAGTGGATACTAAAAATCCTATAGGACATATAGGAAATACCGGAGCTGTGGAAAATAAAGCAAAAGGCAGTCTCCATGTTGAATTTTATGACAAAAATAAACAATGGATTACAGCTTATCAATTTTTAGAAAAATAAAGGAGAATTAATGAGTGTAGAAGATATTGAAAATGGGGTTGAGAATATTATCAACAGATGGGATAATAAACAAGAAAACCCCACTTCTACTTTAGGTGAAGATGAAGCTCTTGAAATGGGCATATTACAACCTGAAGAAGCTGAAGATAATAATTCACAAATCAATGAAGAATATACTGATGCTGCTCCTGAAGAAAAAGAATATGAAAAGCTTGGTGCTTGGGATACTACAAAAGATGTAGCAAAATCTGTTGGAGTTGAAGCTTTACACTTCTTCCAACCAAAAGACAGAGAAACCCAATATGAAAGCAGAACTCATTTTGGAGAGAATATGAAGTATTTATATCGTTATGGTGTAGGTACAGCAGCTTTCTTATCAAGTTTCTTGTGGGGTGGTGGAGAAGTAGCTACAGCCGGTGCTTTAGTTAAAGGAGCTACAATGCTTCCTAAAGCTACTGCAATCGGTGGTGGTATGATTAAATTTGGTCAAGGCTTGCAAAAATTAAGTCAAGCCGGTAAGGTTATAAATACCACAAAAGCAGGACTTCAAGCAGCAAGAGCTGGTAAAAATGTTAAAGCAGCTATTGTAATGGGTAATACTGTAAATGCAGCTGTTGATGGTTTAGTTGCAGGAGCTTTAGCTGATTTTACATTATATAGACCTGAAGAAAATGAAGGTCATTTAGCAGATGCTTTTGGAGAAACCAATAATCCATTAATATCATTCTTACAGACAAAAGATACAGACAGTGCTTTTGAAGGAAGATTAAAAAATGTTGTTGATGGTGTTTTAATTGGTATTCCTTTTGGAGCAACTTTAGGTGGTGGTGTAGCTTCTATAGCTCTTACACCTACTGTAAGAAAATTTGCTAAAGGTTTACATGGAACACTTCATGCTAAAACAGCAGAAGAAGCCAGTGAAGCTTTAATAGAAACAGCACAAGCTAAGGTTTCAATGGATAATTTAGCAACAACTTTAGATATGGTAAATGAAGTTGATTTATTGAGAAAAGAAGCTCAGGAAACAGGAGAAGAAGTTTCTCAATTAATAGCTGACAGATTACCAAACTCTAAAATTGAAGAAGCACAAGCAATAGCTAAATTAAGAGAAGCCGGAGAAGAAATCTTCCCTTATGAAGATGGTACATGGTCTATCAGAGTTGAAAAGTGGGAATATGCTTACAAAGTAACACCGGAACAATATCAAGCTCAATTAAAAGCACAAGACCCTTCAGGAAATTTAGGTGTTTCACACATGAATAGTGCTGTTGAATCAACTTGGCAGCAAAGAGGTCTTATTGATGGTGATGGTTTACTTGGTTCATCTAAAGAAAGAACAAATACTACAAAAGCTATTGTAGATTATTATAAAGACAAATGGGAATTAGAAAAGAAATCACCAAAAACAAATAAAACTGCTATTGATAAAAAGAAACTTCAAATCAAGAAAATTGAAGATAAAATCACAATGGTAGAAGGTGGTAATAAAGAAGTTTCAGACCCCCTTGACAATTTAAAAGAAGAATTGAGAATTGCACGAGAAGAATTAAAGAAACTTGAAACACCAAAAGAAAAGAATAAAAAGATTACTGTTAAATATGGTGATTGGTCTAATATTCCTGATGGAAAAACAACCCAATATAAAAATGGTAATGTTCTTATTCAAATAAATAATAATTCTCAAGATATTTATGCAACTTTAAGAAGTGAGTTAGAACATGCAAGAGATTTTGTAAAAGGTGAAGTACCTGACCAAAATCTTCAACACTTCTCAAGATATGAGGGGATGAATGAAGCAGAAGTTGCACCTTCCTATACTTATAAGAAGTCAAAAGGTAAAGCTTCAAAAACAGGGGTTGATACTTCTATAAGAGAAGAAGAAGAACCTTTACAAAATGTCATGAAGGATGGACAAACTCTTTCTGATGATTTACAATTAAATAAGGAGAATATTAATGGACAAAGAACAGATACAGACATTCAAAGCAGGAGTGGAGATAGAACAGAAACTTCAAGCAATGGGTTATACGGAGCAAGACCTTCAAACGATAATGGAAGAATACAACCTTACATACGAAGAAGCGAAAGCAGCAGCAGCAACACTGGGAGTATAATTCATGACCCAAGTCCTGAATTTAAAGCAGAACTTGAAGCTCAAGGAAAACCGGTAAATAGTTATAAAGAATTGGCAGCAAACTCAGATGAAGATGCTGCTTCTTTTATATCTAACTTTAGAGCTGCTAATGAAATTAATGGTAAGAAGGCAGCACAGGTTTATGAATATTCTCCTGAAGAATATAAGCAAATGAAACTTTATACTGCTGAAAATGGTAAAAGTGGATTTGCTTTAAAATCTGATGGGGATATTGTTTCTGTATTCTCAGTGGAAAAAGGTAGTCTTGCTGGAATGATGAATTTAGCAATTCAAAATGGTGGTAAAAAACTTGATTGTTTTGATACCTTTTTACCTAAAATATACAAGAAGTTTGGCTTTGAAGAAGTTAATAGAGTTAAATGGAATGAAGAATATAAACCAAAAGATTGGGATAAAGATTTCTTCAAGCAATATAATAATGGTGAACCTGATGTAGTTTATATGGAACTCAGAAATGAACCATCTAAACCAACAGGAGAACCACAACAATTAAAATTGGATTTTAATGCTTCTCCTAATGATATAGGAGCAAGCATAGCAAAAGGTGATATAAATTTAAAAGAAGAAGGTAGTATTGATGCTATTATAAATCAGATTGCAAAAACTGATATTGATATTTCAGGAAAAACATTTAAAGATGTTGCAGCTGATGCAGATAGTTATTTTAATCAGGCTTTAAAGGATAATCCTCAAAAAGCTGCTGCTTATTTTAATGCACAATCACCTGAAATATTGGATGGTATTGTAAGACAACAGCTTGCAGCTACAAAACTATTATCAGTTTTAAAAGATGTACAAGCTAATGCAAATTCTAGAGAAAATCTTAGAATTTTAACAGCTGTAAAAGATATTGAAAAATATATTGAAGGTGTTGGTTCAGGTTTTGGTCGTGGATTAAGATACCAATCAATAACAAAGAAAGCTGTAAATACTTTTGGTTCAGAAAGATTTTCAGACCTTGCAATGCAGGGTATTAATGATATTGCAGATATTCTTGACAGCATATCATTAAACTTTACAAGAAATCAATCTTTACAAGAGTTCAAATCAGAGTTCTTAACAAACTTTCAAAAACATCCTTCTTATAATGAGATAATGGGAGACAGACAAATGTTTTCCAAACTTAATGATGTATTGGAAGAAACTTATAATGGATTAAAAGCTGGAAAGAATGTAAATTCTTCAGAAATAATAATGGAAGCTATGGTAAAAGATGAAGCTGAAACTTGTGGATGGTATGCAAAACTTGCAGATACTACAAAAGGCTTTGTTGATACTATTAAACATTGGGGTAATCAAGCTCCTTCTTATGTAATTAATAATGTTTTAGGTATTGCTTCAGCTTTCAAAAATATTTCTTCAGGAGCTATTCAAACAAATCTATATCCTACTTATAGGATTTTAGGTGGATTCTTAACCGGAAATGGAGAAGTTACAAGAGAAGGTATTGACCAATGGCTTGGAACTTTTGTTAATTTTGGTGAATCAATGAGACTTGCAAAACAAGCTTTCATTAATGGAGATGGATTACTTACAAACACAAAAGAAATTGTAGAAGGTAATTTACAAGATGGCTTCCATAAATGGGCAACAAGTTTTAAAGAGATAGGTGATGATGGATTTGGAATTACACTCCAAAATATCCACTCATTTATTCCTAGATTTATGATGGCTTCAGATGAATTTATGTCTCAGCTTAATTATAGAAACATTGTGAGAGCAAAAGCACTTTCACAAGCAAGAAGAGAAGCAGATTTAATTGGTAATGCAGCTCAAACAGCAGATGAGATATTTAATAAAATAGCATTTACAGAAGATGGTAAACCTTTGGATTTTAAAGCTTTTGTTGAAGCAAAAGATATGTTATTTCAAGTTCCTTTGAGCAGAAAAATCTATGACCCAGCTACTGGTATGAAAAGAGAAACCGGTATGGATAAAACTTTAATCAGTGGTGTTGGTGATTGGATGCAAGCAGGAACACAAAAGTTTGTACCATTAAGAATCTTTATGCCTTTTATAAAAACCCCTGCAAATATTGCTGACCAAGCATTACAAGCTAATCCTTTATATGCTGTTTTAAATAACAATACAAGAAAACAGTTCTTTTCTAATGACCCTGAAATTAGAGCAAAAGCTTATGGTAAGATGGCAACAATGATTACATTAGGTGCTGGTTTTACTTTTGCTGCTGCTAATGGTCAAATAACAGGTTCTGAACCTATGGATAAGAAAGAAAAGACTGCACTTCTAAAAACAGGATGGAGACCATATTCTATTAAAGTTGGTGATAAATGGATTCCTTACATGGGTATGATTACACCTCTTGATTCTTATATGGCATTTTGTGCAGATAGTGTAGCATTGACAGGAAAAGCTTTATCTCCGGAACAGGAAGCTGGATTAGGAGAAATGGCTGGTCAAATATTAGGTAATATAATGAATGATTATATTGACCAAGCTGGTTTCAGAACAAATACAGCAAAATTGATGGATATATTTAATCCATCAACAGATGTAAGAGTTAGAGAACAGCTTGCTGCAAATACTTTTTCAAGCTTCTTACCAATGTCCGGTAATGTTAATGCAATAAGAAGTGCTGTCAAAACTGTTAAAGGAGATACAGAACAAAAGAAACCTGAAGGATTTTATGATAATCTTGTAAGGAATTATACAGATATATTTACAAGTCCACAGGATTATAGAAGAGATGTATTTGGTAACAGGGTTGACCAATATGGTTTAATTATTGCAAAGGCAACTGATGATAAATTTATGCAGCCTGAATATGCTGAAATGGCTAGAATGGCTGAAAAGGGTTATTCTCCTTCTAATATAGCTCACTTGTTGAAAAAAACAGGAGTTCCTTTAGAAGAATTTAAAAGTCAGGAAACTGGTAGAAGTGCTTATGATGCAATGTATGATGAGCTTACAGAAGTTAAAATAGGTGGAAAAACCTTACAAGAATCTGTAGCTGAGCTTATTCAAACTCCTAGATACCAATCTTTAAATGATGGTATAAATTCTGATGGGAAGGATTGGTCAGCTGTTTCTTATAAAACAAAGAAAAAGCTTTTAAATGATACTTTCCAAAGATATTATACTGTCGCAAAAAGAAAAGTTATCAATAAAAGAGGAGATGAATTTGTTGATAAAAATGGTTTAACAATGAAACAAAGACAACAACAAGTAAGATTACAAATGTTGAATGAAAAAGTAAATCAGGACTTAGACCAAAATATAGTACATCAACTTAGAAAATTTTAAAGGATAAATAAATGACAACAAATTATTATGCAAGAGTAGAGTACAACTATTCTTCAGGGGATGCTATTTTTAGTATTCCCTTTTCTTATATAGAAAAATCAGATATAAGTGTCTATGTAAACGGAACAAAGGTTTCAAGTTGGATATTACTTAATTCATCTCAATTACAGATAGTTTCTCCTACATTAAGTAATGGAGATGTTGTTGTAATAAAAAGAGAAACACCGATTGATGAAAAACTTGTAACTTTTACAGATACATCAATACTGGATGAAGATGTACAGAACCTAGCTCAAGACCAAGTTTTTAATGCTATTCAAGAGGTTTATGATAATGAAGTAAAATTTGAATCGGATATTACTGAAACATTCCAAGATACAGCAGATTCAATAAATCAAAGGATTGATGAACATATTGAAGATTCTGATTCACAATTTGAAGATTTAACCAATAGAGTTAGCACTGCTGAAAATAGCATTGAAAATAGAGCAGTAGAAATATTAAATTCTATTGATTTAAAAGGTAATAATGTTAAAAATGAAGTTATAGCTAATGGACAATATTGGAATAGAGTAGTAGCTGACCACAACCTACTATATGATGAAGTTGTAGGTGATACTAATACTATTGAAATTCCCTCAAATCAGTATGTAGCACAAGCTCAAAATGCTGCATCTTCTGCTTCTGTTTCAGCTTCAAATGCTGCTAATTCAGCAAACAGTGCAGCTTCTTCTGCTACAAGAGCTGAAAATACTTATAATAGTATCACATCAGCAACAACTAATAGTGTTAATACAATAAATTCAACAAAATCTTCTGCCTTGTCAGAAATAAATAATAGAGGACAGTATTCGATCACAGTGGTAGCAGACCACAATTTACTGTATGATGAAGTAGATACAGACGAAGAAACACTTGAAATAGCTACAACATACCATGTAGAACAAGCTCAAGAGTATGCTTCAGCAGCTTCTACTTCAGCAACTAATGCAGCTACTTCTGCAACAGCTGCTGCAAATTCTGCAACTAATGCAGCAAATACTTATAACAGTATTTCATCAGCTACAACCAGCAGTCTTAATTCTATAAATTCTGCTTCTACAACAGGAATTAATTCTATTAATTCTGCAAAATCTTCAGCCTTATCTGATATAAATGATAAAGGTCAATATTGGAATAGAGTAGTAGCTGACCACAACCTACTATATGATGAAGTTGTAG
>ERZ842401.7896-NODE-7896-length-10695-cov-11.979511_pt1 | contig 10695 bp, 9 predicted proteins | sample MGYA00521270_ERZ842401 | MGnify/ENA primary metagenome ERZ842401 (study PRJEB31892, sample SAMEA3878208) | bioreactor metagenome | biome: Moose rumen | place: Sweden | collected 2011-10 | study: EMG produced TPA metagenomics assembly of the PRJEB12797 data set... | reverse complement strand
GCGAGTCCAATACCTATTACGCTCAACCGCGGGGCTTGCTTGACACGCTGCAACGTAGCCTTTTTGTCTGCACATACATTTCATTTGTCCAGCCGATATGCAAGCACGATATCTATAATGCACTCGCCCTGTCAGCAACCGCATTGCACTTTTCGGCTATTTCTCGTATAGTGTACAAAAGGGCTTGTCTTTTCATGGACAGCACGATTTAAAAAGCCCGTAAGGAGACGCGCACTATGGCATTGCGAATTTTTAACACGATGGGACACGAAATGCAGGATTTTAAGCCGGTTACTGACGGACACGTTGGCTTTTACGGCTGCGGTCCCACTGTGTACAACTATGCTCATATCGGAAATTTGCGTGCCTACGTCTTTCTTGACATTCTGGACAAAACCCTTTCCTATCTGGGCTACGACATCAAGCACGTTATGAACATCACCGATGTAGGACATTTAACTGGTGACGGTGACGATGGTGACGATAAAATGGTAAAGACCGCAGAGGAACGCCATCAGTCCGTGCTGGAAGTAGCTCAATTCTACACAAATGCCTTTATGAAAGACATTGATGCCCTGAACATCCGCCATCCCGACGTTATCTGCAAGGCAACTGACCACATTCAGGAAATGATTGACCTGATTAAGCAGCTGGAGGCAAACGGTCACACCTATATGGCGGGCGGAAACCTCTACTACGACATCTCCACTTTCCCCGAATACGGAAAAATGGCAAACCTTGATTTGGACAAGCTCGTGGCAGGAAAAGGCCGCCGCAATGTGGTCGTTGTAGATGAAAACAAGCGTAATCCCGGAGACTTTGTTCTCTGGTTCACCAAATCAAAATTTGAACATCAGGCAATGACCTGGGATTCCCCCTGGGGTCGGGGCTATCCGGGCTGGCACATCGAATGTTCTGCCATGAGCATGAAGTATCTTGGCAAGCATATTGACATTCACACCGGCGGCATTGACCACGTGCCCGTGCACCACACCAATGAAATTGCCCAGAGCGAAGGTTCTTTTGATGATGCAGAAAAATCAAAAGGCCCCTGGGTCAAATACTGGATGCACAATGAATTCCTGATTCTGGAAGGTGGCAAGATGTCAAAGTCTTCAGGAAGATTCATCACCCTGCAGACCGACTTGCCCGCAGAAAAGGGCTTTTCCCTCACAAGCAAAGGCTTTGCCCCCTTGGACTACCGCTTCTTCCTTCTGGGTGGGCACTACCGCAAGCCCCTGATTTTCTCGCTCGATGCCATGGAATCTGCTAAGAACGGACGCGCGGCATTGAATGAACGGGTGGCAAAACTCCTTGCAAAAGCCAAGGCAGAAGAAAAACTGGAAGTAACCAAAGAAAACTACGCAGACACCCTCGCAAAAATTGCAGAAGGCCGCGCCGATTCAGAAAACCTTGTCAAATTCAAATCTGGTCTGGAAAATGACCTGGCCACGCCAGTCGCCCTCTCTGCCCTGCAAAAAGCATCCAATGGCAAAAACCAAAAAGCCTCAGAAGCCCTGGCGGACATCTTTCAGATGGACAAGGTGCTTTCCCTCAGCGTCATAGAAAATGCCCTCAGCCTTGCAGAAAAACAGGCGGCCGCAAACTCAACTCAGGCCGATGACCATGAAGGCGACCCCGAAGCCGCAGAAATTACCGCCCTTGTGGAAGAACGCACTGCCGCCAAAAAAGCCAAGGACTTTGCCCGCGCAGACCAGATTCGCACGGAACTTTCTGCCCGAGGCATCACAATTGTAGACACCCCCAATGGCGTCGTGTGGAAACGGAATTAAAAAAGCACTGCTTTTTTTGTAACGAAAAGGATTTATTGTGGTTATAGATAGAGAAGAAAGTCAGGGAAACAAACCGATTAATGCGGCCGATCCGGCTGACTTCAGACGACTGTACAACGAAACGATGGCTCTCCTGTACAAGGTTTCCTGGCGAATCGTCAATGACGAAGAAGCAGCGGAAGACCTGGTGCATGACTCCTACATCAAGGCAAATGAAAAGGGACTTGTATTCCCCAGCCTTGACGATGCGAAATTCTGGCTTATCCGCGTTGTAAAAAATGCTTCGCTCAACTATGCAAAGCGCAAGACGCGGGAACGCAAGGCCTATCAAAAAGCCCTCTACGAAGATCACCGCAAGGCAACCTCTGGCGAAACTGACATGATTCAGGAGGAAGTCAAAAAGCATACGATTGAGGCACTAAGCAAGCTGCCGCCTAATTTAAAGGAAGTGCTTATCCTGCGGGAATACGGGGATTTGAACTATAAAGAAATCGGAAAAGTGCTCGGCATTACGGAAGGAAATGTAAAAGTCCGCGTATTTCGGGCAAGAGAGCAACTGGAAAAACTGCTGGGTGACTACATAGACCAATAATCTGTGTGGCGGGGGTCACAAGGAGCGAATATGGCGATTGAAAAAGATTTGCATTCTGTCTACGTTGATAACGAACTGCCGCCGGCATACATAGACAAATACGAGGCTCTGGTTGCGTCAGATGCCGCATGTACTGCCGACCAGAAAAAAGTAAAACGCCTTCATGCACTTCTGCAGGAAGATGCCAGGGATATCACCGTAGACGATGCTTTTCTGGAAGCCAGTTTTGCCCGCTTGCAGACCAAGATGAAATATCACCAGACTATGGCTCAGGCAAATGCCGAAGAAAACAGGCCAAAAGTCTATCAGTTTGCAAAATGGGGCTTTTCTTTTGCGGCCGCGGCGGCAGTCTTTGCCCTTATCTTTACGCCAGTCTACATCCGTTCTGCCTCTGGTGCAAGCAATACGACTATCAGTGCCATTCAGAACACAAAGCTCAAACCCATTGCCCAGCACGACATTGCCGTAGACGGCAACATTGACCGCTCTGCACTCTCATCGATCGCGCTTCACAATGGAGAAAATCTTCGTGCAGAGCCAGAAGCCATTCAGGGAGCAAGCATGACTTCCACCGCTGCAACTCAGCCATACAGCCGCCGCAGCCGTTCTCAGGCAATCGAACTGAACGACAGCCTCACATCAATCGACGTATTCAGACCGGCTTCTGCAAATGCAGACAATGGTCTTTCAATCCGCATTTCCATTTCTCCCATCCATGATGTTCGGGGAGAAGACGAAATGCTTATCCAGATGCCGAGCATCGTCCAGACCGCTGCAAACAGATAAGCTATAGATGAGTTTTTCGCAAACGCTTTCTGTTCTATACCGTAAATATCCTCTGCTGCGAATCGGCATTTTTATTGCCGTCATAGTCCTGATTATCGGTCTCATTTCGCTAGTTACCATAGAAACCCGCCAAATTCCAGAAATCACTTCCATTTCGCCAGCCGTAGGCACCGCAGGCGACATTATGACCATCAACGGCGCACACTTTGGCGAAAAGCAGGGCACATCGGATTTTGTTGAAGTAGGCGGCTCACGCATCACCTCCAACGGCTACCTGCGCTGGACAGACAATCAGATTCGCATTGTACTTCCTACCAACGTGCAGGACGGTCTTGTTGTAGTAAAGACAAAAAACGGACAGTCTAAGCCGGGATTTTTTGCAAACACCGCAGACATTCCCGTACTCGTACCGCCAGACACCCAAACCTCCCTCCCCGTCATTTCATCAGTCAGCCCGTCAAGCGGCAGTTACGGAACGCTCATCACCATAAGCGGCACCAATTTCGGCACCATCAGGGGAAATGCCTTTGTCAAGTTTACGGCAAACCGCGATGATGCCGACCAAACCACCATGTCATCCAGCAGCACTGAGGACAAACAGGGCGAATTTGACCTGCAATACATTCCTGCCAACGAAAACAATTACGACTACGAATACTGGTCCGACAGCGAAATCCGCGTGCGCATTCCAGACGGAGCCGCCAGCGGCCCCATTGCAGTCAGCACGGAAAAAGGCGAAAGCAACCTGGGTCAGGTGGACGTGCATCTTCCGGCCGGAACAAAATCATACACCAGCCGCCGCACCTATCTCCTGCAGCTTTCCGAAGAAATTGAGAATCTGGATTCCAAAAATCCCACAACAGTCACCATGCGTGTGCCCCGCCCCATCGTAAACGCAGCCCAGCCCATGGCGGAGATGACCGAATGTATTCCCCTGCCCGTCATCGCAGACTACAAGAATACGATTATCCATCAGATTGAGCTTGCCCGCGCCACCGGCAAAAAGATGCGCTTTTCCCAAAACTTTGTCGTTTCTACCTACAGCGTACAGACCAGCATCAATCCCAACCGAGTGCGCCCCTTTAGCGAAAAAAAACGTCTGCTCTACCTTGCCTCAACACAAGCCGACAGCCTCATTCCGTCACGAAATGCAAGCATTGTGTCAGCGGCAAAAGAAATCGTCGGAAAAGAAAACAATCCCTACAGGCAGGCAAAACTGCTTTTTGACCATATACTAGACCAGTACGAACTCTATGCCCGCTCCCGCCGCACAAACGATACAGTACTCGATGTGCTCAGCAAAAAGCGTGGCGACGCATACGACCTTACGGTGCTCTACACCGCTCTGCTTCGTTCACTGGGCATTCCCTGCCTGCCCGTAAGCGGCATTCTTGTTGATTCCGACTTAAAGGCACAGGCTCACTGGTGGTCAGAATTCTACATCGAAAACTTTGGCTGGGTTCCTGTTGACCTGGCACTGGCAAAAGATGCCCTGGACTACAAGGCCTTTAAAAAGCCGGATAATCCGCGGGAATTCTATTTTGGCAATTTGGACGGACAGCACATTGCATTCAGTCGGGGCTGGAATGAAGTAAAGCCGGCTCTCGTAAACAGCAAGGTTGTACAGCGCTCAAAAAGCTATGCCTTCCAGTCAATCTGGGAAGAATCTTCAGCAGGAAAAGTGAACTACAGCACCCTCTGGAACAATCCGGTTGTGCTGGGCATTTATTGATTTTATAGATTTGCAAGACACCGCTATATGCGGCTGCAGAGGAGGATAAAAAATGAGTACAAAAGTATTGTCTGTAGGCGGTTCAATCGTCGCACCGGAATTTCCCGACACCGACTTTGTAAAACGCTTTGTGGACATGACAAAATCATATTTGAGCGCACACAAGGGAGACCGCCTGATTCTGGTTGTTGGCGGCGGCGGACCGGCCCGCATTTATCAGAAGGCCTTTAGGGATGTAACGGAAACTGCACCCGATGGCGATGTAAACGCCGCAGACTGGATTGGCATTATGGCAACACGCCTGAACGCCCAGTTTGTAAAGGCATGCTTTGGAGACCTGTGCAAGGAAGCCGTTGTCACCGACCCCACCGCAGCCCTCACCTTCACAGGAAGCGTACTTGTTGCCGCCGGCTGGAAACCAGGATTTTCCACCGACAACGATGCCGTTCTTCTGGCAGAAAAGTTTGACGCAGACACCGTGGTAAACCTTTCCAACATCGAAAAAGTCTACACCGATGACCCCCGCAAGAATCCCGACGCAAAGCCCCTGGACGAAATCAGCTGGGCAGACTTCCGCAAAATGGTGGGCGACGAATGGATTCCCGGCAAAAACTGCCCCTTTGACCCCATAGCCAGCAAAAAAGCCCAGGAACTGGGTCTGGTAGTCGTCTGCGCAGGCGGCAAAAACATCGCCAATACACAGGCCATTCTGGAAGGAAAAGCCTACGTTGGCACAACAATAAAATAAAAAAAAGGGGAAGACGACACCTTTCACAAAAGGTTTCTTCTTCCCCTCTCCCCTGCTTCTTCCAAAGGTTTTTAGTTCATCTGCAAAGTAATATCCAAAACTTCATAAGCCTCAGAGCCAAAATGTGCGCCAAGAGAAGCATACTTGCTTGAAGTCTTTGTCTCAAGGTAGCCGCCCATGTTCACCGTGCCGTCAGCATTGCGGCATTTTGCGTCTACCAGCAGGTCAATTGCAGGCGGATTACCGGCATTCACATCAGTTTTATACAAATCAGAAACGGGCTCGCCGATTTTGTCTCCGTTGTGGATTTCGCTCTCATCGGAGACATAATTGAAGGTTCCCTTTTTCTTATCGGTAAGATAAATAGAATCAGAAATCTTTGCGGCCACAGTCACTTCGCTTGCCTTGCCGCCGAATTTATCAATCTGAGTGATACTTGCGCCACCTATCATACTAACGAGCTTTTTGAAGACACCGCCTGCCAGCGTTCGGTAGAAATTGAAGTTGGAATTTACATTGGCATAAGAAGTACAGTTTAAGACATCCAAAGCGCCGCCGTTTCCGTTATCGGTAAAGCCGTCCTTTCCGTTCAAGAAGGCCATGCAGTTCGTCACCACATGAGGCGTAGGACAAGCATTATTTGAGCCACCCAACTTAAAGCCGTTCATGTCTCCGTTGGCATAGTTTGCGCCGCTGGTCGTCTTACCGTTTGAGAAGGCGACACAGTTTTTAAGAGTCACGATACCGATTGAGCCTGTGGCAGGCTTTGCGTACATATCCCAACCGTCATCACAGTTGGCATAAGAGATACAGCCGTCAAAGACATTTCCGTTACCGCAAGTGAGTTTTGAGGCAAAACCGTCAGCATTCTCGCCAGTCTTGTCGTCCTTGTTATCGAATGAAGTACAGTTCAAAATCAAGTTGTCGCTGGGCCATTCGTCAAAATTGCTCACGCTGGAAGCACGGCGGGCAATCTGTAAGCCCGTGTCCTGGTTGGCCTGGAAAAGACATCGCTCGATGATATTGTGCTTGCCAGTCACAATCATGCCGTTATCGCCGGCATTGTAAACGGTGATTCCGTAGATATGCCAGTAACTTCCGTCCATCTGAATACCGCGGTTTGAGTCACCGATTTCCTGAGTAGAAAAATCAAGGACAACGGCAGCCCCACTTTCCGGGAGCATGTATTTGTAAGCCGACGGGCTTCCGTTATTGTCCACCGCAATTTTAACCGTAGAAGAAAGAGAATATTTTCCACCGAGAAGAACGACAGCCCCGCCCTGCTCAACCTGCAAGACAGCCCCTGCCAAATCAAGGGGATTTTCACGGCTGCCATCTCCAGTCGTCTTTCCATTGGGAGCCGCGTAGACGACTTTTGCGATTTTAGAAGTATCAATTTCGTTAATCTTAGTGCGACTTCCGACTTTCAAGCCATTGTCATAAGAGGGGCGCAAAGTCGAATTATCCAATGCGGGAGTAGAAGCCTCGCTGGAGCACTGCTTTTCCACGCCCTCAGAGCCTGAGGAAGTCGCACCGCTTGTAAAGGCAATGTAATAAAGGTTAATTCCGCCGCCATTACCAGAATAAATCGCAATGTAGCCGTTTTCATCGCCTTTAACACTAGCACTCAATGCAGCGGGATTTTTTGCAGGAGCATTTCCGAGCTTCACATCATTTGCCATGAGTGCACGGTCAGAAGCACTTGAGTTTGAAGATACGCAAACCACTCGTAATACGCCCTCAACATTCGCACCGACATAAATCACGACGCTCCGCTCTTTTCCCGCACCACCGAGTTTCAAACGTTTTGTGTACTTAGTCTTATCAACAGTTGCACTTTTCTTTTCAATAGCGACACCCTTTTCAGATGGCGACACGATTTTCACATTGTCCTTTGCATCCACTTCATCTGCCGTGTATGTTTTGTTTGACATATCACTGATATTAAGGGCAGTAAAAGGCTTTAGACCATCAACTGAATCTGGAATATCTTCAAGTTCACCATCTTCATTGGGATTTACTACCGTTGGCTGAGTTGGATCAGTCGTTACCGTCTGCTCAGAATTTTTAGGATCCTCCCCCGTAGCGTCCGCAGCAAAGAGTCCGTCCACACTGGAACTACAGCCAGCAAAAGCCGCCATCACAAGAAACAGTGCAGAAAGCACGGTCACGCACATTTTTAGACTTTTCTTCATATCTTTTCCCCTTTTTGAAATCTTCTGGCACCATGCCATTTTCTCACCTAAAGTATCCCGCAAAGGCAAAAAAATGTTCATCTAAATTTTTGCACTTTTCCGACACCCACTGCCTTGTCTGATTTCTAGAAATCATGTTCGTTTTTATGCAAAAAAAACCGAGAGGCAAGGGCACCTTTCGCAAAAGAAAAATTTGCAACAGACCGCAAAAAGACTTTTTTTATTTCAGACCTTGGGGTATAATAAAGCGTATGATGACGCTGTTCCATGGAAGTAATGTCGAAGTTCCCGCACCAAAAATCATCGTCTCCAACCGCAACCTCACCTTAGAGGCCGCATAATGCAGTTCTGCCCAAAAATGGACACGGAGGATGCCTTCTTTATTTATGTCCTCGAATCATACAAAGCAAGCAAAAAACTCACTGGGGCACAGGCTCTTGCCGAATTAAAAAACACCGGCGCCGCAGATTTTATCAAGCAAAACTTTGGCGCCCTTCACACCATGAGCATCGAAAGCATTCTCCAAGACATTGATGAATTTCTGCAAAAAAAGAACTGAAAAAAATGCGTAAATACGCAAAAATTTCAGGAGAAAAGTTATGCTGTCGGAAAAAATCACGCGGCCAACCTATCTAAAGCAGCTTATTGCAAAACGAGAAAACGGACTTGTTAAAATCATTACAGGTAACAGACGGTGCGGCAAGTCGTATCTGCTTTTTACGATTCCGCTTAACCTTGCAAACACTTTTAAGACGGTAAAGCACAAAACTATCGCGCCAGAAACGATAAGCACCTATCTTGGCTATTTTATGGAAAACATCATTTTCAACGAGTTAAAAGTACACGGGTATGATGTAGACGTGGGAGTCGTTGAGCACAATTCAAAAGATGCAAATGGGAAAAGCCATCGGAATTATCTTGAGATAGATTTTGTTGCAAACAAAGGAAGTAAACGTTTCTACATTCAGTCTGCCCTTCATGTTGATGATGAGGAAAAACGGAAACAGGAGACCAATTCTCTGCGCCGCGTAAACGATTCCTTTAAAAAAATCATCATCCTAAAGGACAATATTGAACAGTGGCAAGACGACAATGGGATTCAGTATGTGGGCGTTGAGCAATTTTTACTGGACAAGGCTTTTTTATCGTAGGTCTAGTAAAAATAAAAAATCCGAGGGGCAAGGCCACCCTTTCGCAAAAACGAGTTTTGTCCTGCAAAACTCGTTAAGCAAATTTGTTTGTGGCGGTTTCTTCGCCCCTCGGACTCTCCATTTCTTTCAAAGACTAGGGAAGAATGTTTTTATTTGCTTAGACCAATGTAGAACAGATTTATAGAATCACCCTTTGTAATTTCATGGCTTCCGGCCGAAAGAGAAGCAACAGTAGCAACTCCAGAACTATCTGTTGTATAATCAGTTCCATCAATCTTAACTTTTTTACCAGATTCAGTACTTGCAAATGCAAGCGTCAGCTTCATCGCTTCACTAGTCGTAAACTTTATGGAAGTTGCCTTTTCCATTTTTACACAAATACTATATGCAGTACCGTTTACCGTTGCCGTGCCTTTTGAATCTGAATAGTTGCCTGTCACCGTAAAAGCAGAATTTGACGGAACTTTTCCCGTGAATACACATTCTACGGAAGCGGAAATTTCAGTTCCTGTGTTTCCGTTATCTCCACCAGTGCTAGGCGTATCTCCACCCGTACTCGGAGTGTCACCAGTTCCGCTAGAACTTGCGGCAGTTCCCTGAATCTTGGTCATGCTTGTCTTGTATGCCTTCAATTCTGTGTTCAAAGTTTCATTCAATGCATAACTTTCATCATCAGTTGCATTGCTAAATGTGAAAGCATAATCACTTGCATGACGACCTGCATATGCCATCACATTCGTCTTTGCCAGTAACGGAGCAGTTGGAGCGATTGAAATGCCCATACCACTGTCACCCAGTGCAACATCAAAGTTCGAGTAGAGTGTGCCACCACTCTTTGCAATTACTGCTGCCGGAACCTGTTCGCTTCTACTATCAACCTCATATGCATCAATATTTTTTAGGTCAGCCCCTTCACTCAGCGTTGTCTCCCAACCAGTTGCTGCAATAATCTTAATTTCCTTGATGTTCATTGAATTGCTACTGTTAGCATTTGCAATTTCAATCGTTGATGCAGAAGTTACAGAAACATCAACTGTATATACAGTATAGTCAGCGGCCAAATCCATCTTTACTTTCGTACCATTGACAGAAAGCATGTCTGCAGTTCCAGATTTACCAGAAGAACCGCACTTCGCCTTAACAACGACTTTTTGAACATTTGCAGGAACATCGATATAAAAAGCCGTCTTGCTTTTTGAAACTTGATAGTACGAGCCTTTCTTTGCAGCATCTTCAATCGCAATCAGAGAATTGGTAGCAATTGTATCTTCCGTGTCTGTTACTTCTGAATCATAAATTGTCCAAGTGCCATCAGTATTCTGCGTACCAATTGTTTCAGTCCATTCTCTGTATTCACCAAGTTCCGTTCCATTCGTGTAATCATATTTATTCGTAATAAAGTTAAGTTTACGGCCACTTGCACTTGTTGAGCCACCTTCGCTCGCCCAGTTTTTGTTACCCGTATAAAAGTTATTCCAACTCTTTATGACGCCACCCTTTTCGCCAGAGAATGTGCCGCTTCCACGCGCATCGGTACCCTGTTTTGAAGACATCATCGGGTCATTTGCATTACGGAAGAAGTTTCCTTCCACAAAACAACTTGCGCCTGTCGTCACGCCAACACCATATTTTGAATTTCCGTCAAGGTAACTTGTAAAGAATAATTTCCCACTTTTCTGTCAGAAATTGCAACTTTTT
>ERZ842401.7895-NODE-7895-length-10696-cov-3.595903_pt1 | contig 10696 bp, 6 predicted proteins | sample MGYA00521270_ERZ842401 | MGnify/ENA primary metagenome ERZ842401 (study PRJEB31892, sample SAMEA3878208) | bioreactor metagenome | biome: Moose rumen | place: Sweden | collected 2011-10 | study: EMG produced TPA metagenomics assembly of the PRJEB12797 data set... | reverse complement strand
AGGTTCTCAGGGCGGGGCTGATGACGAGCCACAGCTGGCTGACGCCCTCGGGCACGGTGAAGCCATAGTCCTCGGTGACGATGTTGCTGCCCTGGCAGTAGACGCTGTCTTCTGAGAAGTACTGGCGCGAGCCATCGTTCATCAGGGCCACGTAGCCCATGCGGAAGCCGCGGATGCTGCGTGCCGTGATGGAATTGTAGCGGCGCACGCTGGCAGTCTCGAAGCGGGAGTCGCCGTTGAGGAACTGCCCGGGATCGGCTTCTGCCAAGTTTGAACCCACGCGCAGCCCCTTCAGGTGGGTGGTCACCTGGGTGCCGGCTTCGGGCACCTGCAAGGGGATGACATTGAAGCCCGTGCCTTGCGGGCAGCTGGCCAGTGCCACTTGGTATTCGCCGTCGGCATTGAGGGCGCAGCGATAGTTGAAATCGCCGATATAATTGTTGCGATAGGGCGTGCAGGCATCGTAGTCCCACGTGACGCAGCGGCAGGCGTAGTCGAAATAGAGCTTATAGAGGTCGCGCACGCTGAGCCCTTTCAGGGCCATCAGTGCCTGATTGAAGTAGGTGGCTCCCTCCATGGGCTGGCGCCACACCTTTGCCACGGTCTGGATGTCGTTATAGTATTGGCAAAGGAAGTAGTGGAACCAGTAGCTTTGATAGCGGTGCCACTCGTGGGTATAGGCATAGTTGTGCGAGTTGCGGAAGATGCCGATGCTCTGGTTGTACATCTCTCCGGGGTATGACTGGTTGGCCTGCCATTGGGCTGTCTGTTCCCAGATGGTCTGTCCGTTGCCTAGGGGCAGGTGGAAACCGGTGTTGTCGGTCTTCGAGTCCTGATGGCCGCTGTGCTCGGCAAAGCACATGTAGTGGAAGGAGTGGCCCACCTCGTGTGCCACCGAGTGGCCCACGGGCTTGCATGTGGAGGGGTTCAGCCAGAGGGCACTGACCTGATAGTCGTAGCCGCCGCCATAGCAGGTCCATGTGGTGGTGTGGTTCATCAGCACCATCACCTTGTATTTGCTCAGGTTTGAATTGTCTGGGTCAACGAAGCCCAGCTGGTTGATTTCCAAATCGAAGAAAGACTCGCACTTCTGCAGCAGGTCGTCGATGTCGACATAGTAGAAGTCGTTCTTAGACAGTTCCTTGGGGTTCTTCTTGTAGTACTTGTCCCAGAAGATGATGACGTTGTCGCTCTCCACGCTTCGGGTCTTCGACCAGGTGTACTTGCCGTCGGGGTCGCTTTCTGCATAGAGCAGCGAGTCGCTGGGCCAGGGGGTCTTCCATTCGTTGGGAATGTAGACAGTCTTCTGTGCCCATGCTGTGGCTGTGAAAGCCAGCAGCAGTGTTGCCATGTGTAATAATCGTTTCATTGCATTATTTTTTTGTTTGTTGTTTTCCTGATGAATTGCCTGGCTGGTCTGGTTACCACCAGCTGCCACCACCGCTGATGGTGAAGTGCACGTCGACGTTCACCTTGAACAGGGTGCCCTGATGGGGGTACTGATACTGCATGGTGACGGTGTGCTCGTCGTCCCAGCATACCCACTGCTGCAAGCCGCAGCTCCAGTTCCACAGGTCGCTGAACACTTCGATGTAGACGTGCCCCTGGGCATAGGCGCCAGGATTGCCATCCTCGTCGAACCAGCCGCCGAAGACGCCGTTGGTGCCGTTGTAGCCCTCGGTGCCGTCGGTGCTCAGCGGAACAATGGTGACATTGGCTTCGTTGAAGTCGGCTTCCGTCAGTCCCATCAGGCTGATTACCTCGTCGCGGCTGACGTGTATCTGATTGTCCTGATGGTAGCCGCCGTTCCAGTCTATGCTGACATCGGTTGTAATGGTGCCGCACAGCTGGCCGTCTGTCACCTTCGTCGTGTCGGGCACGGGAATGTTTGCTATGAGGTCGCTCATGAAGTCGGCACGGTGCAACAGCCACTGGTGCATCTTCTCCACCTCGGTGCTGAAGCGCTTGCCGCGGATGGGCCAGCGCTGGGCCTCGCGGTCGGCGGCTCCCGACAGGCGCAGCTGTTCCACATACTTCATGCACTCATCCCAGCCGTGGCTGACGATGCTGTCTTTCACGCTGGCCCACTGCGCCTTATAGGCCTCAACGAATTCGGGACAGCCGAAGAGGTCGGTGAAGAACTGCGGCACGTAGTTGTAGTTGCCGTTGCGCTTCAGCGGGTTGCTGCCCATCACGGTCTCACGGTAGTTGGCGAAGAAGGTGTGGCCTGTGGTCATGTTGGCCCAGTCGAAGTCGTAGCCAGCATCGAAGTCCCACAGCGGCCCCATCACCCAGCGCCCGTCACCGTCCTTGTGCATGTAGATGGAGCGTGGGGCTGACAGTTCGACATTATAGACGAACTCTTGCAGCTGTAAGTACTTGATGAATGACGGCACGTCGAGCAGCTGCTCTACCAGGGGATAGTCCTGATCCTTAATGGCCTGTTCCAGCTGGGCAAAGACGGTGCGCACCGAGTCAACGGTGTGGTCGGTGAAGTATTCGTCGTCAGGATATTTTACGCACAGGGGCATGCGATAGACCTTCGACCAGCAGTTGTCGTTGGCGTATGGCTGCTCACCGGGACCATCGTCCACGTCGAGCGCAATGAGTATACCGCCGTTGTCGCTGATGTTCACGCGGTTCTTGTTCTGCTGCACCTGCTCGGTCAGCTGGTACACCCCCTGATAGTCGCCATTGAGGAATACCTCTACATAGCGGGTGTGGTTGGTGAAGGGCAGGCCTAGCCATTGGCCCGTCTCGAAGACGAAGGTGTTCATCAGGTCGGTTACGTCGCGATAGTTGGCCAGCAGCACCCAGCTCTTGGCCTTGCCCAAGCCTAGCAGCTTGTGTTTCTCGTTCAGCTTCAGGCGCAGGGGCTTCTTGTCGTACCAGAGGAACGAGCTGTTGCCGCGTCCGCGAATCTGGGCATTGGCCGAATAGTTGCTGAACGAGCCTTGGGCATTTAGGGCGATGTGGCAGTCCTGATAATATTCTTTTGATGTGATAGGCTGGGCGTTGCGGGTGGTGATGTAAAGCTGGAACACCTGATAGTGGTCTTTGGTCTCCACGTCGGGCTCTTCCTCAAATGTCAGACTGTCAACGCGCTGCAAGGTGAAAGGCACCGTGTGCCCCTCGCTGACATTGAAGTGCAGCAGCTGCTGGTCGTCGCTCAGGCTGATGTCCTGAATGCTGTCGATGATAATGGGGAAGTTCCATAGGGTGTTCTGCTCCGTCATGTAGACGTGGGCGTGCGACTGTGCCTGTGCCCATGCGGGGCTGAATGACATGCAGAAGATGATAAATGGCAAGCTTAATGCCTTCGTCCATCTATGGTTCTCGCGATATATTCTTTTCATATTTCAATCATTTATCATTGAGGCACACTGTGCCGCTATTCACTTTCCATTCCAGTACGCCCCCCGACTGGCCAGTTCTGAGCTGAGCCACGATTTTCAGCTCTTGCGTCTTTACAGGGCGGAAGTCGACGGAGTTGTAGCAATCCTTGCGCACCGTGAAGGGCGAGTGCGGTTCCACTTCCTTCCAGCTGCCGTCGTCGGCCTTATAGTAGAGCGTCCACGATTGGGGCGTGCGGAAGTTGCCGTCGTAGTGGTCGAAGTCGAGCCAGTAGACCTGCACATTGTTCACCTCGTAGGACTGGTCGAACTTGTAGCTGATGCTCTCCTTTGTGCCACGCTTCAGCCACCAGTAGTGATAGGGCTTGCTGGTGTCGCTGCTGCGGCGAGGCTCCCACTGGTCGTTGGTGCCGCCAGCCCACGAGTCGGTGGGTGCCGTCTCGGGAGCATCGTTCTGTATGGGGCCACGATTACTGAAGGTCTGTGCCTTTGAGGCGATGGTTGCCAGTGGTGTTGCCACGGCCATAGCTGGTGTCGAAGCAATCCACACCTCCATGGGCTGAGGCTTGCGGTTGTTCCAGGTGGAGTAGGGGATGGCACGGAACTTGACGTCTCTCACCTCTCCGTTCCGTTCCAGCTCCTTTGCCTGTCCCTCAAGTACTACGACGCCGCCAAGCAGCCTTTCCTCGAAATGGGCAGCAATAGGGGCCGAGTGGAGGATGTACTTATTGAAGACGTGGCCGTCGGGCTGGTCGATGCCCTCCAGACAGAAAACCACGGGGCCGCGCTCCAAGGCTATTTTGCCGCGCAGGTCCTCGGCATTGTCGTTGGCTACGATGCGGCGCACCTCCATGGGCAGATTCAGTTCAACGACATCACCTTTCTTCCAGTTGCGGGAGATGGTGAGATAGCCACTCCCTTCCCTTATAAGAGAGGGTAGCGGCTGCGCCATGCCATTGACGGAGCATGTTAGAGCACCCTCACTTGAGGATGAGCTGGATGGGGGAAAATAGGTGTACAGATCGTTATTGGTGGGCGAAGCCTTCAGCCATGAGGGCACCCGCAGTTTCATGGCAAAGCGCCCGCTGCCTTTCTTGATGCAGATGCTCACCTTCCCGTCCCAAGGATAGCTGGTTGTCTGTTCCAATTCAATATTGCCGATATGAGCCGTGCCTTGAGCATAGAGGTTCACATAGATGTCGCGTCCCTGCTGGGCATACATATAGCCTGGCACGGAAGCTATGAAACGGGTGATGTTACCCGGGCAGCAGGCGCAGCCAAACCAGGCCTGACGCTCGTGCTCGCCGTCACTCTCCAGTGGGTTGTCGTAGAAGAAACGGTCGCCCGATAAGCTGACGCCGCTGAGCACATTATTATAAAGTGCGCGCTCACATACATCTATATATTTACTTTCGCCGGTGGCTAGGAACATGCGGTAGTTCCAGTAGACATTGGCAATAGCGGCGCAGGTTTCGCAATAGGCCGTGTGAGAATAAAGCTCATAGTCGGGACCGAAGCCTTCGCCCTGCGCTCGGCTTCCAATGCCGCCGGTGATAAAAAGCTTCTTGCTGGCCATGTTCTGCCAGATGCGTTCCAAGGCGTGGAAGTAGGCCGTGTCACCTGTCAGGGCTGCCACGTCGGCCACACCGCTATACAGATAGCCGGCACGCACGGCATGGCCTACTATTTCCTGCTGCTGCAAGATGGGCTGATGGTCCTGTGAGTATTCGCTGGGCTGGTGGCCGTCGGTGCAGCGTCCCGTCTCCTCCACAAAGTAGCGGGCACCGTCGAGATATTTCCTGTTGCCCGTCACCTTGTAGAGCTTGCACAGCGCCATCTCAATGATGGGGTGTCCGCCTGGGCGGTGAATCTGCCCTTCATCTGGGCCAAAAGTGCGGCAAACCAGGTCGGCATTCTTGATGGCTACGTTCAGGAACGTGCGCTTGCCCGTGGCACGATAGTGGGCTACGGCACTCTCAATCAGGTGACCGCTGTTGTAGAGTTCGTGTGAGTTAATCTTCTCCCACTTATGGGTGCCCCACCAGCCACTCAGGCGTGTGCAGTTGTTGGTGACACAGGTGGTCAGATAACCGTCGGGCTCCTGAGCCTGTGCAATGATGTTGATGACTGAGTCTAGGTAATGGTCCAAGTGTGCATCATAGTGTACGGCCAGGGAGTAGCTGGCTCCCTCGATGACTTTGTAGGGGTCGGTGTCGTCGAACGAAAAGTCGCCCTGATGTTCGCCCTTGATCAGGCCGGCGGCCAGCGCAAAGTTGTCGAAGCGGCCGTTCTGTTCGCATTCGCGAAAAGCCGAGGGGATGCTTACCGTGCGGTTGGTCTCTATGCGTGGTGCCCAGAAGTTGTCTGTCAGGTGAACCTTTGTGAAAGCTACTTCCTGAATGGGAGTGGCGGGAGAAATGGCTCCCTGTACACCTGGAGCCGATAGCAGCAGAAAGGACGCAGCAGCCAGTAAATAGTATCTTTTCTTCATAATGTTGCAAAACACGTTGCTGAAAACGGTTTGCAAAATAACAAAATAATGCTGAAACAGGCTGCTAATATCATCCAAGAAAATGCAAAAAATGTCTACTGCCCCTGTCGTAACGTTTTTTAAGCTCATTTTTTTCGCAAAAGCAGGAGATAATTCAAAAAAAATGTGTAAGTTTGCATCGGCAAAATGAAATGAATCAAAAGCAACGACAATGGCATTGAATCTGAATAAGAATTTGAAGCTCTACTATTCCATTAGAGAGGTAGCCGAGATGTTCGACCTCAACGAGAGCACCCTGCGCTATTGGGAGACTGAGTTCCCTTACCTGAAACCGAAAACAAACGGTCCGAACAAGGTGCGCCAGTACACGGAAAAGGACATAGAGCAGATACGTCTCATCCACAATCTTGTGAAGGTGCGTGGATTCAAACTGGCCGCTGCCCGCAAGATGATTAATGCTAATCGTGATGGTAGCGACCGCAAGGCCGAAGTGCTTACCCGCCTGATTGACATTCGCTCCGAACTGCAACAGCTGAAACATCAATTAGACGGGTTACAGTAAAGTGGGCACAAAGGCTAGGCAATTTCTTACCTTTGCAAATTAATTAATGTAAATTGACACGAATTAATATGAATATCACTGAGCGATTCTTGAATTATACAAAGTTCGATACGCAGTCGGCCGAGGATAGCCAGACGGTGCCCAGCACATCGAAGCAGCTGGTGTTTGCCAACTATCTGAAGAAAGAGCTGGAGCGCGAGGGCTTGCAGCAAGTGGAAATGGACGACAATGGCTATATTTATGCCACCCTGCCCTCGAACATTAACAAGGAAGTTCCAACGATTGGATTCATCTCTCACTATGACACGTCGCCCGATTGTTCTGGTGCAGACATCAAACCGCGCATTCTGACGGCTTATGACGGGAAGGACATCCTGCTTTCGGAGGGCATCGTAATGTCGCCCCAGAAGTTTCCAGAGCTGTTGAGACATGTGGGTGAGGACCTGATTGTTACTGACGGCCATACGCTATTGGGAGCTGACGATAAGGCTGGCATTGCAGAAATAGTGCAGGCCATGGTATGGCTGAAAGCGCATCCAGACGTGAAGCACGGCAAAATTCGCGTGGCTTTCAATCCCGACGAGGAGATTGGCATGGGTGCCCATCATTTTGACGTGGAGCGTTTTGGTTGCCAGTGGGCCTACACAATGGATGGCGGAGACCTGGGCGAACTGGAATATGAGAACTTTAATGCGGCATCGGCTAAGATTACTATCAAGGGCGTGAGTGTGCATCCGGGGTATGCTAAGGGAAAAATGGTGAATGCCAATGCGCTGGCTGCCGAATTTGCACAGATGTTGCCTGTCGACGAGCGACCGGAAACGACCGAAGGCTACGAAGGATTCTACCATCTGATTGGTATGCAGACGAATACAGAGCTGGGTAAGCTGAGCTATATCATTCGAGACCATGACCGCCAGAAGTTTGAAGCCCGTAAGCGCTTCATGAAAGATTGTGCTGACAAGATGAACGAAAAGTATGGTGAAGGCACGGTGACAGCCGACGTGAACGACCAGTATTACAACATGAAGGAAAAAATAGATCCGCAAATGCACGTCATCGATTTGGTGTTGCATGCCATGCAGGAAGTAGGGGTGGCTCCGAAAGTCAGTCCCATTCGTGGTGGCACTGACGGTGCTCAGCTATCGTTCAAGGGGCTGCCCTGTCCCAATATCTTTGCCGGAGGACTTGATTTCCACGGCCCCTTCGAATTCGTGCCTGTCCAGTCTATGGAGAAGGCGATGCAAGTAATCATAAAGATTTGTGAGCTGACGGCCAATTACAACGACTGATGGGAGAGTTGCCTGCATTGATTCAAGACCTGGCCCTTATTTTGATGGTGGCCAGTGTGGTTACGTTGGTTTTTAAGAAGCTGAAGCAACCGCTGGTACTGGGCTACATCGTTGCAGGATTCTTGGTCAGCCCACACATGCCCTATACGGCCAGTGTCGTCGATATGGGTAACATTCATTTGTGGGCCGACATCGGTGTGATGTTCCTGCTCTTCTCACTGGGTCTGGACTTCTCGTTCAAGAAAATACTGAAGATGGGTGCATCGCCGATTATCTCAACTGTATGCATCATTTTCTCTATGTCGATATTAGGCATAGTGGTGGGCCACTTGTTTGGGTGGTCGAAGATGGACTGCATCTTCTTGGGTGGCATGCTGGCCATGAGCTCTACCACTATTATATATAAGGCATTCGATGATTTGGGACTTCGCCAGCAGCAGTTCGCTGGTTTGGTGATGAGTGTGCTCATCTTGGAGGACATTCTGGCCATTGTGATGATGGTGATGCTGAGTGCCATAGCCAGCGGCAGTGTAGAGGGGGGGCAGATGCTCAGCTCTATGCTGAAAATTGTTTTCTTCCTAGTGTTGTGGCTTGTGGTAGGTATTTTTGCCATTCCGCTGCTGCTGCGTAAAACGCGGCAACTCATTAACAGCGAAGTGTTGCTCATCGTGTCGCTGGGCCTGTGTTGCGCCATGGCTGTCTTCTCAACAAAGGTAGGCTTCTCGTCGGCCTTCGGAGCTTTTATCATGGGCAGCATTTTGGCTGAGACCATTGAGGCTGAACGCATAGAGAAACTGGTGGAGCCAGTAAAGAACCTGTTTGGCGCTATATTTTTCGTATCGGTGGGCATGCTGGTCGATCCGAAGATTATTGTAGAGTATGCCATGCCCATTTTTGTGCTGGTGATGACCATCCTTGTGGGGCAGTCGGTGTTTGGGTCTTTTGCTTTTATGCTGGGTGGTGAAAGCCTGAAGAGTGCCATGCACTGCGGCTTCTCTATGGCACAGATTGGTGAGTTCTCGTTTATCATTGCTTCGCTAGGCCTTTCGCTAGGCGTCATTGGCGATTTCCTATATCCGGTCGTGGTAGCTGTGTCGGTCATAACAACCTTTCTCACACCTTACATGATACGGCTTGCCACGCCGGCTTATAATGCTTTGGAGCACCGGCTGCCCTCAAGGCTAATCCGCACACTGAATCACCTTACCATGAGTCATCCGAACACGACGGAGAAAAGCAAATGGCGACAATTGTTGTTGCAGATGACGGTGAACACCGTTGTCTATGGTATCCTGTCGATGGCGGTCATCGTGGTCATGTTTATGTTGTTTCATCCGTTCATCATCAGGCTGCTGCTGCCCGCTGGCTGGTATGCCAATGCCATTACGGGTGTACTTACGGTGTTGTTGTGTTCGCCATTCCTGCGAGCTATGGTGATGAAGAAGAACCGTAGTGAGGAATGGAAGGCATTGTGGGCTGAGAGCAATCGCAACCATTTGCCTTTGCTGTTCACTGTCCTGGTGCGTGGCGTTATTGCCGCTACTTTTGTGTTCTATATCTGCCAGCATCTGGCTCATTTCGCTCCTGCCGTAGTCATCACGTTGGGCATCGTGGCCGTGGTGCTGATTGTGTTGTCGCGTGGTGTGAAGCATCGCAGCATCCTGTTGGAACGGCTCTTTATCAACAATTTGCGTAGTCGCGACATCGAGGCTCAAGTGCACGGTAAGAAACGCCCACTTTACGAGGGGCGGTTGCTCGACCGCGATATTCACATTGCCGACTTCGAGATTCCGCAGAATTCCCTCTGGGCGGGTATGACATTGATGCAGCTCAACCTGGGGCGCAAGTATGGCGTGCATGTCAGCAGTATTCTGAGGGGTGGCAATCGGTTGAATATTCCTGATGGAAAAGATTTGCTATTCCCTCTTGACCGCATTCAGGTCATTGGCAGTGATGTGCAGCTGGCTGCCCTTGGCGCAGCACTGGATAAGGAGGTTCGCCACGAGGACTACGATTTGGAGAAGCGCGAAATGAAGTTGCGTCAGCTCATCATAGGGCAGGGGAGTCCTTTCATCGGACGTACACTGGAGGAAAGCGGGCTGCGCAGCCTGTATAACTGCATGGTCGTAGGCCTGGAGGAAGGCAAAGAAAATCTGTCACCCTTCAAGCCCACCCGACGCTTTGAAGAAGGCGACATCATTTGGGTGGTAGGCGAGAAGGACGACTTAGACAGACTGATAAAATAGTTACTGTTGATAGCGGAGCTCAATCACCTCCCAGTTGATTATCTGCCAGAGAGTGGAGAGGTGGTCTGGACGACGGTTCTGATAGTCCAGATAGTAGGCGTGCTCCCAGACATCGAAGGTGAGTAAGGGCTTCAGACCACGCTGCACGGGATTGGCGGCATTTGTCTCCTGCGTGATAACCAGCTTGCCATTTTTATCGGCTGAGAGCCACACCCAGCCAGATCCAAAGAGCGTGGCACCCTTCTTTTGAAACTCCTCCTTGAAAGCCTCGAACGAGCCGAAATCCCTTGTGATGGCCTCGGCTATCTTTCCTGTGGGCTGGTTTTTCTCCTTGGGCGCAGCAAACTGGCCGAAGTAGAGCTCGTGGTTCAGAATCTGGCCAGCGTTGTTCAGGATGCCTCCCTCAGCCTTTATCACAATCTCCTCCAATGGTAGGTCTGCCAACGGACTTCCCTCCAGCAGTCCGTTCAGGTTGTTCACATACGCCAGCAGGTGCTTCCCGTAGTGGAAAACAATCGTTTCTTTACTAATCACAGGTTCCAGCGCGTTGTCTGCATACGGCAGGACCATCAATTCAAATTTCTTCATATCTTGTTGTTAATTCACATATCGAGTGCAAATATACGAAATTCCTTTTGAAATATCCATCTTATTTCGGAAATAATTTATATATTTGCATCTTGAAATCAAATCTGAATACGTTTATGGCAAGCAACACAGACTTTGTGCAGTATATCGTCGACCAGTGTAGT
>ERZ842401.7893-NODE-7893-length-10700-cov-5.485486_pt1 | contig 10700 bp, 2 predicted proteins | sample MGYA00521270_ERZ842401 | MGnify/ENA primary metagenome ERZ842401 (study PRJEB31892, sample SAMEA3878208) | bioreactor metagenome | biome: Moose rumen | place: Sweden | collected 2011-10 | study: EMG produced TPA metagenomics assembly of the PRJEB12797 data set... | reverse complement strand
GCCCTTCTCGGAGAGATGTCCCTCAGCAGCCCTGAGAGGAAGCCGGTCGGCTACATCAACAAGGAGATAGCAGGAGCCAAACCCGTCCAGGACTATGGAGATGTACTTCGCATCCCCGCAGGACTCATAGATCCCAATCCCTACCAGCCTCGTATGGCTTTCGACAATGATTCCCTCGAGGAGCTGGCCGAGTCCATCAGGACATTCGGCCTGATCCAGCCGATCTCGGTGAGGAAGCAGCCTGACGGACGCTACCAGATCATCAGCGGAGAGCGCAGGTTCAGGGCATGCCGCCTGGCCGGAATGGATGTCATCCCCGCCTACATCCGGGCCACGGACAACCAGGGAATGCTTGAGATGTCCATCGTAGAGAACATCCAGAGGCAGGATCTCGATCCGATCGAGATTGCGATGAGCTACCAGCGACTCATGGATGAATGCAACCTCACTCAGGAGAGGATGGCCCAGAGAGTCGGCAAGAAGCTCATGAAGGCAAAGGAAGTGAAATTGAGAAAGGCAGAATAGGTATGGATAAGCAATTTACATTTGAAGAGCTTGAAAAGCAAGCGGCGTATCAACTTGAACACGCCTGGGATAGATATTTTGAGCAAACTCACGTCTTGCTTATGAGGCATTTGCACACAAGACGCGTAGAAAGGCGAAGGAAAGCCGGTTAGGCACAGTCTACGTGTTAAATAATTGGCGATTTCTTTACATGTCGGGGGTGATATGTAAAGAAATCGCCCTTTTCTTTATATACCTGAAAGCGTGACAACTTGTTAATAATCTTCACAAAAAGAAACACAAATTAACATTTTAAGCAATAAAATATTGATTTCCAGAACGTCGGTGGGATTTTTGTGAAAAAGAGTGGCTTGTTCATTCCTATCTTTGCCACTGTATTTTGCAAAATATAAGTTATGAAGTGGAAGTCAATTATTAACGGTGCTCCGTTAGGCAGTGGTGACGCTGTGTCCATCGTATCAGGCGGCATGGCTCCGCACAGGAAGGAGTGGGTAGGCTTGGCACTTGCTGGAGCATCGCTTGCTTCCTCCATTTGGGGAGGCATACAGTCGAGTAAAGCACAGGAAGAGGCAGAGCGCAGGCTTGCCAATGAGAAAGCAGCCAACGATGCCTGGTACAACCGCAGGTACAACGAGCACACCATTGACACGGCAGCAGGCCAGAACATGATACGCATGGCGAAGGACTATGCCCGTGAGACATGGAAGAAAGCCGCAGGAGCAGCAGCCGTCGGTGGCGGTACTGACGCAGAGGTGGCCGAGGCCAAGGCAGCAGGAAACAAGATGGTGGGCGACGCCATAGCACAGATAGAGGCCAACGACGTAGCCCGTAAGGATAACGTCGATGCAGCCTACAGGGCAAGGCAGAACCAGCTTACGCAGCAGCAGATGGCACTCGACCAGCAGCAAGCCAGCAATATCTCGCAGGTGGCAGGCGGTGTGAGTGATGCCCTTCTGTCAGGAGCCATGCACCTTGAAGGTGGCAAGCTGGCAGGAACGGGCAGTCCCGGCGGTGGCGGTGTCAATCCGGCCCCTAAGACCAATCAGCTACAGAAGATGGGAATCGACAGTAACGAGAAGTGGCTGAAGAAGAACCAGGAGAAGATTTACAACTACAACAACAACTTCAACCTGTTGCAGGGCGTGATGGGTGACTTAGCTTAGTGGCTTATGGCAATACCGAATCTATTAGAGTTCATCAACAAGCGACGTACCACACAGGCCCCTGATGACGTGTACCAGCTTGACCAGCAGAAGCCGAGGACTGTGCAGACGCAGCAGACGGCAGAGCTGCCTAAGATAGACACCAGTGACGTTATAGGCTCGCTGAACGGCATGCTTGGCCCCACTCCCGAAGAGAGAGCCGCCGAGGAACAGCGTTTGCAGCAGCACCGTCAGAAGATGCACAGCTGGGCGGCAGTGTTCAACGGCATCCGCCAGTTGAGCAACCTCTATTTCACCACGAAGGGAGCAGCCCCGCAGAAGTATGGCGACCCTCATGCCGAGATAGACCAGCAGTACCAGGACGAGCGCAAGCGGCTTGCCGACATACAGGCTCAGAATCAGAAATACTATGCCGGACTATGGGGAATGTACCGCCAGATAAACGACGAGCAGCGGCGCAACATGCTTGCCGAGGCCCAGCGTGACTATTACGGCACCCGTGACGAAATGGCAAGGGAGAAGGCAGAGCTTGACAGGCTGAAAGCCGTGAGGGTCATCAAGCAGACCGACGGCAGTCTGGTGAAGTTCGACCCCGTGACAGGCGAGACGGAGCAACTGTCAGAGGCAGACCCCTTGTATATCGAATACAAGCGTTCGCAGATAAACAAGAACAACCGCACGGGTACAGGTGGCGGTCGTGGAGGTGGACGAAGAGATGGAAGCTATACAAAGGAACGATGGACGGATGACAACGGCCACACTTGGGAGAAAAGAGTGGACGGCAGAGGTGCCAATACTCACGAAGTAAAGAAAACTGGAGGTAAAGGCGCAGTTGGAGCAAAGCCTTCTGGCAGCAGCCAGCAGCGGAATGGCGTTAGAAAGTCAAGAACACAATTATAAGCATCATGGCAGAACAGAAGAAGCGCACAAGCGACGGGTTGTACAGCGCACTCATGCAGATCAGCGAAGAGGAAGGAGTGGACTTTGGACTGAGTGGAATGAGCGCTGATGATTTCAAGAACAAGTATTTTACAGGGCCTGGCAACATTGAGAACCTGTACCATCGCCTCAACAAAATATCCAAGGAAGAAGGAATAGACTTCGGGCAGGGCAGCCGTGACGAATGGCTGTCCTCGTTTGGCTATAAGCGCAACGGTGACGGACAGAGAGGTTACCAGACTCTTGACGGCAGGGCGGTGGGAAGAAGAAAATCCCCAGCTCCCGCACCGCAGCCTCAGCGCAAGGATAGCGTAAATGCTGAGAACGGCTACATCTTCACAGAGGGAGGCCTTGACTCAGCCTTCAATCAGGGTTTCCCTGTCCGTGCCGTAGACGGCCAAGGCAAGCCCCTTAGCAGTCAACCACAGCCCAAACCGGGCAACGGTGTTGCAACGACATTCGGAACGCCATACAAGCCGGACTACCAGCTGACGGCAGCGCAGCGTGACGAGATACGCAAGCGGAATGACTTTGCAGCGCGTCAGATGCAGCAGATGGAGCAAAGGATGCGCGAGGAAGAGCAGCGAAGGAACAAGCCGATAGCAGACACCGGCAGCGAAGCAGTGAACCGCCACGTCATCAAGACACAGGGCCAGTGGGAGGATGAACTTGGCCAGGGAGCACGACGTATCAGCAGCTCTGTTGTTGTTCCGGCTGTTGACAAGGCTGTGAAGGCATTCGACAAGAAAGCCGACGAGATATGGGGTGAGTATAATGAGCAATCCAAGTTCGTTGATGCTGCATCCCCCTTTAGCGTAGTGACAGCACGACGGGCTAATGAAGCGAAAGACCCTGACAAGATTCTGGACTACCTCAAAAAGCAGATGGAAGGAGTCTATACCGACAAATCATTTGTGGAGGAAGTGGCCAGGGAGGCCGACAAGATGGGCATTGACCGTGGCGAATACATAGAGAAGGTCGTGAAGCCCCAGATAGAGGCCGACCTTGGAGCGCACTTGGGAGAAACCCTGATGAAGCGAGAGATGCCAAAGTCTACCGCAGACTATATCCTTGGCGGTTTGGGTAACAGCATTGTGGGCATGCTCTATAATGCCATGACCGAGACCAAGGGCCAGCGAGCCTACAAGAACCAGGCAGCGGCCATGACCGAGGAAGGCCTGAACCCCTACTACCAGCCAGGCACGGGAGCCAGGCTCACGCAGATGGGCGTAACGTTTGCTGCCGATGCGCCCTTCTTCGGACTTTACGGGAAGGTGGGCGGTCAGGTTGCCAAGCAAGTAGCCGAGCAGCAGATCAAGAGACTCATGGCCAAGGGGCTTAGTGAGGGAGCCGCCCGCAGCGTGGTAGGCACAGCACTGGAGAACAGCGTCGGTGCCAGGATGAAGAACTACCTGATGCAGCACGTCATCAGCGGAAGCATCACCATGGGAGGCTTCAACATGACATCAGAGGCCGCCCGTCAGGTACGCGACAGCGAGTTCAGCCCCGGCCGGATACTGGAGTCTGGGGCAGAGGGAGCCGTGACGGGTGCAGCCTTCGGCCTTACAGGCGGTGCCGTGCAGGCCGTCAGCCAGCCACTCAGCGGCATAGCCAGGATAGGAGCCGCCACTGGCGGTTTCCTTGCAGAGGCAGAGACGATGTACGCCACCGAGGAACTTTCCAAGATGGTACACGGTGAGGAAGGTTTTACTAATCCCTTTGAGGGCAGTGTTGAGGCCCTGATGAAGCTGGGTGTGATGAAAGCCAGCAGCGGCCACCCGCTGATGAAAGCCGTAGAGACAGGTGCAAGCATTGGCAGGAACGGTGTACGCAAGACAGTGGCAAACGCACTTGCAGCCAAGCAGAGCGGCATGCGCTTCACAGAGGACGAGGAAGCCTACGTGCGTAACAGCACCGAGGGAAAGAACCTTTTAGACGCTTTGAGCCAGATGCACCCTGAGACAGCTATCGGAGAGGTGAACGGAAAGAAGATGCTGACCGCCGAGGGCGAGCAGTTGCGCCAGGAGCTGGCCGACAGGTATAACGACTTCATGGGAAACACCGAGATACCCTATGGTGTGAAGATGAAGGTGGCAAGGGCCTTGGGCGGCCTGATGCCAGATGCAGCACATACGCCATTGGAAACGGGAGCCGACATCATCCACCATGCAGACGGCAGCGTGACGGTAAAGACACGTGACAAGGACGGGAACTGCATGCAGGACTTCAAGTTTGACACATTCAGCGATGCAGAAGCCTGGCGTGATGCCCATGAAGAGCAGTTCCGGCTTAATGATGCCGTGAACATGTGGAACGGCAGTCCCATGGAGGCGAGAACCAAGATGCTGTCAGAGCTGATGGAGGAATACGGCGTGGACGCACAGCAAGCCCGGCAGATGATAGATGCAACGCTCAACGGCAGCATGGGAACCAGCTTTGAGGGCGAGCAGTTCCAGGACATATACGACACCATCCGGCGCAACGCCTACCCTGCTGACGAGCCTCATACACGGCGGAACTACTGGGAAGGCAGGAAGATTTCACCTGAAGAGCGTCACCAGGCCATGCTGGAAGCCCAGCGTGCAGAGGAACGCCTTGAATATACGGACATGTCGTTTGCCGACGAACTGAGGGAAGCCGTGGACTATCCTGACGAGAAGATTGCAGAGCTGGCAGGCCGTGAGGATATAACAGGTGAGCAGTTGCAGGCCGCCATCGACTACTTCAACAAGATGTCGAAGGTCAATGGCATGATGGAAGAGGCCGCCAACAGTGTAGACCAGCAGGTGGAAGCCGCCAACGACTTCATCCGCAGGAACACCCATACAGGCAGTGGCCAGCTGATAGAATGCGAGCATGGTGGCAACGGCTACTACGTGACGGCAGGCAATATCAAGCTGAATCCCGACGGCAGTATTGACGGTGCAGGCAGCGGTGACGTGATTATCGTGCGTGACAAGATTACCGGGGAGATTGAAGTTGTCAATCCCCGCAATGTCATGGTAACAGCCATCAGCGACCCCAGCCGCATGATTGCAGACAATGACAGCATGGACGGGCTTAGAGGTCGTCTGATGAAAGAAGCTGATGACAGCATCACTTTGTCGCCGGACACGCCAACGGAGCCGCAGAACGGTGATATGTTCACAGCCTCCGACGGTAACAGATACGTGGCCATGCAGATGGATGACGGTCAGGGCAATGCCTCTTGGGTGAAAATGGCCCTGAACGAAAACATGGAGCCGGAAGGAGAGCCGCAACCCCTTGACATAGACGAGTACCGCAAGGCCAAGAGCATAGAACTCGACGAGCTGAACATGCCAAGGGAAGAGCAGCCGCTGACGGAAGAGGAAATACCAACAGACAATGTTTTGGGAGTGCCCGACGGAGAAATACCCGTCACCGAAGGGCCAGGCGCGATTGATAGACGTAACGATGAAAGCGGGACTGGCAAGGGCGATGCGCCGGTCCCGCCCGCGACAGGAACCAATCAGCCACCATCACGCATCCCTGTTGACGAGAAAGGCCGTCCGCAGTATGAGCAGGCCACGCCAGAGGACACCATGGCAGAGCTGACAGAGAAATACGGTGAGGAAAAGGCGCAGCGCATGGTGGCCACCCTTGCAGAGAACACGGCACGTCATTTAGAGGAACTTTCACAAAAGGACACCTCGAAGATGACCGACATGGCCGACCTCGCAGCCCACGAGGATGCGCTGGCAGAGGCACAGCGTAAGGCAGACTATTGGGGGCAGTTCATCAGGAGAGAGGAACCCAAGGCCGAAGAAACCGTGCCAGAATTAACAGAAAGCGGTCAGGATTTAACAGAAATCGTGCCGACAGAACTCGAAAACGTTCCTGTGGAACCCGAACAGCCTGTTGTTTCACTAAAGGAAGAACCGCAACCGACGCAGACGATTCCAGAAACTCCTATTAAGCCGCAAGTTCCCGAACAGCCTCAACCGCCAGCAGAGCCTCAACCGCCGGTACAGCCTCAGCAACCTACCAAGCAGGAGAAGATATACAGGGGAAGCGTAGAGGCCAATATAGGCCGGACATTCACTTTCACCAACAATGCCGGTGTCCGTTCAGAGCTGACCATCCGGCGCATAGACGGTGACGGCAATGCCGTTGTGGCCCGTCGCGATTACGACGCACAGGGCAACCCTATAGGAGAAATCGGCGAGGAAAGCTATGCGGCCACCAAGGTAGGCGAAGCCATTGTAGGCAGCACTTGGAAGAAAGTACAGAGCACGGAGGAACGGCTGCGTGAAGCCTACAAGGGCAGGATAGGCATCCTGAACATCATCGACGTGCTAACTGAGCCAGAGATGGAACAGATGCTTGCCGCCCATGACAGAGGTGACAATGATGCTTTGAGGGAATTGCAGAATGAATTTGTGGAACGTCACCGTGAGGACATCATCCTCAGGGGCCGGGACAAACGCAATCAGAAGGTAGGTGATATCCTGGGAGGCGGTTTCAGTATTGGCGAGAAACTGCGTCGCATCAGGAAGCAGTTCCAGGGTTATGACGATGCCGAGTTGGCACTGAGTGATGAGGCCCTGCAGCCATCAACCCTCGAAGAGTATGTAGCCGACCTGCACAACAGCATCCCCAAGTCTGGCGAAGGCCCATTGGCCTACTTCAGCTATGAGCGCGACGGCGTGAAGGTTGTCGGTATGCAGGATGAGACAGGTCACGGTCTTAAGAGCGGTGGTGACACGAAGGGCTATGCCCCATGGCTGGCACCGAAGGGCAAGGGCATGAGTCTGGCCAAGTATGCAGAGAACATTCACGAACAGTTGCCTGATGGCGTGAAGGAACAATATAGCGACCAGGACGTGCGCAATGCCATCATTGAAGTGTTCGGTGGTGCTGAACGCCCAAGCGACATCCCGACGATGATCATCCGCAGAGGTGTGATTCAGGCAGAACAGGCTGCACGTCGCATGGAAGAGATGTGGATTGACGGTGTAAGCTACCAGAAGAAGCCCAAGAGCTTTGCCGACCGCCTGAGAAGAGGCATAGAGATGACCAGCACCGAACCTACTGAGGCTCAGAAAGCGGCAGGAAACTATGCAAAGGGGCACGTCAGCTTTGGCGGCTATGACTTCACCATTGAGAACCCGGCAGGCTCCTTGCGTCGTGGCAAGGATGTCGACGGCAGGCAGTGGGAGCAGCAGATGCACAACACCTACGGCTACATTCTTGGCAGATATGGCAAGGATGGCGACCACTTGGATATGTTCATCAACGACCAGGCCGACCTCGACAACTGGAACGGCAGGGTGTACGTTGTGGACCAGGTTAACAAGGACGGCAGTTTCGACGAGCACAAAGTGATGTACGGTTTCGATTCTGAGGAAGAAGCCCGTCAGGCATATCTCTCCAACTACGAGGATGGATGGCAGGGCCTTGGCAAGATTACGGGTGTCGGCAAGGAGAAGTTCGATGAGTGGCTGGACAGCTCGAAGCGAAAGATGAAGCCTTTTGCAGAACATTCGATAGGCAGGGAAGCAGCTGTGGAGGATGTTCGTGAGCGTATGCGTCAGGAAGAGCAGCGCCAGCGTGAGGCACAGATGCGTGAACAAGTGCTGATGAATGTCGCCATTGAGCACATGCAGCAGCATGGCATGGATGTCATCGTAGGCGAGGAAGGCCAGAGGGTGCTCGACGAGTTCAACGGCAAGCTTACAGATGACTTGAAGCAGATGGGTACATCAACGAAAAAACGCCAACAGAGTATAGCAGTTGCAAACAAAGATGTCGAACTTACTGATGAACAACGAAAGATAGTTGATGTATTCAGCGGTAATACTGATAAAGCCTCTGTCTCATTGGTAGATAAAAGCGGTAAGACACGAAATATAATCTTACGTCAGGGCAACGAGAGAAGAGCAGGAGTAAAACATAGCGTTTACCGTCACTATTTGACAGAAGCTAACGGCTATACTGCTGATGAGGTGCCGATGATTCCTGAAATAATTGTCAAAGGTGAAAGAAAACAGGATTCGGGTGTCCGCGTCTCATATAGGTTTGAAAAAGACGGCATTACCTACACTGTCACAACAGAAGTGAAAGGGAAAGATGAATTATTCACAAACTTCTACACAAACAGAAAACCGACTACTGTAGAACAAGGTACGTCGAACACCGAAAATCGGCACGTACAACCACAGCAGACGGCTTTGAGTGATAAAACATCGTCAGCCGCTCGTCTCACAGCAGAAAACTCTACCGCTCGTCGCATTGACAATGTCAATGGTCATACGAACACGCAATTAAGCGCACAAGCAGATACCAACAATGCTTCTTCGGGTGCAAAGGTACAACAAAATACTGAAACTGCCAAGGATTCTGAGGAAAATAAGCCAAAATTCTTCAAGACTCCCGATGGTGAGGCGTACGGCTATACGTACAAGGGAAAGATATACATTGACCCGAAGATTGCCAACAGCGAGACCCCTATCCATGAGTACGGACACTTGTGGACTGGGATGAAACGCGCATCAGCCCCTGAGGAATGGGCTGAGATTAAGAAAGTGCTGTTAGGTGACAGGCTCGTCAAACCCATCATTGACAAGGTGAGAGAGGAATATCCTGAACTTACCACTGAAGGCAGAGAAGATGACTTCGTGGAGGAACTGCTGACACAGTTCAGCGGCAAGCGTGGCGCAGAGCGCCTGCGTGAGGTGGCAGAGCAAGTGGCCAGGGAGAACGGCGGCATCTTCGGCAAGGCCGAGGCCGTCACAGCCATGCAACGCCTGAAGAACGTGCTGAACCGCTTCTGGGAGAGTGTGGCCAAGATGCTGGGCGTGAAGTACCGCAATGCCAACGATATAGCCGACATGATGATGAGGGACTTCCTGAACGGAGTGAATCCCAGGGAGCAGATGAAAGGCGCACAGGATGATGCCATGAGCCAGCAGCGCGAGATAGAGCGTACGCTGATGGGCGTGCATAACGTCAGTGAGGAGAAACTGAGGAAAATCATCAAACAGGGAGGCTTGGCCAATCCCTCGCTGGCTGTTATTGATACGAAGAACCATATACACACCGATTACGGCGAGATAAGCCTGATACCACGGTCGAGCATGATAGATGCCAAGACGGGCAGGAATGCGGGTACGTGGACAGCCGACGCATGGACTCCCACCTATCCGCAGATAACTAAACGGATGAGCAGCAAGGGACAGGACAAGTACTGGGTAGAAACGAGGAAGACTCTGGGTGATGAGCCGGGCGACATCAGGAGCAAGACGATGATGGCCTTTGAGTCGTGGATGGAGAACGGGATAAGCCCTGAGCGCCTGTCGTACTGGTATCTGAAGGAGCGCGGCAGGAAGCCGGAGCATGTGATATATGAGCCGAGCATGGCGAAGGAGGACATTGAAGCCTATCATCAGGCCATGGGCGAGCATGACCGCTTCTCGGAACTCGACGAAGCCGGGCGGAAGGCCGTTCTTGCACTGATAGCCAAGGACAGGGGCGAGACACCCGAAGAGATGGCTGCAAAGATGCAGGAGTTGAAAGAGCGCAACACGCAGCGGATGAATGATGAGAACGTGAAGGCATTCATAAAGATGCGGGCTGAGCGAGTGATAGGCGAGATAGACGAATACGGCGTACCCTACAGCTACATCAGCGACTACGACTATAAGGTAAGAAATGCCGAAAGGACGGACGGCAAGCTGAACGTTGATGCCACCCTTGGCAAAGCCGCAGAACTGGTGAAGTCGGAAGGACTTGAAGAGGATTTCGGCAAGTGGCTGGAGGAAAAGGAGAAGTCATACGGCATAGAGGAATGGTTGTATAACGGCACTGACAGCGAGGGAAGGCAGAAATGGGTAAGGAACACACTGGAAAACGCCTCGAAGCTGATGAAGAAGCAGGGAAAGAACGGAGCGCACGGCATGGCGACGGGCAATCTAATAGCGACCGTTGCCAAGCGCGTGACCACTCTCGACCAGATACGCAAAGAACGTGGAAACCTCAACACCACCTTGGAGGAACATGAGGCTTTCAAGGAGAAATGGGGCGATGCCCTTCTGGAGTTGTGCAATAAATGCG
>ERZ842401.7892-NODE-7892-length-10702-cov-3.763783_pt1 | contig 10702 bp, 8 predicted proteins | sample MGYA00521270_ERZ842401 | MGnify/ENA primary metagenome ERZ842401 (study PRJEB31892, sample SAMEA3878208) | bioreactor metagenome | biome: Moose rumen | place: Sweden | collected 2011-10 | study: EMG produced TPA metagenomics assembly of the PRJEB12797 data set... | reverse complement strand
AAAATGCGCGTGGAAGCTGAAAACGGCGCCACCGCCGGCAAGACCGACCTGGCCAAGCGCGCCAAAGCCCTGAACCTGGATGCCATCCACGATACCGTGCATGAAATGGCCCGCGACGAAGCACGTCACGGCAAGGCCTTTGCGGGTCTGCTCAAGCGGTATTTCGGGAAATAAGACTGCATGAAGCGCCGAAGGAACCGGTATCCTTGCCCATGCTGCGGCTGTTTCACATTGCCCGAGCAAGGGCAATATGATATTTGTCCCGTTTGCTTTTGGGAAGACGACCCCGTACAGTCGAGGGATGAGTGGCTTGATGGTTGCGCGAACAAAGTATGCCTGAAAGAGGCAAGAAAGAACTATCTCGCTTTTGGGGCGTGTGAAAAGGGAATGCTGCCTCATGTCCGTAAACCGCTTCCTGAGGAATTGATACCGGACGAAGCCCGGCACGGCAAGGCCGTTCAAGGGCTTGCTGAAGCGGTACTTCGGGAAATAAGAACCTTTCAAGGGAGGCGGGAGTTTCTCGCCTCCCATCGGTATTTCATAATGAAAGTCAAACGCTTCATCAAATGGGCCATTCCCTTATTCGTGCTTATCTGGTTTCCGTTCATGTTTTACATGCGTATACGGAATTATCATGTGCACGTCGACGACCCATTTACCCTCATGTTCGGAATACCCTGCACGATCTGCTGCATCATAGGCTGTTTCCTGGCGCTGAAGCGGAAAGAGATCGGCCTTGCAGTCGCATGTGGTTTAGCAGCCGCATCTTGCGCCTTTTTCTGCTATTGGATATACCTCATTCCTTTCTGTACGATGTGCGAACCGATCGACAGGAGCGACCTTGGATTCATGCTGGAACCATTTGCGGACAAATTCTATGGTCCATGAATTGCGGCGAAGCCCGTCACGGCAAGGCAGTGCCGGGTTGTTCAAGCGGAATTTCGGAAAATAAGAGCGTCATGAGGGCCGTTTCTTTGGAAACGGCCCTTTCAAAAAGGAAGCCAAAAGCCATGAAAACCGCTCTGGATCAGCAAAGAACAATGCGCCGCATTTGGCGGACTTACTTTCACGATTGGATTGTATTTCGGCTTACGATATTTCTTGTTTTTGGTGCTGTGATGGTTTACAGTATCATCAGAGACACAGTAAATGGAAGCTTTCGACCGGAAGGGTTCATGCTACTGCTTTCCATTCTGGTTTCGTTTCAGCTGATACCATTTCATGTTACCCGCTCCATGATTCAAGGCTGGGCGGACATTCAAAAGATGCGCGTCTCCACAGAGGAAATTTCAGTTCTCGTATGTGAGGTTTATCCTCCGCGTCGAAAATATCAAAATCCTTTGTTCCGCATAATCAGCACCGAAGGAAAGTGCTTTGAAGGATATATCATAGGACGAGCATCTTTCGATGGAAGCACAGTGAAAGGACATCGGCTCCGTATATCCTTTTTGTCAAAGAGCCGACTGATCGTAAAGCTCAGCTTGCTGGATCCTTCTCCTCAAAAAGTGAAGGATCAATATAAACAGTCTCTGTTATCCCCTTTGCTGAAACAATACCAATGAGCAGCAAGGGACGGGGCCCGTCACGGCAAGGCTTTCGCCGGGCTGCTCAAGCAGCATTTCAGGAAGTGAATCCCCGCTGCGCGGGGGCATTCTGGGGAGTGACCTGTGAAGGGCCGCTCTTTTTTTGATTCATCGTTTCAGTCACTGTTTTGTCAATTCACAAATTATACTATTCTCGTTCTAAAGATGTAACAGGTTTCACTGGCTGTGCGATCAGATTTTTCACTTGCTTCGTTGAATTTTCAAGGCTTTCATGGTATTATTGAAAATGGTATTTTATAGGTGCATGAGGTGAGATTGAAATGGCAGAACAGCAATCGCAAGCCACAGCTTTCTTAATTGAGCATGGTGATGGTGTCACAAAAAAGAGAAATATGATCCTACCGCTGCAAGCAGTTCGTGCAATCGCTTGCTTAATGATTTTTGCGTATCATGGCATTGGCCCAAAAATCAACTTTGCCGGCGTTTGGGGTGTGTCTGTTTTCTTTGTTCTATCTGGTTTTGTTTTAGTTTATTCATACTGGGACAGACCAACGTCTAACCCAACAATAAAGGGGGCGGCGGCTTTCTCATGGAGTAAAATAAAAAGGTTGTTTCCCTTACACGTTATTATGTTAATTGTTGGCTTAATTCGTGAATTACTGCAGCAGCAAAATTCTATTTCAAATTATGTCATGAAATTAGGGCTCACGATACCTCTGCTGCAAACATGGTTTCCAGTAGGATACCAAGCGCTTAACAGTGTTGATTGGTACCTATCTGTAACTTTAGTCTTGTATTTTGCTTTCCCATTTATTTTGTCCAGCTTGAAAAAGAAAACCCCAAACAAAAAAGATGTGCTGGTCATCATTGCAAGTATTTATTTTGTTCAAATTAGCATTGGTGCTCTCTTTTATTACTTGCTCCCATATGTTGATATCAAATGGATCGTATATTGTTTCCCGCTGTATCGACTTGGTGATTTTACAATAGGATGCCTTCTTGGATATCTTTTTACAGTAAATCCTGACAGCTTATCTTTGTTGAAAAAGAATTCCAGCTTGACCGAATGGACGTTCGTTCTTCTGACCATCATATCCTGGGCAGTGCATTATTTTACAAATGAAACACTGAAGTGGTTTACTTACACCTGCCTCTTTTTACCCTTTTCAGCAGGCTTAATACTGATTTTTGCTAAAGGTGAAGGCAGCGTATCCAAACTCATTACAAATCGAGCAACACTATTTCTTGCCGGCATCAGTTCATACTTCTTCTTAATTCATAGGCAAATGCTATACTATGTACAGGCAGGAATGAAATTATTATTTCACATAGAAATAAATACCCATCTTCATCTTGTTATTTTCCTTATCATTTCATTTGTACTAACGTTGTTGGCTGCGGTAATTTATCAGATGATTGAAAATAGGCTTCGCATGAAAAAATGTTAACTGTTGATCTGATTATTGTACGGCCTTACAACTTGTTTTTCACTGCCGATTTTATTCTGCTTCTGCCTGTTGATACGCAGATACCGGAGGAATCGCAGTTCCTGATAATTTAAAAGTTTGAAAACTGGGCGATTTTTTCTTTACTCTTGGTTTTCTCTTGGGTCAGACTTCAGCTTTTGCTTGACATGTTCCATGTTGTATAGATTCAAGCGCTATTTCAAAGAATAACATGGCAGCACCGGCAGCAAAAATTCCGCTGCCGGTGTTTTCATGCGAATGGACATGCCCTCATTATCAAGTTTGCCTTGATACTGGGCGCCACATATTCAATCATTGCTCTGTTTATTTTGATGCGCTTCCATGCTATTATACTTCCGAAAGGAGGGATTTGGAATGCATCTGAATCTCATAGAAATTGGGCAGTATATCCAATCGGGGCGGAAAGAACTGGGCATGACCCAGGCGGAATTAGGCGAAAGGCTGAACATCAGCGCCCAATCCGTGTCCAATTGGGAACGGGGAGAAACGCTGCCGGACGTAGCCATCCTGCCGGACCTGGCGGTGATCCTGCATTGCTCGGTGGACGCCATTTTGCTGGGCGGTGCAGGCTGCGGTGGGTTCCGTCGGCACGTCATGGTATCCCAAATTCAGGAAGTGCTGAATTTCCTGGATCGCATGGGTGAGTTGCTGGGACGGGACCACTTTGTGTATCAATGTATCCTGGACGCGCTGAACAAACGGATGAACACCACCATCGAAGCAGCATTTTCCGATCCCCACATTTTTGACGTGTTCACGGTGGAATTGCTGCTGGCCTGCGTACAGAACGGGGATTATGTGGACCCCCGGGACGTGCAGGCCCACCTGCCGCCCAGCAAAGCCAGGGATTATTTGCTGCAAACGATCAAGGATCAGGGAATCCGCTGAAATGCTCATATCGGATAACGAATTCAAGGAACAGGACGAACGTCTTTGTTCCTTCTTTTATTTCCTGCCCGAGCATCTTTCCGACGTTTAGAGCATTGACAAAATGATACAATCCATTATAATAAATCAGAAAGTTTTCCAACATTTGCTTACTTTTTGCAGAGAGAAGGCATGCGGATGGAGCGGCGAAAGCCCCGGGTGTCCCCCTACGCGGTATTTTTGGTTTTCAACACCATGTTTTTCATGATGGACACCACCAATTCCTATTTCAACATTTATTTGGATGAGCTGGGCTTTTCCAAAACCATGATCGGCAGCATCACCAGCGTGTCCAGCCTGGCGTCCATGATTTGTCAGCCCGTTTTCGGGGCCCTGCTGGATCGTTCCGCATCCCGGACCCGGATGCTGCAATTGCTCATTTTGGTTACCGCCTGCCTCTATCCCCTGATTCTGCTGAACAAAAGTTTTCTCTACATTTTGCTGCTTTATACGGTTTATTTCATTTTCCGCCGCACCCAGCCCGCACTGAACACCACCCTGACGGTGGAATTTGCGGAGCAGAGCCGCAAGGACTACGGCCCCATCCGCATGATGGGCGCGGTGGGCTATACGGCCATGATGTTCCTGGTCAGCTTCGTGGCGGGCACGGATAACGGCACGGTGAAAACCTTCTGGCTGTACAGCCTGATCTGCGCGGGCAATATCCTGCTTTTGTTCTTCTTCCCGCCCATGCCGGGCCACAATTTGGAGCAGGGAAAAAGCCGGGTATCCCCCTGGGCGCTGCTGAAAAACAAGGGCGTGCTGCTGCTGATCCTGTATCATGTGCTGATCGCCACCGCCAACGGCCTGGGCCAAAGCTACTTCCCCATTTACGTCACCAGCGATATGGGGGCCAGCAATTCGATATACGGGATCATGGTCACCATCGGCTCCATGATAGAAATTCCCTTCCTGTTCCTGGCGGACCGGATCATCCGCCGCTTGGGCATCCGGAAAACCATGTGCCTGCTGGGCATCATGACCGCCATTCGCTGGGGCAATTCCTTCTTCGCCGCCAGCACAGGGCAATTGTTCATTACCCAAGGCATGAATTTCGTCATCATCCTGGAAAACGTCACCATCGCTATTCTGATCAGCCGCCAGGTACAGTCGGAGCTGAAAACGGTAGCTCAAGCCCTGGTCGCTACCATCCAAGGCGTAGTCGGTATCCTGATTTCCTCCATGGCCGGCGGACTGCTGGCCGACGCCTTCGGTATCCGCCCCCTGTTCCTCATTTCCGCCGGGATCGCCCTGTCCACCGCCGTGCTGTTCTTCTTCCTGCTGAATGGGAAGAATAGAGAAAAACTCACAGATAATTGATTTGTTCTTTCCTCCGCCGGTTTGTTTCCGGCGGTTTTTTATTTGGACAAGATTGATTAGAACGGATTTTGAGGTTGATTCTGTATCTATTTCCTGCTATCATTTTTTCAGGTAAACCATTACAAAACATTCAGGAAAGGAAGGTGAACATGCTATGATCATCCGCAAACGGATTACCCGACCTTGGTTTGCATAGCGGTGGCTATGTAAACCGGATCAAATTCCAATATATAGCCATCGCTTTCCTGAAATGAAAAGGACAGGAGGGCTTCCATGCGCTATATACGGGCGGAAGATGTATTGCCAACCAAACTTTTAAAAGCCATTCAGGAACACATTGACGGCGCGACGCTGTACATTCCCAAAAAGAATCCCATGAAAAGCACCTGGGGTTCCGTCAACGGAACAAAAGAATACTATGCCGAAAGAAGCCGCTTGATCTATGAGGCATATATCAGCGGAAGCAGTATAGCCGAATTAGCGGAAAAATACTGCCTTTCGGAAAAGAGCATCCAGCGCATCATACAGCGCTGCTCGGCGCCGTGTTTTTCATACCAAAATACGAAAAAGAATCCATGATACATGAAAACCCCGCTCCTTGCGGAGCGGGGCGAAGTTACCAAAGCCTTGAATTACTTGGACTGGGTGGAAGCATACCATTCGGTTACTTCTTCAACCATCTTGTTCAGGCCGGCAGCGTTCAGTTCAGCAATGTAAGCATCCCAATCAGCATCCACATCCTTGGCACCGGTGATGAAGTCGATCATCCAGGTGTCCTTCAGATGGGTCACGTTGCCCTGATTTTCAGCAACCTGGGGCAGGGAGAACTGCATCAGGTTCACGATGCCGCCCTCTTCGTAGCCAATGCTGGTAGCCCACTGGTTGCCCTTGGTGCCCTGCAGGATGGGCAGGGTGGGACCCCACTGGGTCGGGCCCCACTTATCGGTGGAAGCCTGAGGATAGTCTTCGTCGAACTTGGTGGTGGTGCGGGCCACAACGGCGTCTTCATCTTCCCAGATCCAGTAGTTGCCATATTCGCCGTACAGAGAAGTCCAGTAATCAACATAGTCTTCCTTGTCGGTTACATACTGGTGATCCATGTATTCCATGATGGCGCAGATGCGTTCCCACTTTTCGGGATTTTCGGTGGCATCCTTGGAGAAGCAGTAGATCTGAGCCAGCAGGTTCCAGCCCTTCACGCCCATGCCATAGGGGCCCGTTACGGGCTGGCCAAGCACGACCACTTCATCGGGGTTCACAGCCAGGAATTCCTTGGCCACAGCGCCGGCATCGCAGTCTACCAGGTTGCCTTCTTCGTCAAACAGCTGATAAGCGCCGGGCATGACCCAGTGATAGTAGTTGCCGCGAACGGTCATACCGATGCGATGGTTCACCATGCTGTGGGAGATGGCCCAGTAGCCGCCCGTGTTTTCGCCGGTGACGAATTCGGGATCGATGATGCCTTCTTCAAACCACTGATGGGCAACCTTCAGGGCTTCCTTGTACTGTTCGGTGGTGGCGGCGTAAGCAACTTCACCATTGATCAGCTGGAAGTAGCTGTGGTCATTGCGGCCATCGCAAGCGCCGGGGTTCACGCCATAAGCGCCCCACAGCTGACGCAGACCGTCGGAAGCAACACCGTAGGTGTCGTCCACGCCATTGCCATCGGGATCGTTGAAGGTGAAGGCCTTCAGCACTTCGTGCAGCTCATCCAGGGTGGTGGGGATAGCCAGGCCCAGTTTATCCAGCCAGGTCTGATTGTACACCACGGGCAGATGGTAAATGTTGCCGGGAGCCACGGCGGGGATACCATACTGTTCGCCGTCGTAAGCGCCGTAATCCCAGAACGCGCCGTCATGGAATTCATCGATAGCGGCTACAATGCTGGGGGCCTGAGCGCGCAACACGTCCATATCGATGACGCCCAGTTCGCCGGATTCAATGTAGCTGATGAACTGGCTGGGGTCCTTCAGACGGATAACGTCGGGAGTTTCGCCGGCCATGATGTAGGTGTTCAGCACTTCGTTGAAGGTGCTGTCATCGATGGGCAGCATGTCGATGTCCACGTTGAATTTATCTTCCACGAACTTGATGAAGTGGGAATCTTCCGTGGGCTGAGAGGTGAAGTAGGTGGTCCAGGTGATCTTCAGCTTGTTCTTGGTGGACCAGTCGGTTTCCTCGGCAGTGGCCGGGATCACCAGAGCGGTCAGCAGCATGGCGATCGCCAGGATCATAGCCAGGGTCTTGCGCATAGGGGTGTTCCTCCTTTTAATATATTGTTCAAGAAAAGCATATCAGCCCTTCCTTAAACCGATTGGAAGTGGATATTATTAACCTTTCACAGACCCAACCATAACGCCCTTCACGAAGTACTTTTGCACGAAGGGATACACGCACAGGATGGGGATGGTAGCGACCATGATGGTGGCAGCCTTGACGGTTTCACCGGTCATATTGGTGGTCATCTGTTCGCCGCTCAGGGAGGTGGTGGAAGCGTTGGTGCCCACCAACACGATACGCCGCAGGGTGATAGCCAGCACCTGCTTATTGGAGGAGCGGATGTACAGCATGGCGTCGAACCAGGCGTTCCAGTGTCCAACCGCCGTCCACAGGGCAACCGTCGCCAGAATGGGCATGGACAGGGGCACAATGATCTTGTACAGGATTACGATGTCATTGGCGCCGTCAATGCGGGCGGATTCCTCCAGAGAATCGGGCAGGCTCATCAGGTAGTTGCGCATGATGGTGATGTTGTAAGCGGAGATTGCGCCGGGCAGGATCAAGGCGAAAATGCTGTTCATCAGGCCCAGGTCGCGGATCAGCAGGTACTCAGGCACCATGCCGCCAGAGAAGAACATGGTAAATACCAGGATGCCGGTCCAGAATTTCCGGTTGGGGAAATACTTTTTGCTCAGCACATAGGCGAAGTGGAAGCCCAGAAGCAGCGCAACCAAAGTACCCACTACGGTACGGATGATGGTCCACAGATAGCCGGACCAGATGTTGGGGTCGCTGCAAACGTTTTTGTAGCTTTCCAGGCTCATGTATTCGGGCCAGATGTAAACCTTGGACAGAGCCACCTTATCGGCATCCGCCAGGGACAGGGCCAGTTCATACCAGAAGGGGTACAGCATGGTCAGCGCCAGCAGGCCCAGGAAGATGAAATTGAACTTATCGAAGATATGTTCGCCGATAGAGCGCTTGATTTTCCGGGCGTGATTGTGTTCTTTTGGCGCGGCTTTCGCTACATTACTCATCTTTCTGCACCTCCTTCTTACCAAATACCGTTGTCGCTGATCTTCTTGGAAATGGCATTGGTGGTCAACACCAGGATCAGGGCGATCACGTTTTTGAACAGGCCCACGGCGGTGGACTTGGCCAAGCCCGCGTTGGACAGGTTCTTAAGGCCCAGGTCGTACGTGTATACGCCCAGCACGTTAGCCACGCGGTACACAGCGTCGTTCATCATGTTGTACACCTGGTCGAAGTTATCGTTCAGGATGGAGCCGGACTGCAGGATCAACATGATGGTGATAGTGGGGAAAATGGAAGGCAGGGTGATGTACCATACCCGCTGGAACCGGGTGGCGCCGTCGATCAGCGCCGCTTCGTACATTTCCTGGTCTACGCCTGCCAGTGCGGCCAGATAGATGATGGAGCCCCAGCCCACGCCCTTCCAGATGTTGGTGACAACCAGCACCCAGCGGAAGGTTTCCACGCGGCCCATGTAGTAGTACGGTTCGCCGCCAAGGGCCCTGGTAATGGCCGCGATGGGGCCGGTGGAGGGAGAAAGCAATTGAATGAACAAACCGGACAGGGTAACCCAGGAAATGAAGTGGGGCAGGTAAGACAGGGTTTGTACGACCTTCTTATATCGTTCATGCCGCAGTTCGTTGAGCAGCAGGGCCAGGATGATGGGCATGGGGAAACCGACCAGCAGATTCATCAAGCCCAGGATCAGCGTGTTCCAGAAGGCGTTCCAGAAAACCGGCTGGGCGAAAACATCCTGGAATACGGAGTAGAACGGCTGCGCCCAAGCGGAACCTATGATACCGTCTTTCAATTTAAAATTCTTGAAAGCGATCTGTACGCCGTACATGGGGATGTACTTGAAGATGATCAGTACGACCACGCTTGGGATCAGCAGCAGCACCAGATACCGGCAGCGCCAGTATTGCTGCATCAGCCGCGTGAAGTAGTTGCCCTTCAGATGCGGCGTCCCATTGGAGGTAGAGGCCTTGGTGCTCATGGGTTCCATCATTCCTTCCTCTATTGGATTAAGGGGAAGCCTTACAGCTTCTTCCCGAACACCGGCTGGGTGCCGATGTGAATCACTTTTTCAAAAGGAGTATAAGCAGCAAAATACACGGTAAAATGCTCGCCGCTCTGGGGATAGGCCCCGCCCATGCGATTTTGCACGAAATGCTCAGCAAAAGCGGGATTCAGGGTGAGTACCTCTCCCCTTTCATTTTCCGCCTGCAATTTCCCGCCCACCGCCGTGATGCTGCCGCCGGGCGTCAAAGTCAAAATAAAGTTTTCATTCCGCAGGGTATTACCGGGCAGGAGGCCCCATTCCAACCGCAGGGGCACGCCGTCCAGGCCTTCCGTTTTGAGGCGCACATCCACGCCATCCGCGGCCAGGGTCACATCAACCGTCGTTGTCAGGGCGTCGGCAATCAGCTTTTCCCGGGTGTTTGCGTTATCCATGGCCCACCAATCGTTGGTGGCGGGGCCGTCGCCCTGGAAGGGCTTGTAATACCAGCTGTCGATCCTGGAGGACACCCGGAATCCCCTTTCCGTTTCTTCGATGGAAGAGGGAACGAAATTCCGCTTGTCGCACACATTGCCATACAGCACCAGATACAGCGTGGTTTCCCCGTGCTGAAAAGATCGGAAGATGGGCCGCCCCGCCATGACGGTGCAGGAGAAATCTCCTTGACGCATGCGGGCAATGTTGGATTTTTCAAACAGCCGCTTCTGGTTTTCGATCAGCGTCAAATCAGGCTTGACCCGCTTGCCGAAATCCTCCAAATCAGGGTACAGCGCCAGCCATTCGATCCCCCGGGGCATATGATCATGCGCGGCGGCCGTTTCCCAGCAGTACTCGCTGTACGCGGCCAGCTTTTCATCCCCGAGCAGATAGCCTGTGAGCAGGAACAGCATATAATAGCTTTCCAAATATACTTTTTTGCCGTAGTCCTGCCGGGTGGAATTGTTGGTGAACACCGAGCCGTCCGGGTCAATATAGGAAAGCATCATCAGCAGATTGCTTTTCGCCGCTTCAAGATAGGTTTTATCTCCGGTAGCAAGGTACAGCCGGATCATCTGATCGTCATTCACTGCATTATAGGTTCCGGTACTGCGTTCGGCGAATTCGCCGTTTTCGTCAATGTCCAGTCCCTCGCCCAGGTACACATCCGCCTT
>ERZ842401.7891-NODE-7891-length-10702-cov-12.357002_pt1 | contig 10702 bp, 1 predicted proteins | sample MGYA00521270_ERZ842401 | MGnify/ENA primary metagenome ERZ842401 (study PRJEB31892, sample SAMEA3878208) | bioreactor metagenome | biome: Moose rumen | place: Sweden | collected 2011-10 | study: EMG produced TPA metagenomics assembly of the PRJEB12797 data set... | reverse complement strand
CCCCAATCCCCAATCCCCAATCCCCAATGATTAATTATAAAATCTAAATTATTCACAATAATAACCAAAAAATAATATAAAATAATAATTTATTATTTTAAATTAATATATAAAAATGATTCTTTACTTATTCAAAACAAAATTCAAAAACATATTTATATTTGCTATTTTAATCCTTTCTTTATTTAATTTATCCTTATCACAAGATTCATCATGTACTGAACAATGGATAGAGATAAATTCAAGCAAGGAAAACTGGTTTCAAAAAGGTGATGTAGTTATAACTGAAGCATCTGATGGTAAACCTATATTTACTTTTAGTCCAAAAGATATATCAACAAACTCAGAATTTGTCGGACTTACCTGGCTTACAAGTAATCTTTCAGCAAATAGAGGAATTACTATAACTTTCAAACCAGAATTATTTACTTATGAAAATGAAGTAAATTCTTACCCGGATGGATTTGCTATTGTTATTACTTCGAGTGAACCTGAGAAATTTTCTGGGAGTAAAAATGAAGGTTTGGGATATGATGGAATAATAAAAGGAATTGCTTTTGAATTTGACTTTATAAAAAATGATGAGAAAGGAGATTCAGAAAAGCCACATTTATCTGTTAATTATAATTTAAATGGAGTATTAACTTCGAGTTCAATTGGTTTAGATAATAGTTTATCTAATATTGAATTGGCTAATTTTTATGATGAACAGAAAGCTAATTATGATAGTAATATCTATTATGAAATAAATATTTTTAATAATAAATTAAAAATAACATCAAAATCATCAACGAATAAAGTTCTTCTAGAAAAAGATTTTCCACAATATCAAGAATTAATAGAAAATGGAGGCTGTAGAATAGGTCTAACATCTTCAGGAAGTGGGGATCATGGTGTAATAATAAAAAATTTAAAAATTGAAGAAATTTCAATAAATAAAAAAGGTCTTTTAGAAATCGAAAATGCATCTGTTGATAGTAATAATATCCCAAATATTAAAGCAGGAGAAAAAATAACTTTAAATTTTTATATATTAAGTCTCTGTGGAGTCAAGCTTCCTATATTTTTAGATGAAATTAATGCTAATGATTTTAAATTACTAGTAAATGATGATAATATAAATCCTGAATCAATTGATTTCGATGATAATTTAACTAAAATAAAAATTGTTATCACATTAAAAGAAGCTAAAATATATACAGCTATTATAGAATTTAATGGATATGATTCTAACTCTTTACAATTTATTGTTAAAGCAAATGATGTTTCAAGATTAGAATTATGTGAGCATGGATCAACTGATAATGATAAATATTATACAACAACAATTCTTGATCAATCAAAAGAATATTTCCATATACCATTATGCGTAAATGACAATTATGGAAATATAAAAGATATCAGCACTATTGATATTAGTAAAATTGATTCATTCAAAATCAAATATCCTTTAAATATATTGCCTGGATATGAAACAGAATTAAAACAGGATATAAGTAATAAAAGATTATTATTAAAAATACTTTTTAGTAATTTTGGTACATATGAAATTTTCTCTGAAAATTTCATAAAAGAAAAAATAAGATATGTTAACATAATGCCTCAATATATAAGCCCTGATAAAAGTCAAGTATCAATATTATACGAACAAAATATAATTCAATCAAACACAGAAAAAATTCGTTTAAGAATAAAATTAAAAGATAATTATAATAGAGATATTCCAAAAGTAATATTAACTCAACTTAATTGCGTTTATAGTGATAGTTATGTTATATCAAGTAAAGAAACCTCAAGTAATAATAAATTAAGTATTACAAGTGAATATAAAGATGATTATGTCATTTTATCAGTGAATAAGCCTTCTGTTAAAGGAAATTATATATTTGTCCCGAAAGTAAAATGCACTAATATAGATTTAATACAATTAAATTGTCCTATTGATTCGGTGACTAAAAATAATAATTGTGAATTTTTTTTCCCTTCTGAGTCAATAAATGCACAATATATAAAAATTTTCGATGAAGTTTCTGAAGGATATATAACTTTAGAAAAAGGTCAAACAGCAAATGATTATTTATATATATCTTTAGACGAAAAAGACAATAAAAAAATAACAGAAATTATTTTATTAGATGAACAAGAATCAAATTATTTATCCAATGCTGATCAAGATATAAAAGCTACTTTAGACTCTGATAATTTAGTAGTGACTCAAATAGGAAATAAATATGCTTTAATTTTACCAGATGATAAAACAAGATATGATTATACACCTGTTAAAAGATATGAATTAGAAATAAAATTAAATACTGAAAATATTTATAAAATAAAAGTAAAATTTTATTTTTTAGATAAATATATGACAAATGTTGATATAAGTCAAAGTGATTCAACTAAAATAAGTTATATAGCATTCTATAAACAAAATTCTTTCACTTTAGAAGCCCAAGAAACTTTGCTTTTATTTGAAATATATCAATTAAGTGAAGAAAAATATTTAGGTAATATTAATTCATTATTAGATACATCCAAAGTAAAATTTTATATTAATTCAGAAGAAAATGCAAATTGCGATATAATTAATCACAATGGCTTTTTTATTTCTGTTATTGGTCATGATTTCACAAAAACTGGGGATTATACAATATTATTAGAATATGATAATACTGAAATATTTAATAAAGAAATAAAAATTAGACCAAAAAATGAAGCCTATTATTTAGCTAATGAAAAAGGAATTAAATTAGATGATAATAGTATTATAGATATTAATAGAGAAGAATTGGTTAAATTAATAATGTTAGATAAATATGAAAATGTAATAAATAATAATAAAATATTCAATGCTTTCGCAGAGATAAAAATAAGTGATAGTAATATATTTTATATAAACCAAAATTATGACGCTAAAATACACATCTTTAATGAAGGTATAATTAAAGATAATTCAGTGACTTTGACTTTAATAAATGGAAAAACTTATACTATTAAAAGCATTTATGAACCAAATTTTGAAGATAATTTAGACCAACTTAATTCATATGGTGTTTTAACTAACGAATCACCCTTTATGGAAACTAATGCTGATATTACCTTAAGTCTTTATTTACGAGATAAATATGGTAATTATATATCAGGAGATGTTGATACAAGTAATATAAATATATATATAGAAGGCAAAAATCTTCTTGAAATTGTTTCAATGACTACGAGTCAAACAAGTGCAACTAATGGCAAAATAGATTATAAAGCAAATTTTGGTCAAATTGGGGATTTTCTTATTAAAATATTTATTAATAATTTACCTGTTGAATGTCGAGGTTGTCATTTTAGAAAAAATTATATATCAGCAGAATATCCTGCTAAAACTTGTCTTTATGTATTAGGCAATAAACAAAAAATCAAAATTTTTAATGGTATATCAAGTAAAAAAGTTGGATTAATTAATAAAAATAATTTCTTTTCTTTTTATTTAGATAGGAGAGATCAATATTCAAACCAAATAATAAGTGAAAATAATGATGATACAATAGAATTAAATTTTGAATCAGACCCTTCTGGTATTGATACTTCTTCAATAAGATTTTGTGAAACAGAAAAAAATTATTATGAATTATGTGAAAATGTGTTTTCTTCATGGAGTCAACTTCCAGATGGAATTTATGTCATAACAAATACAGCTTTAAATTACAAATTTTATATTTATTTAACAGAAAGTGAAACAGATTCTACAAATATAACACCGGTCAAAGCAAATTCTTTTATTTATAATCAAGATTTAACAATATATGGTAAAATGGATGTTCCTACCACTATAATTTTAGATATAAGAAATTCAGATTATAAAAGAATAAAAGGTTTAGATAAATCAAAAATTACAATATATCATAAAAGTTTGAATAATATAGAGGCAACTGTCACCGAAGGTGTAGAAGAAGGATTATTCAATATAATTATTAGAGCACAAATACCAAAAAATTATTCATTTATTATAAGATATAATAATGCTGATGTAATTAGTAGTTATATTACTTATAGATGTAGTTGTGGCACAAATATTATATTATCTCCAAAAAGTTCTGATTTTCTCTCCAATGGAAATTATGTTTTTTTTAATTTAAAAGATACAAATGGAAATGCTTGTAATTTAAATATAAATTGGAATCCATTCAACGAAAAAAATTTTGCAAATAATATTTTTAAAGTAGAAAAAGACGGAAAAACTTTTAAAACTGAAAGTTATTTTAATCATATAACAAATACTCTTATAATATATTTAGATAATTATGCTACTGAGCAAGTCAATATTTATTCAAGCATTTTTAAATTTCAATATTTTGATGATTATACTACAGTTGGATTAATGGAAAATATAATTGATGAAAATCATTATTATGCTTCGATATCTGAAGATGGAACTGAATTAAAAATATTAGCATTAAATGCAAATTTTGAGCCTTCATTTGATTGTATTACAAACGAAGAAAGTGATAAATATTTCAGTATTGCTTTAATTCGTATAATAAATGACGATTTTATTATATTAAAAAATGATTATGAAATAAATGATGATTATTGTGAATATAATGCTGTTTTAGATAATTCTTATATAGATGCAAAAGGGAGATATTTATATGTAGTATATTTTCAAGGCAAAGAAATATTTTGTCAAAATTGTATGATAAATCATAATGAAAATAATATTGATTTAACTAAAACAAAAGTATATCATAAAGAAGGAGATTATCAATATTATGAAACAGATGAAAATACAATATTACCTTTATTTAAAACAAATTTACCATTCTTCAAAATTAATATAATGTCTGAAAAAAATAATTTAATTATTCTTGATAGTGTTGATAGTGGATTAACTATCGAATTAAAAACAGAAGATAATTCAATTTCTTTTAATATAGGTGTTAAATATAGCTCAAATGGAAATATATATGTATATCTTAATCTAAATGATCGAGAAATATTTTGGGATCTTAATACTATGGATATATTGCATTTATCTATAAAATATGATACATCGACATATACAGTAAAATATTATGTCATGGATCATTATGTTAAAAGATTAAGATCGAATGATAATTGCGATACTACTATTGCTCCTTTGATAATAAATCAACAAACTTTATATATTAAAAGATATGACGAAGATTTGGAATTAGAAATAAGACTATCAGATTGTTTAAAGGATATTTTAGAAGTATATGATACAATAAAAGTTTATGATAGCACAGGAACTAAACAATTTGATGCTGAATTAATTCCAACAGATATGCCAGGGTCTTATTATTTATTTTTACCTAAAAATTTAGAAGTCAATAGTTCAAAAAAATATTATTTTATGAATAAATATAATATAAAAAGTTCTGAGTTCGAATTAAGTATTATGCCTGGATATGATATAGCTAAAATTGAATTTAAGAAAGATGAAAATTTGAGTGGAGATGGTTCTGATAAAATATATAATTATTTCCTTATAGAAATGAAAGATAAATTTAATAATATTATTACAAATGTTGGAAGGAATTTATTTGTTAATGATATATTTGTATTTAATATAGGTGAAATACCTTATAAATTAAGCTATGATGAAAGTCTAAAAGCTTATAGATGCCAAGTTCCTATTCTTTATTCTGATGAAGTCAAAGCAAAATCTTTAATTACTAATGATGTCTTTAATATTGATATTGAAACACCTAAAGTATATAGGAAAGCTTTAGTAAGTTTAGATAGTGAAGTAAATAATTTATTTACTTTTATTTTTGAATTAAAAGATGAAGTTTATAATGATTTAAGTTCAAATGTATATACATCAGATGTATCTTTTAGATATTACACAATAAATCCTATAACAGAGCAAGTATTTTTAAAAGAGGTATCATGTAAATATTTAGGAAATAATAAATTTTCTATTCAATTAGATGATTCATATCCAAAATATTTATTTTATGGATTTATTCCTTATATTCAATTTTTCCCTCAAGTATGTCCTTCTTGTATGATAAAAAATTTATATCCAAACAATATATATCTTATAAGGGATTATTCAGAATATAAATATGAACCTCATAATATCAATAAAAATCTATATTTAATAAAAGATTATGAAATTCCAACATTTTTATATTGGGCTTATGGAGATATTACTATAGAATCAGAAGATGCGACTATAAATACAATATATAATACCGACTATATTAAATTATATTCAATGACATATAATGGTCAAAGTGAAATTATGAATATAAATATTAATAAAGTCGAATCAAATAATCAAGTAATGACTTTTATAGCTAATTTTATAGATTATAGCTTAACATCTACAAATACCATTCCATCTTATTCGGGGATATACGGAAATGGTGTTTATTCACCTAATTTTGGAGATAGTAAATATATCTCATTTTTCATCGAAGCAAGAGATGGATCAGGAAATTTGATATCAAAAAAACCTAATTTATTTATCGATAACACTTTTTCAAATATAATAGATTCAATACAAGTATTAAATACATGTTATATAGGAGTGTATTATGTTCATATTAATTTATTAAAAAGTGGTGGTTTAGAATTTTATTTAAAATTTAGTGAAACTCAAACAAAATCAAGCAATGATGAAATTATATTTATACATTCGATACCTTCTTTTCCTACATATATATCTTTTGAAAATAAAGAAGTAGTAAATCGAAATAATATAAAATTTATTTTATATACACATAATGCTCAAAATGAAGAAATTTGTGATGAGAGATTAAATATATATATGGAAGATATGAATTTAAAAGGAGGTCATATAACATTAGATTATTACGATAACCAATGTGAATTATATATTATTTTTGGTGGTTATGTGACAATACGATCAAATATAAATAATTATGTAACTGAAGTAAATAATAATGATAAATCATTAATAAATATAAGTCCACAATTTTCAAGCTTAACAATAGCACCTAATATATTTAATTCAGAAGAAGAAGGTTTAAAAATTAAATTCAAAGAAAAATCAAATCATAAAACTATTTATGAAAATGATGAAATAAATGAAGATAAATCTCTGAATATTTATAAATATATTACGCCAAATAAATTCCAATACATTAATTCTTTTTCAGACCTATTATCAAATGAATACATTTTTACTCCAAAAAATCTAGGAATTGAAGATAGAGATATTTATATACTAATAGGAACAGTAGTAGATAATACTATGAGTCCAATATTTGCATATTTCCAATCAGAAAGACCTGCGAATAATGATATTAAAGGAATTGAATCTATTTATTTTAACGATGAGCAAAAATATAATATTTTAACAAATTTCATGTTGCAAAAAACATACACTGGAGATACACTTGAATTAATTGTTCCGCTTTTATTAAGAATACAATTTTTAGATGAAAAAGGCAATGGTTTAGATATAACTCCTACAGAAGGGAAAAAATATAGTGCTAAATTAATTTTAGCAAATGATAGTAGTGAAAAAATTAGTATTGATTTAATTTTAAGACAATTTAATGATAAATATTTTTATATTCAAAATGATCCTTCTGATATAGTTAATATTATACATTTACCAGTATATTTGACAGATAATAGCATGAAATATTTTATTAAAATATCTTATGAATCGACAGTAAATCTTTATTCTTTATTATCTTTAGAAGAAAGAAGTTATTTGCAAAGTCCTAATACAAAAAATAGATATAATTATCCAACAAATACTATTAGTTTGAGTAGTTTTGAAATATTTACTATTTCAAATGAAAATATTATATCAATACCAAGGCGACAATCCAATATAAATTATATATGTTTATATATAACTGATAGCAGTGAAAAAGTTATTTTAAATGAGCATTTAGATTTATACTCATCAAATACTGAAATATCGATAAATGCTTGTGATAATAACATTAAATATGCTAATTCATATATGGGATGCTTTGAATTATATATAAATTGCCAAAATATCGCAGATACGAAATTAAATGTTAAATATAAAGGTATATCATCATCAACAGAAATCTCCATAAATATATACGATAATAGTAATATACAATTTACCTTAAAAAATGCTAATTCAAGTTCAAGTATTGAATTTACGGGAGATTCTTCCCAGAATAAAGCAAATTTATATTTTACTACAGAACTCAGTTCATTGAGTAGTGATGTATTCAAAGCATTTGTTAATGGAGAAAAAGTAGATAATTTGCAAATATCAAATCCTGATGGTGTTTCTGAAGTATTAAATTTTGTATTACCAATAGAATATTTTGATACAAATCCAAAAACAAAAAATATAATGATATTATATGACGATGGCTCTAATGCTCAATCATTATTATTAGAACAAGAATTTCCTATTTCAATAAACCAAAAAAATTATGAAAATAGCTTATTTAATGATTATTATTCATTTAAAGTCCAAGACCCACTCAGTTTAATAGTAGGAGAAAATATGTTTTTATATTTATTAATATATGACAAAAGTAATAATTGTTATTATGGAGATTTTGAAAGTTTATCATCTTTAGATATTAATTTACAAAAAGGAGATAAAAGTTATTCTGCTAAAATAAAATCGAGAGAAAAAATTGAAGGTTATTCTCAATGTGAATATATATATTTAGTAGATTTTGAAACAACTGCTGAAATATCTGGATATTATGATGTAATTATTAAAGACGACTCTTCCGAATTTAAGATAGAATCTCAAATATTTATATTTCATGATGAAATTGATAAAACTCAATCAATAATAGAAAATATAAATGGAGCTTCAGAACCATCAGTTGAAGCAGGACATAATATGCATTTAACTTTCAGTATAAATGGAGAAAATTCAATTGATTTGTATGATTTAATAGATGAATTAGATTTATCTTTAATTGATAACGAAGGAAATTTGGTTGAAAATAACCAAGAAAATTATATATATGAATTTATAGTTAATCCAGATACTAACAAAATAGATATAAATTTAAAAATAAATACTTATGGTAATTATGCTTTACAAATATCAAAAAATGGAAAAATAGTGACTAATGATTATAGCATTTCAGTGCAACCTTTAGAATGCTCAATGTTCGGCCCCGAATTTAATTTATTACCAATAGATAATAGAAATGATTATTATTATAAAGAAAAAATAACTATGGAAATAAAATGTAAAGATATATTTGGTAATTATATAAGTCAACAAGGAAATGAAATTTTTAAATTATATGCAATAAGACAAACTGATAATGAAATATTCGAATTCGATGAAAAAGAATTTAAAGAAGGAAAACATTATATAGTATTTTCTTTAGATGAAGTTGGAAATTATATTTTAGATGTGACTTTAGATGGAAAAAAATATGGTGAGTCTTTAAATTTACAAATAAAAGATTTTGATACATCTAAATATAATTGCATGGATAAAATCCAAGTTAATAATTTAAACGATTGTGACACGAGTATTTATCGAGTACTTTTAAAAGAAATCTTAGGTGATGATAATATATGTTTTTCTACAACTAATAAAGGAGCTTTATATAAATGCGATAAAAGTGATACTCAATGCGTGAAACATACAAATCAATGTGAATGTAAAGGAACTTCTTGGCAAGGATTATGTTATCCTGATGGTAGTAATCCCATTGAATCAGTAAATGAAGAATTAATTACTTGTAAAAATGATTTAGAAAATGTATTTTCTTGTGGAGATGGTACTTGTAGATATAAACAAGAAGAATGTGAGACATTTTTTGAATGTCCAATAGGTTATAAATCATGTGTTAATAAATGTATATTAATTAGTCAAGATTGTTCTGTAAATATAAATTGTAATTCTGATCAAGTTATCTGTTGGGATTTATCTTGTGTCAGTGATTACAATAGTTGTCCCACGAGAATAACTTGTCAAAAGAATCAAGTCGTTTGTCCTGATGGTTCATGTCAATTATCAGGACATTGTGTCCAACCTCCAAATAGAAATTGTGAAGATGGTGAAATTCAATGCTCTAATTTTTCTTGTGTTTCAAATATCGATGAATGTCCTATTAATAAAGTGTGTGAACCTGGATTAAGCTTATGTGAAAATAAAGTATGTAGTCAATATTGTATTGTTGAAGAAAATTCGAAAGAAGAAGATGGTGGGAATAATACTGGAGCTATTGTAGGAGGTGTTATTGGAGGAATTGGAGGAGTTGCTCTTATTGGACTTGCTTTCTATTTCTTTTATTGGAGAAAAAGAAAGACAATACCTAGAGAAGTAACTAAAGATTTCAATACTGATGAACAAAATATAAATAGGGTAAAAAATAATGAAAATGTTAATATATATAATAAAAAAGAAAGCAGCAAAAGAATTCTAAAAAACATTGGTAACAAATCAGATATTGTAGAAATAAATACTGGCAAAGAAAATCCTATTATTGAAAACGTTGATACTATTCGTGTAATTAAAAACACCTAAAATATTTCTTTCTAATATATAATTTTGTAATAATTTAAAGGTATATGTAGAACATATGATTAATATAAATTAGTAATCTAATTAATTATTGCTTAATGAATAAGTTTAAAAAATAATAATTTATGGAATAAATATTATAATTTTAAAAAATAAAATTTATTAAATATAATTTAATGGGGATTGGGGATTGGGGATTGGGGATTGGGGATTGGGGAT
>ERZ842401.7890-NODE-7890-length-10705-cov-3.898216_pt1 | contig 10705 bp, 8 predicted proteins | sample MGYA00521270_ERZ842401 | MGnify/ENA primary metagenome ERZ842401 (study PRJEB31892, sample SAMEA3878208) | bioreactor metagenome | biome: Moose rumen | place: Sweden | collected 2011-10 | study: EMG produced TPA metagenomics assembly of the PRJEB12797 data set... | reverse complement strand
TAAAGAACTATATATTTATAATCTTTGGGCTATTTCTCTACGCATTTTCGTGGTCGGCTTTTTTGTTGCCACAGCGTATTACGGGAGGTGGTACAAGTGGTGTAGCAGCTTTGATTTATTTTGCTACAGGACTACCTACTGGTGTTTCTATAATCTTGATTAATGCTTTGTTTATAATTGCGGCTATAAAAACAGTAGGATTAAAGTTTGGTTTAAATTCTATTTTTGGTGTTGTTGGTATATCATTTTTCTTCCTAATTTTAGATGGAGTATTTCCTAAGCCACTTGTTGACGATCAGTTTATGTGTGCACTTATCGCTGCTGGGCTTTCGGCTGTTGCTACTGCCATTACTTTTGTTAATGGTGGTAACACGGGTGGGGTAGATATTCTTGCGCTTATTATTACAAAATATAAAAATATTTCGCCAGGAAGAGTAATTCTCTATCACGACCTTATTGTTATTGCTTCTTCTTACCTAATATTTCATAGTGTTGAAAAAATAGTGTATGGTTATGTTGTAATGGGAGTTTTTTCTTATTCGCTTGACCTTATTCTTGCTGGACAACGTCAAAGTTATCAATTTATGATATTTTCGTGGCAGTCGCATGCTATTGCAACACGCATCAATAGCGAACTTGGGCGTGGTGTAACGATTCTTCATGGATATGGTTATTATAGCAAAGATGAAATGGAGGTTGTTGTGGTAATTGCTCGTAAAACCGATTATTCTGGAATAATGTCTATAATAAGTGAGTGTGATAAGCATGCTTTTGTTTCGGTGGCAAAGGTTTCGGGTGTTTTTGGACAGAATTTCGATGAGGTGAAATAATTGTATTAATATTTTTGAAATAGAAAAATTAATATATTTAGAGTTTTTTTTTATTGTTTTTTAGTATTATAACAATAGTAGGACAAAATTTATATTAAATTTTTTTAAGTATAGTGAAAAAAGTTTTTGTAATAAAAAAATATTTTGTAATTTTCCGCGCTGAAAATACAATCGAATATTTAAATATATGGAAAGAATACAAATAGCTGCAACAGAAAAATCTCCTTTGGTGGATTTTGACCCTGAATCAGGTATAATGTTGATGCAAGGACGCTCGCTTATAGAAGATACAACAGCTTTCTATATGCCATTGGTTGAGTGGCTAAAAGAATATACTAATAATCCTAAGTCAGGGACAGTTTTTGATTTTAAATATGAATATTTCAATACAAGTTGTAGCAAATGGTTGATTACTATAACAAAGCAGCTTAAAGAGTTATATGAAAAAGATCCATCAACAAAAGTTAATTGGCATTATGAGGATGACGACGTACTTGAATACGGCGAAGTTATTTGCGACCTTGTTGATATGCCTATTAACATGATTGAAGAAGAAGTTGATGAGGAAGATATATAATTTTTGTATTTAAGCCTTAAAGGCATACCTTATTATATTGCGCCGTATGGAAAATGTAAATAAAAGTTCCATACGGCGTTTTGTGTAATAGTAGAGATATAGATATGGCTGAAAAAAATTTAGGTCAGTTTGTTGAACAACTAAAAAAATGTGGGGAATTAAAAATAGTAGATATTCCTGTAAATCCTGATTTAGAAATAGCAGAATTCACCGATCGCGAATGTAAACAACCTGGTGGAGGTAAGGCTTTGATGTTTACCAATACTGGTACATCGTTTGCTGTTGTTACTAATATATATGGCAGCAAAAAACGCATTGCTATGGCTTTAAATAGTTCTGATGTTGAGCAAAAAAGCCTTGAAATCAAAGATTTGTTTACTGCACTTACATTGCCAAGAAATTCTTTTAAAGAAAAGGTTATGGCTCTGCCTTTGTTAAAAAAAATTACAAAATATTTTCCAAAACATAAAAAGGGCAGGGGAGAGTGTCAGCAGAATGTTTGTTTACAACCTGATATTAATATGCTCCCAATTTTAAAGACATGGCCTTATGACGGAGGTAAATTTATTACTTTACCAATAGTAATAACTCATGATCCACAAACTGGTGTAAGGAATGTTGGGATGTATAGAGCACAAGTTTTTTCGTCCACCAGTGTTGGAATGCATTGGCACAAACATAAAACAGGTGCGCGACATTATCAAGAATATAAAAAACTTGGAAAAAAAATGCCAGTTGCCATTGCTTTAGGTGGTGATCCTGTTTATGCTTATTCGGCTACGGCTCCACTTCCTGATGGTATTGATGAGTTTTTGTTGGCCGGTTTTTTAAGAAATAATCCGGTAAAACTTGTTAAATGTATTACTCAGCCAGAAATAGAAGTGCCTGCAGATTGTGATTTTGTAATAGAGGGTTATGTAGATACCGCTGAAGATTTGGTTTTGGAAGGACCTTTTGGAGATCATACTGGATTTTATTCGTTGGCCGATTTTTATCCACAGATGCATATAACGGCTATTACATACCGAAACAACGCTATTTATCCAGCAACTGTGGTTGGTATTCCGCCGATGGAAGATGCGTATATTTCTGTTGCAACGGAAGAAATTTTTAAGTTTCCAATAAAAATGGCAATATGCCCAGAACTTGAAAATCTTCACATGCCTACTTGCGGTGTTGAACATAATATTGTTGTTGTAAAAATAAATAATGCATACGAAGGATTGCCCCAAAAAGCAAAAAATTCGCTTTGGGGTGCAGGACAGATGATGTTTAACAAAATACTTATTGCAATTGATAAAGATATACAACTAACAGACTATAAATCTCTTGCACAAGAATTACTTCCATATTTTGTACCAGAAAAAGATATAACAATAGATTTTGGAACAAGCGATGTTCTTGACCATGCTTCGCGTCAATTTGCATGTGGAGGAAAACTATTTTTAGATTTAACAACCAAACTTAATAGAGAACCTATTAATATAAAGTGTAACAACGAATCGTTAGAAAAAATAAAAAACAATTTTTGGGAGATTTCATATATTGAAACGGGATTTCTTGAAATGTTGATTCCTGTTGTTGCTATATATTTAAAAGAAAAATCAGCATTAACAATAGAAAATATTGTTAAATCGGTTAGCGAAGATACCTTAAATACAATTTCTATTATTATCTTCGTAGAAGAAACGTTGCCCAAAAATGATTTTGAGCTATTATTTTGGTATTGTTCGGGAAACATTGACCCAAAAACCGATTGTTTAATAATCAATGGAATTTTATCTATTGATGCAACAGCAAAAACATTAAAAACCGATGGTTTTACAAGACCTTGGCCACAACCTGTGGTTATGGATGATGAAACAATAAAAAAAATCGATGAAAAATATGGTATGTTAAAATTAGAAAAATTTATACCTTCGCCGTCGCTAAAATATAAAGCCATGCAACAAGGTGTTGGGGCTGTTAAATATAATAATAGTTAAACAAGTATATTTTTTTTCAAAAAATAGTATGCTTTGCAACAAAAAAAACAACGATAAATACGATATAGGCATAATTAAACCGTAAAAATAACGTTACTAAATTTGAAACATTAATTTAAAACACCTTGAAAAACAAAGACAAATAAAAAATGGCGCGTTTTTTGAGAAAATATTAATAAACCTTAACAAGAATAAAAACCATGATTAAAAATTATCTACTCACAGGACTATTAGCCATAACCGCAGTTGCAGGTTTTGCTCAAACTCCGGAAATGGTGCAAATAGAGGGTGGTTCGTTTTATATGGGCAACGACAATCCCGTAGGCGGCGTAGCAATAACTGACGAAGCCCCAGAACACAAAGTAACTGTAAATAGTTTTATGTTAAGTAAAACCGAGGTAACATTTGAACTCTACGATATGTTTTGCGATGCGACAGGCTTGCCCAAACCGTCGGATGGTGGCTATGGTAGAGGACAAAAACCTGTAATTAACGTAAGTTGGGAACACGCTGTAAGGTTCTGCAATTGGCTTTCGCGGCGCGAAAAACTCGACCAATATTACAATATAAAGCAAGACACCATTTCGTTTAAGGTAAGTCTCAATGAGTCGGCTAACGGTTATCGTTTACCAACTGAAGCCGAATGGGAATATGCCGCTCGCGGAGGTGCCAATAGTCAAGGCTTTATTTATTCGGGAAGCAACGATGCCAACTCTGTAGCTTGGTGGCGTTCAAACTCTGGTAATAAACCTCATGATGTAGGAACCAAAAAAGCCAATGAAGTTGGAATTTACGACATGACGGGTAATGCATTCGAATGGTGTTGGGATCTTTACGACAAAGATTATTACAAGAAAAGCCCAGAAAATGATCCTAAAGGTGGCGACAAGGGTATTGATAGAGTTTACAGAGGCGGTGATTGGAACTCAGGAAAAGATTACATCCGTTTGTCGGGACGTTATTTTAAATCAGAAAATTCTGCGTCTGGAATGGTAGGAATTAGGCTTGCAAAAAACGTTAACTAATGTTAGAATAATAAGATAAACGTAAATAGAAAATGAGTTTAAACACATCTCAAATTTTGAGATGTGTTTTTTTATGTGCATGACAATAAATTTTTTACTTTTGCGCAAAATTTTTGCAAAACATGATAGATTCGGCAACAGTACAACGCATATTAGAGGCAACACAAATTTTAGATGTTGTTCAAGATTTTATGACTCTTAAGCGACGTGGAGCCAACTATATAGGTTGTTGTCCGTTTCACAACGAAAAAACACCTTCTTTTTCTGTGTCGCCAGCCCGAAATATTTTTAAGTGTTTTGGTTGTGGGCAAGCAGGTAGTGCTGTTACTTTTGTAATGAAACACGAAAACATGACCTATCCCGAAGCGTTGAAATATCTTGCAAAAAAATATAATATAAACGTTCAAGAAAAAGAGTGGACCGACGAAGAAAAGGCTGAACACGAAGACCGAGAAAGTATGATGGTGGTAAATACTTTTGCCCAAAAATATTTTACTCGCATAATGAAAGAATCTGAAGAAGGAAAATCTTTAGGTTTATCGTATTTTAAACAAAGAGGATTTCGTCCCGAAACAATAGATAAATTTCAACTTGGATACTCGTTAGAAAAACGCACAGCATTTACCGATGAGGCAATAAAAAACGGTTATCAATTAAAGTTTTTGGAAAAAACAGGTCTAACGGTTGTAAAAGAAGATGGCTATAAATTCGACCGTTTTGCAGGACGTGTAATGTTTCCAATACATTCTATTTCAGGAAGTGTTGTGGCATTTGGTGGCAGAACAATGTTCACCGATAAAAAGATAGCAAAGTATGTTAATTCGCCAGAAAGCGATGTTTATCACAAAAGTAATGTACTTTATGGTATTTATCAAGCCAAAAGTGCTATAGTAAAAAAAGATAAATGTTATCTTGTAGAAGGCTATTGCGATGTTATTTCCATGCATCAATCTGGTGTTGAAAATACTGTGGCATCGTCAGGTACATCGCTAACTCCGGGTCAAATACAAGCCATTAAACGTTTTACCAACAATCTTACTGTAATTTACGATGGTGATGTAGCTGGTATAAAAGCGTCTTTGCGAGGTATAGATCTTATTCTTGAGCAAGATTTAAATGTAAAAGTGGTTTTATTGCCAGAACCAGAAGATCCTGATAGTTTTGCACTTAGCCACACGCCAGAAGAACTTACTCAATATATAAACGACCACGAGGAAGATTTTATCAAATTTAAAACAAGTATACTACTTAAAGATTCGTCTGGCGATCCGATAAAACGTTCGCAAGCTGTGCAGAGCATTGTTAATTCTATATCAAAAATCTCTAACGCTGTAACTCGTTCATTCTATATAAAGGAGTGTAGCAGGTTGCTCGAAGTTAAAGAAGATGCTTTATATGCTGAAACGGGTAGAATTTTGAAAAAAAATCATGAAGATTTTCTAAAAACTCGTTTCCGACAAGGTGTACAAACTACTACATCGTTACAACAGTCTGCTACTAATGAACCACCAATTATCCCTCCACCAGAATTAGATGCGGAGTTTGTTGTTCAAGACAATAAAAACCCCATGCCTGCATTTGTTCAGAATGTTTATGCAGAGGTGGAAGAAAAGGAAATAATAAACTATCTAATCAATTATGGAAATAGAGAGTTTGAAACCATTACTGATGCCGTTACAGGTAGCCAAAATTCGGTATCTGTTGCAACATATATTATAGCTGAACTTATGAACGAGGATCTTGAATTAAAGAATCTTGTTTACAACAAGATTTTTGATGATTACAAAGAACACTTGATGGAAAATAAAGAAATTCCACAAGATTATTTTCTCAATAATCCAGATGAAAAGATACGAAGTATAGCAGCAGAATTGTCTATACCCAAAGATTCGCTTAGTAATATTTGGAAAAAACGTGGAGCTTATTGTGAAACTCCAGAGGACACTTACAAAAAAGACATACCTAAAACAATTTTAACCTACAAACTTAAAATTATACAACTTGCTGTAAATCAAACAATGTCTGCACTTAAAGACAAAAATCTATCTCCAGAGCAACAAAAAGAAATAATGGACAAAATAAAACAACTTTTTGAGGTGCGCAATACACTTGCCACTGGTCTTGATAGAATTGTTTTAGCATGATTCGATGAAAAAAAAATACAGATACTTAGTTGAAATGCAATTATACAAGGTATATATTAAACAAAAAACCTCAACTTTTGGAGTTGAGGTTTTAATTGTGGACCCACTAGGGCTTGAACCTAGGACCCCCTGATTATGAGTCAGATGCTCTAACCAACTGAGCTATGGGTCCGTGTTGATGACCAACGTTTACGGGTGCAAAAGTAAAACAAAAAAAATAAAAACCAAAAAAAAAATGAAAAATTTTAACAACATCGACAACATTATTTTCGATCTCGGTGGAGTTTTGTTTAAACTCGATACGGATAAAACTTTTCAAGAGTTTGAAAATCATGGAATTACAACCAAAACTTTTGAAAACTCTGAAGATTTGTTTTTACGCTTTGAAACTGGAAAAATTTCTCCAAAAGATTATCTTTTGCAAGTTAACAATATCTGCAATTCGAGCCTTAGTATGGAAGAATTTAAGTATTGTTGGAATGCAATGATAGGGGAGTATCCAGAAAAAAATCGACAGTTGCTAGAAAAACTCTCTAAAAAGTTTAATCTATATGTTTTGAGTAATACAAACGAAATTCATGTAGAATATTTTATACCAATAGCCAATTGGCGTGAAGGTTTATTCAAAAAAATTTATTTTTCCAACGAGATTGGATATAGAAAACCTGATTTAGATTGTTATAAATTTGTGCTTAACGATGCAGCAATAGATGCTACGCGTACACTTTTTATTGACGATCGCGTTGACAATATCGCTGGTGCTGCTGAAGTTGGCATTAACACAATAAGACTATCAAAACAAGAAGATCTATACAAAATATTTGATGAATATTTATAAAAAAAGTAATAATGAAGAAAAAAATCTTGCTAATTATATTTTCGGTTTTGTTTGCCGTTAATCTCAAAGCTCAAACCGATGAGGAAATCCTTAAAGATGCCATTGCGTTGGCCGATGCTGCAAAGTATGAAGAATCTAACAAAAAGTTGTTGCCGCTTTATCAAAAAGACTATTCAAAATACCTAACTGGCTACAACATTGCACTAAATTTTTATATGCTAAAAAACATAAAACAAGCACAAAAGTATGCTAACGAAGTTGTTAATGCTAATTGTGAATATTCGTTGCAAGCATCAGTGGTGCTTGGTAGATGTTACAACATTAATAAAAAGTATAAAGAAGAACAAAATCTCTATAAAACCATGGCTAAAAAATATCCAAATGAAGAAATGCCATTTTATTGCCTTGGACAAAGCTATATAGACCAAAAGAATTTTCAAGCAGCCGAAAAAGAATTTATTCATGGACTTGAAATCAGATTTTTGTCAGCGAATACACATTTTAAACTTGCCGAGGTGAATAATTCGCAAGAGTTGTATATACAAAGTATGCTTGCTGGCTATTTTTTTCTACTTTCAGAATCTAATAGTGCGCGGTCGCTTATAGTGATAAATGATATTTTTACAGCAATGAATATATCCGACATAGACCAAGTGATTGCTCGAAAAGAAGCTGTTGCTGAACAACTATCGCAAGAAGATAGAGATTTAGTATCTGCAATGCTTTTTATCAACGATTTAAAAAAATCAAATCCAGATGAAACAACAAAATTGCCAAAGCCAGAAGTATTTATCGCTAATTCGTCGGAATTATTGAAAAATATTGTGGAAACTTGCAATAATGATGCTGGGTTTTATGAAAAACATTATGTAAAATTTTTTAATTCGCTTATAAACGATGGTTTTTTAGATGCTTTTCTTTTCTGCGCTACATCTTCAATCACCAACAAAGATGCGTCAACATATTTTCCAAATCTTACAGATAAAAAAATGAACGAATTTGTAGAATGGTTAAAAAATATTTTGCCTACGTTGTAAAAAAGAAGTTAATTCAGAATAATACAAAAAAGTTTGTCTAAAAGGGTAGGGGATAATGCCTAAAATACAGCCTTTTAAGACAAACTTTTTTTGTTAATTTGTTTGTGTTTCTTGAATTTTAGAATCTACATTTTTGTCTTTTTCAGGGAAAAACTTTTTTTGAAAAATAAATATCGCAAATACACCAATTGTTACAGCTGCATCAGCTAAGTTGAAAATTGGCGAAAAGAAAATAAAATTTTTCCCACCAAATTTAGGAATCCATTCTGGCCATGTGCTTTCTATTAATGGAAAATACAGCATATCCACCACTTTTCCTTGTAAGAATGGAGCATAACCACCTCCAGCTGGCAAAAATTGTGCTACTGTTGCACTACTATAGCCCGATGCCGAGAACCATTGTCCATAGAAACAACAATCTATCATGTTTCCAACAGCACCGCCAAGTATTAATGACAGACTTATAATTAAGCCAGAAGCTGGATTTTTTTTGTCGAGCAGCCACTTTATAAAATAAATAAGCCCACCAATGGCAAAAATTCTAAATATACTTAGAATAATTTTGCCGCTTTGTCCTGGCAGCATCCAACCGAAAGCCATTCCGGGATTTTCTGTAAATAAAAGTTGGAACTTATGTAACGGCCAATCCCAATGAGTAAAACTACTCTCGCCGATAAACATGTTGGTTTTTACCCAAATTTTAAGAATTTGGTCGGCCAAAATTACCAAAATGGCAATTATAATTGATTTTTTTGTTAACGGTTTCATCGTTAGTTAAAATGAATTTTTGGCAAAAATACCAAATTTTTTTATAGAAAAGCAAAAATTGTTAAATGGCAATTGTTTATTGCAATTAAAAACTATACCTTTGCAACCGTATGGCTTTAATATAAAACAAAAATAGCATGAATAAAAATGTTTTGAATATATTAACAGCGTTTGTGTTAATATTTACAATATCAAACACTTACGCACAAAAAATAAATAGTATGATTTTAATGCAAACAACACTTGGCGACATAAAAATAAAACTTTATGAAGATACGCCATGCCATAGCGAAAATTTTATAAAACTTGTAAAAAGCGGTTTTTATGATGGACTTTTGTTTCATCGTGTAATAGAAGGATTTATGATTCAAGGTGGCGATCCTGACTCAAAAGACGCTCCTGTAGGCAAACATCTTGGAGCTGGTGGACCGGGATACACGTTACCCGCCGAAATTCTTCCAAAATATTTTCATAAAAAAGGAGCTTTAGCCGCTGCAAGACTTGGTGATCAAGGCAATCCAATGCGTAGAAGTAGCGGTTCACAATTTTATATTGTGCAAGGTAAAGTAGTTCCCGAATCTGAATTGAAAGCTTACTCTCGTTATGGATTTGTTTTTTCTGACGAGCAAATAAAGACTTATTCTACTATTGGTGGTACGCCAACTCTTGATGCACAATATACTGTTTTTGGCGAAGTGGTTGAAGGCCTTGATGTTATCGATAAAATTGCTAAGGTTGAAAAAGATAAAAGCGATCGACCTGTTGAGGATGTTAAGATAATTAAAGCAACTATTATTGATTAATAGTTTTAGAAATTATTTTTATTGTGCCAATATTGCAAAGTGTGGTTTGGCAATTTGAATAGATTTTTTATTATTAACTCGGTAGATTATAAATCCGAGTATGCAACGTTATAAAAAATGTTAATAGAAAAAATAAAAGATTTCATAACGGAAATAGAGCAGCACAAAGCCGAAGGAAAAGATGTGGCTGAAGAACTAAGGCTTAAGTTTCTGTCAAAGAAAGGCATAGTAACAGAAATGTTCAAAGAGTTTCGTCAAGTGCCTAACGAACAGAAAAAAGAACTTGGTCAGTTGCTTAATAAGTTTAAAGGTCTTGTTGAAGCGCGAATTGCTTTTTTACGCTCTAAGGCAGAAGATTTACAAGAAGAAGGTAAAAATCTTGACCTATCCCTTTCTGGACCTAACGTAGAATTGGGTGCACATCATCCAATTTCGGTGGTAAAGAACGAAATTATAGAGATTTTCTCGCGATTGGGGTTTACTGTGGCAGAAGGTCAAGAAATTGAAGACGACTATCATAATTTTACAGCTCTCAACTTTCCACCCGAACACCCAGCTCGTGATATGCAAGATACATTTTTCATTGCTACAAATCCCGATATTCTTCTACGAACACACACATCGGGAGGACAGGTGCGCGTAATGGAGAAACAAAAACCGCCAATTCGCGTTCTCGTACCGGGTCGCGTGTTCAGAAA
>ERZ842401.7889-NODE-7889-length-10706-cov-5.071918_pt1 | contig 10706 bp, 9 predicted proteins | sample MGYA00521270_ERZ842401 | MGnify/ENA primary metagenome ERZ842401 (study PRJEB31892, sample SAMEA3878208) | bioreactor metagenome | biome: Moose rumen | place: Sweden | collected 2011-10 | study: EMG produced TPA metagenomics assembly of the PRJEB12797 data set... | reverse complement strand
GGTGGGCCACTACCAGAACGACGAGCCCGGGGCCCAGGACACCGACCGCTGGGCCCTGGACCACGGCTACGTGGCCATCACCCCAACACGCATGGACGTCACCGCCCACGAGGCCATTGATGCTATCAGCCAGTGGGAAACGGGCGAGCCAGCAAAATAGTAAAGCGATGAAGTATTATCTCATAGCCGGCGAGGCCAGCGGCGACTGGCACGCTTCACGACTGATGGAGAGCCTGAAAGCGCAGGACTCGCAGGCAGAATTCCGTTTCTACGGCGGCGACCAGATGCAGGCCGTGGGCGGAACACTGGTCAGGCACTACCGAGAACTGGCCTACATGGGCTTCGTGCCCGTGCTGATGCACCTGCCCACCATCCTCAAGAATATGAAACTGGCCAAGCAGGACATCCTGGAGTGGCACCCTGACGCGGTGATCCTTGTAGACTATCCCGGCTTCAACCTCAGCATTGCCAAGTATGTTCACAAGAAGGCCATCTGTCCCGTCTATTACTACATATCGCCGCAGATACGGGCCTGGAAGGAATACCGCATCAAGCGCATCAAGCGCGATGTGGACGAGTTGTTCAGCATCCTGCCCTTCGAGGTGGAGTTCTTCGAGCAGAAACACCACTTCCCCATTCACTACGTGGGCAACCCTACGCGCGACGAGGTGGACACATTCTGGGACAGTATCGGCGAGTCTCATGGCCAGCTGGTCATGTTCCCCTACGCTACAGAGAGCCTCATCCACCGCCCCATAGTGGCCCTGCTGGCCGGCAGCCGCCGACAGGAAATCAAGGACAACCTACCGGCGATGGTGCAGGTGGCCAAGGTTTTTCCTGACTACCAGTTCATCGTGGCGGGCGCTCCTGCCATCGAAGAGGAATACTACAGGCCGTTCCTCGAGGGTACTGACATTCTGCTGGTTCGGCAGAATACCTACGCCCTGCTCTACCGCGCCCGCGCCGCCCTCGTCACCAGCGGCACGGCCACACTGGAAACGGCCTGCTTCAACACACCGCAGGTGGTGTGCTACAAGACACCGCTGCCCCGCCTCATCGGCTGGCTGAGGAAAAAGATCCTGAAGGTGAAATATATCTCGCTGGTCAACCTCATCGCCGACCGCGAAGTGGTGCGCGAACTGGTGGCCGACAGCTTTACGCAGCAGAACATCGAGCAGGAGCTGGCCAAAATCCTGGACGAGGACGGCCCCCATCGCCGCCAGATGCAACAGGGCTACGCCGACGTGCGCCAGCGGCTGGGCAGCGAGTGCGCCCCTGACAATGCGGCCCGCATCATGACGCGTCTGCTTTCCGATGCTGCCAAATCTCAAACGAATTAATGATGTTCTGCCACAGGATATAACAGCCCGGACCCACTGACGACAGCGGATTCAGGTAGGTATAGGCCATCCAGATGGCAAAGGCAGTGTTTTTCTGCCCCAGAGCCTGGCCCGCCTCCTGCGTATGGCCGAAATAATGGCCGATGAAGCGTCCAACCGAAAACTGCACAACGCACAGCACCAGCCCCAGCAGGGCAATGGCGGCCAGCAGGGTCACTGAGGCCTCAGCATGGACGATGTTCTTCACCGTGGTACCCGTAACAATCATCAGCGAACAGCCCCAGAGGTAGAACGACAGGTCGCGCACAGCAACGATACGGCGGTGCAAGTGCTGAAAGCGGTGCTTCACCACGTAGGCCAGCAGCATGGGCACCACCAGCAAGGTCACCACTTGATAAAGAATCTTCCAAAAGGCCGACATAAACGACACGTCGGCCCCTTTCTCTATCATGGGGAAGCAGACTGGCACCAGCAGCACCGTGAGGAAGTTCGACAAGAAAGTAAAAGTGGTCATCTGCTCCAGACTTCCTCCCAGCTTCTGCGTAACGACGGCCGCCGCCGTGGCGCAGGGGGCAATGATGCACATCAGCAGCGCCTCCATCAGGACAAGAAAGGAGGAATGAGCACTGAGGAACGAGGAGCTGGACACCAGTATGACCGCCATGACGATGGCCACAAAGAGCAAGTTGAACACACTGACCCACAAATGCCACCACACGGGCCGCATCTGGTGGAAATCGACCTTGCAGAACGTGACGAACAGCACCAGGAACATGAACACGGGCAGAACGGCTTCCATCAGTGGGGCAAAGAAAGCCGACGCCCCATCGAGCGCAGGCACGAATGCAAACACCAGATAGAGCATCGCCCCCAGACCCATGGCCACAGGCAGCGTCCAGTCTTTCAGAAAACGCACAATCTTGCTCATCGACGGCAAAAGTACTGAAATAATTCTTAATTCTGCACGCCCAATTCTTAATTAATGAAAAAACTTCAGTTTAATTGACCTTTTATTGGCCAAGATTCAGTAAATTTGCGCATTAAGATACTATCAACCCCAAAAGAAGAACATTATGGACTACAAGATTATCGACATCGAAGGCGTGGGCGAGGTCTACGCTGAGAAGCTGGTTGCCACCGGCATCAACAAAGTGAGTGAACTACTTGAGAAGTGCGCTGCCCCGAAAGGCCGCAAGGAACTGGCTGAGGCCACGGGCATCAGCGAGAAGCTCATCCTGCGCTGGGCCAACCATGCCGACCTGTTCCGCATCAACGGCGTGGGCCCGCAGTTTGCCGAGCTGCTGGAGGCCGCCGGCGTTGACACCGTGAAGGAGTTCCGCCACCGTGTTGCCGAGAACCTGCAACCAAAGCTTCAGGAGCTGAACGAGGCCCGTCACATCTGTGGCCGTGTACCCGCTGTGACCGAAGTTCAGAAAATGATTGACCAGGCCAAGGAACTTGAGCCGAAGATGACTTACTAAACAAGCGAATGAGAAAATTATTGCTTTTTGCCATTGCCATGCTATGCAACAGCGTGGCAATGGCTGTTCCTGCCTATCCGGGGACTATCAGTGTTCAACAGCCCGACGGCACTATCCTGACCATGCGCATCGTGGGCGACGAATATCTACACTTCAACACCACTGCCGACGGCTACTCCATCGTACAGCGTGCCGACGGCTTCTACGTCTATGCACAGTTGGACGAGGCTCAGCAGCTCGTGCCCACCAACCGCGTGGCTCACGACGAGCAGACCCGCCAGGCTGACGAGATTGCATGGCTGCAAGGGGTGAAAAAGCACCTTGCCCCTGCCATGTCGGCCACCATGGCCCAAGAACACCGCCAGGAGCTGAGCCGCAGAGCCCAGGCACGGCAGAACGCAGCCAACAGATCCGCCAACTACGACTATAATAACTTCAAGGGGCTGATACTGCTGGTACAATACAACGACCGAGAGTTCTCGCGCGACGACTACGTAGAGATTGTCGACAGCATGGCTAACGCTGAGAACTATGCGGGCTATGACAAAACTGTTTACGGACGCTTCACTGGCAGCGTACGCGACTATTTCTACGACAACTCGCAAGGCCTGTTCTCTCCCACATTCGAGGTGGTAGGCCCCATCAATATTGACTATAGCCAATACGATGCTCAAGGGACAGATAACGCCTCAGAGTTGACCCTCGCCGCCCTTGAAGCTGCCGACTCACTCGTTGACTTTAGCCAGTTCGACGGCGACAACGACGGCACGGTGGACATGGTTTACTTCATCTTCGCCGGCCTGGGAGCCAACTTTGGCAACGACTCACGCCTGCTCTGGCCACACGCCAGCTACATCTATAATCCTAACGGAAGCTGGAACAACTGGGCTGTAAGAAAAGACGGCGTGGCAATGGGCCGCTACGCCTGCTCCACCGAGCTGGCAGGCTACCGTAACGGCTACATCGACGGCATCGGAACCATCTGCCATGAGTTCAGCCATGTGCTCGGACTGCCCGACTTCTACGATGTGAACTACGAAGAGGAGGGCCAGAGCAACCACCCCGACCTCTGGTCTGTGATGGCCGGTGGCAGCTACCAGAACAACAGCCGCACCCCTGTGGGCTACACCCTCTTTGAGCGCTATGCCGTGGGCTTCACCATGCCGCAGCTCATCACCGAGGAGGGCAGCTACGAGCTGGAAGCCATCGGCGAGAGCAACACGGGCTACCGCATCAACACCCCCGTCAACAAAGAGTATTTCCTCGTGGAGAACCGCCAGGTATCGTCGAAGTGGGACAAGTACCTGCCAGGACATGGCATGCTGGTGTTCCGCGTCGACTCCACCAATGCAAAGGTCTGGAACGATAATGCTGTGAACAACAACCCGAAGCATAACTACTTCGAGCTGCTCCGCGCCAGGGCCAACACCTCTGGCTCGGCAAAGGGTACCGATGCCTTCCCTGGCACTGGTCCGAGCAAAGTGACGACGCTCAACAGCAGCACAAAGCCTGCCAACCTGCTCACTTGGTCAGGCAAGCCCACGCAGTTCGGCTTCGAGAACATCAAGGAGACCAGCGGCCTCATCACCTTCGACATCGTTGATACCTACGTGCTGAAGGAAATCTCTTTGCCCGAGCATCTGACCATGGGCAAGGGACTGCGGACACGCATCGTCGAGACCCGCTATCCCGACTACGCCCCCTACACGCTGGAGTGGTCGTCGAGCAATGAGGAGATTGCCACTGTCGACAAGAACGGGTACGTCAACGCCCTGGAAACGGGCGAGGTTATCATCACCGTTATGGCCAACGACGACCCTGAACTCACGGCTACCTGCCAGCTGACCATTGAAGAGACAAATCCCTTCACCAGCATTGCCGACTTTAAGAACGCTGAAGCCGATACGAAAGCCGTACTCCTGCTCAACGATGCACTGGTGACCTACGTCAACAGCGAAGACGCCTATGTACGCGACGCCTCCGGCGCCATCGTATTCTCCAAGGCTGGCCTTGAACTCAGCGAGGGCGACTGCCTCAACGGCTATGTCTACGGACAATACTCCGAGGTAAACGGTATGCCCGTCTTCACCAGCGTCGACGACATGACTAACGACTACGGCTACACGCTCACCAACGGAAACAAGGTGGATGCCCGTGCCGTTGAGCTTAAGGACATCGCCGACTCTGACTACGCCGACCTGATTACCCTCAAAGCTGCCTCCCTGACCATCGACGGCGGTGCCTGGGCCATCGACGAGAACCATAAGATTCGCGTCTACAATGCTTTCGGCATCAAGAACGTGAAGACGCCATCGAACTTTGACGGCAAGTACTTCGACATCACGGGCATCTACCACACGAACGTGCTGAACGGTGAGGTCATCAGCGAGCTGGCCTTTGTCAGCAACACCCCATTTGTCGAAGTCGACGCTCCGTCGGGCATCGAGAGCATCGCTGCCAATGAAGTGGAGCCTGGCACACGCGCCGTCATCTTCACGACCGATGGCCGCAAGGTGGCAGAAGCCACCGTGGGCAGCATCGCACAGCTCCCCCTGACACGTGGTGTATATGTGGTGAAAACCGGCAACAAGGCATGGCGAATTGCAAGATAACATTATTATAAGAAAAAGGAAATGAAAAAGATTTTTCTGGCCTGCGCTACGCTGACCATGGCCGTAGTGCTGATGAGTGCCGACAAGAAGGATAACACCATGGTGAAGGAGAAAGGTGTCTACGTGGTGAACACCACCACGCTGGGCAAGGACGTGATAGGCTACGAAGGCCCCACGCCGCTGAAAGTCTATATCAAGGGCAACAAGATTCAGAAGATAGAGTTCCTGGAGAACCAGGAGACACCCAAATACTGGAAAGCCGCCGTGAACCACCTGCAGAACAAGTGGGACGGCATGACCGTTAAGGAGGCCAAGACCAAGGAGGTGGACGGCCGCACCGGTGCCACCTACTCCAGCGACGCCATCAAGAAGAATGTGAAGCTAGCCGCAGAATACTACGAGAAAAACAAATGAAAAATGAGGAATGAGGAATGAGGAATGAGCTGCGCCGCATGACATTTCTCATTCCTCATTTCTCATTTCTCATTCCTCATTCCTCATTTAAGTACACCTTCGCGTACTCCACGTAGTGAGCCGCATTGTCGGTCTGACCGGGACGCGTCGGTTTTAGGTACTTCGCAGGCACACCGCCCCATATTTCGTGGGGCGGTATTTTTGTATTCTGTAGCACCAGGGCACCAGCCGCCACAATGGCCCCCTCGCCTATCTCACAACCGTCGAGTAGCGTCGAACCCATGCCGATGAGCGCTCCATCGTGGATGGTGCAGGCGTGGACGGTGACGTTATGACCGATGGTGACGTCGCTGCCGATGTGCGTAGGACCGGTGTCGTGGGTCACGTGCACGCAGCTGCCGTCCTGCACGTTCGAGCGGTCGCCGATGGTGATGGAAGCCACGTCGCCGCGCACCACGGCGTTAAACCAAATGGAACACTGGTCGCCCATCGTCACGTCGCCGACGATAGTGGCGTTTTCGCTGAAATAACAGTCTCGCCCCCATTTGGGAGCGAGACCTTTATAACTTTTAATCAAAGCCATTCTAATTTCGTGTAATTCGTAAAATTCGTTGTCGAAAAAAATTACAGGTTCGGGTTGATCTTCGTCCATTCGCTGATGGGAGGAACGATGTTCAGCGTGACCAGCTCGTCACGCATCTTGCAGAGGTGCTCGTAGCTCTGATCCAGCTTGGCGTTCTCCTCTGCCGTACCCTGAGGCACTTCGTACTTGGCGCCATCGGCGGTCATGGTGGTATTCATGGCCATCATGATGTGGTCGTACTTGCCGGTCTTCACGTAGGTGCCTACGGGGAAGCGGAAAGGCTCACCACCCATGGCAGCGCGAATCATCTCGACCGAGAGGTACGAGGGACTCTGGAACGAGCTGCGGCCACGCAGCTTGATGATGGCGGCACCGCCCTTGGTGACGTCAGTCTTCATCTGCTCCCACTCCTCTGCTGGGAACTCGGGCGTGCCGATGATGTCGGTCAGCTTGCGGCCCTTGATGGTGACGTGGCTGCCGAAGACGGCCATCTGCTCGCCGTGGCCACCATAGGTGGCGCAACCCTTGATCTCACTCTGCAGCACACCGAACTTCTTGGCCAGTGCACTCTGGAGACGGGTGGTGTCAAGGCCGGCCAGCGTCGTCACCTGTCCGGGTTTCAGACCGCTGTAGAGCAGCGTCACCAGACCGGTGAGGTCTGCAGGGTTGAAGATGATGACGACGTGCTTCACGTCGGGACAGTACTTCTTGATGTTCTGACCCAGCTCCTCGGCAATCTTGCAGTTGCCGGCCAGCAGATCCTCGCGGGTCATGCCTTCCTTACGGGGTGCACCGCCGCTGCTGATGATGTACTTGGCGCCACGGAAAGCCTCTTCGGCACTGGTGGTGGCGGTGATGGTGGCCTCGTCGAAGCCGCTCTGTCGCATTTCCTCGGCCACGCCCTCGGGCGAGAACACGTCATAGAGACACAGGTTGCTGGTGAGGCCCATCATCAGTGCGCTCTGGGCCATGTTCGAGCCAATCATGCCGGCTGCGCCGACGATAACCAGTTTGTCGTTTGTCAAAAATGCCATAATTCTTCTTAGTTATTTTTAAGTTCAAGATTTTTCGACGGCAAAGTTACATCTTTTTTTTCAGAAAGCGCCCGAAAAACAGCGTTTTTTTCTTGCCTTTTCATAAATTTTCAATTTTCAATTTCCAATTTTCATTTTATTTCGTATCTTTGCAAAGTAAAAATGGCAAAAAACAACATGAACATGATTGCACAACGACTGGCCGACCTGCGCGAGGTGTTGCGACGTGAACACCTGGCGGCATTTATTTTCCCCAGCACAGACCCGCATCAGAGCGAATACACCGCCGAACACTGGAAGGGTCGTGAGTTCATCAGCGGTTTCAACGGCTCGGCCGGCATCGCCGTGGTAACTCTGACCAGCGCCGCCCTCTGGACTGACTCGCGCTACTTTCTGGCAGCCGAGGAGCAGCTCAGCGGCACAGAGTTTCAGCTGATGCGCCAGAAAATGGAGGGAACGCCCACCATCGCCGAATGGCTGGAGCAACAGGTGGCGGGCAATTCCTCTGCCAGCACCGAGATAGGCATCGACGGTGCCGTAGCATCAACCTCCACCGTGAAGGAGTTCATCGCCGACCTGCGCCGCCACGGCGGTCTTACCCTACGCACCAACTTCGACCCGCTGCGTCTCATCTGGCGCGACCGCCCTGCCCTGCCCTCAGCCCCCGTGGAGCTGCACCCGCTGGAGTATGCCGGCGAAGACTGCTCCTCGAAGCTGGCACGCATCCGCCAGGCCTTGCGGCAGCAGCATGCCGACGGCATGCTCATGGCCTCGCTCGACGACATCGCCTGGACGCTGAACCTGCGTGGCACAGATGTGCACTGCACGCCCGTCTTCGTCAGCTACCTGCTTCTGTCCACCTCATCGGCCACATTATATATAAGTAAGGAGAAGCTCACACCTGCCGTCTCTGCCTATCTGACGGAGAACGGCATCCAGGTGGACGACTACGGCCACGTGGCACAAGGACTGAAGGACTATTTTGAATACAACATCCTGCTCGACCCCGACGAGGTGAACTATACACTCTACCGGGCCGTCACACGTGAAAAGGTGGAGGCCGAGTCGCCCGTCAAACGCATGAAGACCATTAAAAACCCCACCGAACAGGCGGGTTTTAGGATGGCGATGCTGCGCGACGGCATCGCCATGATCAAATTTCTCTGCTGGCTCGACCAGGAAATCAACGCCCACTCATCGCTCACTGAGCTTTCCGTCAGTGCAAAGCTCGCCGCCCTGCGGGCCGAACAGCCGCTGTTCCGCAGCCTCTCGTTCGATACCATCGCCGCCTACGGCCCCCACGGCGCCATCGTGCACTACGAGCCGACACCCGAAAGCGACATCCCCCTCCGTCCTGAAGGCCTGCTCCTGCTCGACAGCGGTGCACAGTACCTCGACGGCACCACTGACATCACCCGTACCATTGCCCTCGGCTCCTTGACCGACGAGATGTGCCGCGTGTACACTCTGGTGCTCAAAGGGCACATCCAGCTGGAGTTGGCACGCTTCCCGCTGGGCGTCAGCGGCACGCAGCTCGACGCCCTGGCCAAGCAGCCCTTGTGGCGAGGGAGCTATCACTACCTGCACGGGACAGGGCACGGCGTAGGCTGCTACCTCGGTGTGCACGAGGGGCCGCACCAGATTCGGATGGAATGGAAGCCTGCCCCACTGGTGAGCGGCATGACCGTCACCGACGAGCCGGGCATCTATATGGCCGGGCGTTTCGGCGTGCGCATCGAGAACACCCTGCTCATCGTGCCCGACGGCGAGTCGGAGTTCGGACTCTTCCTGCGTTTCGAGCCACTGACGCTCTGTCCCATCGACAAACGACCCATCCTGACCGACCTGCTCACCAGCGAGGAGCTGAGCTGGCTGAACGATTATCACCAGCTGGTGCAGAAGCGCCTGGCCCCACATCTGAACGCCGAAGAGGCCACATGGCTCAGCGAAGCCTGCGCTCCTCTATACCAAACAAAGGGTACAAAGTGAGAGAAAATGCAAAAAGATACAGCATAAATGATAGTTTTTTTTCAATTTATTTGTTTTTTTGATATTTAAGCAGTAACTTTGCACCCTAATTTAATTTGCCTTACCATGTCAGAACACGGCAATCTGGTGTGAACATAAGTGAAAATAAAATAAAAGATAGAATAAAACATCTATGAAAAAAAAACTAGCAATGCTCATAGTGGGGCTTTTCCTCTCAATAGGAATGGCCTTGGCTCAGGGGCACATCTCGGGTACAGTCTTCGAGGACAACGGCGAGCCGTGTATCGGAGCGACGGTGATGATTCAAGGCACCAAGCAAGGAACGAAGACTGATGTAAACGGCAAGTTCAGCATCAACGTACCATCAGGTAAAAAGATTGTCATCAGCTACATCGGTATGGTCACACAGACGCTCACACCAAAGAACGGCATGAAAGTGACACTGAAGGCCGACGCCCACACCGTGGACGAAGTGGTGGTAACCGGTATTCAGAAAATGGATAAGCGCCTTTTCACCGGCGCCACTACCAAGATTGACGCAGAGCAGACCAAGCTCGACGGTGTGGCCGACGTCACCCGTGCACTGGAAGGCCGCGCTGCCGGCGTCAGCGTGCAGAACGTCAGTAGCACCTTCGGTACAGCACCGAAGATTCGTGTGCGCGGCGCCACCTCCATCTATGGTTCATCGAGCCCTCTGTGGGTGGTCGACGGCGTCATCATGGAGGATGCTGTCAACGTTGATGCCGACGACCTGTCGAGCGGCGACGCCACAACCCTGATCTCGAACGCCATTGCCGGTTTGAATGCCGACGATATTGAGTCGTTCCAAGTGCTGAAGGACGGTAGTGCCACCTCCATCTATGGTGCACGCGCCATGTCGGGCGTGGTGGTCATCACCACAAAGAAGGGACGTGCCGGCCACAGCTCCATCAACTATACGGGTGAGTTCACCCACCGCCTGAAGCCCAGCTACAGCGATTATAACATCTCCAACTCGCAGGAGCAGATGGGTATCTACAAGGAAATGGAAGCCAAGGGATGGCTGGAGTTCTCGCAGGTGGCCAATGCCTCCTCGGCAGCCCTCTATGGTAAGATGTACGGTCTGATGGATACCTACAACAGCCAGACTGGCAACTTCGAGCTCCCCTTCACTGACGCTGCCATGGCAAAGTACTTGCAGGAAGCCGAGTTCCGCAACACCGACTGGTTCGACCTGCTGTTCAACAGCAACATCATGCAGACCCACTCCATCA
>ERZ842401.7888-NODE-7888-length-10707-cov-13.211416_pt1 | contig 10707 bp, 14 predicted proteins | sample MGYA00521270_ERZ842401 | MGnify/ENA primary metagenome ERZ842401 (study PRJEB31892, sample SAMEA3878208) | bioreactor metagenome | biome: Moose rumen | place: Sweden | collected 2011-10 | study: EMG produced TPA metagenomics assembly of the PRJEB12797 data set... | reverse complement strand
AATAGATTGCCGTATCAAGTACGGCAATGACATACTGTTTCCGAACAGGTCTATTGTATTTAAAATTCTAACGCACAAAAAGAGCAATTTCACGCAAATAAAAAAAATACTTCTCCGAAAAATCAGAGAAGTATGCTTCTAAAAGATAGCTTTTATTCGCCCATCAATTCTTTATCATACGCATAGAAGAAAGTAACGAAAAAGGTCGTACAGTCAGGAACGTGAACAGCCCATTCCACTGTGATAGAATGGATATTCAATCCCTCTTGAATAGGCGACATATTGTCTTTCATTCCTCGCATAATCTCTTTTGCGCTGCTGTCCTGCGGCTCTCCTTTCGACCAATCCGAATCCGCCATCGTGGTCAGATACTGATAGACGAGCGGAGCTTCGATAGGGGAGTAGCGGTTTATCTCTGATTTGCGCAGCTGAAACTTGATTTTCAAGTCCCAATCTTCTTTAGTGAACTTTTCAATCGGGTAGCCCTGATGAATATTCATATCGGTGTAATCAAGGTCGTTGTTAAAGAAGTTCGCCAGCACTTTGCCCTGCGCATAAGACGGGGTTACATTGACTTTTTCGTTCGTGATGAAGTTCTCTGAATCTTGCAGACAGCGTTCGTATTTTTCCTTGAGTGTCATAAAATTCCCTCTCTAAAAAACTCTCTTGCCTTTAGTCTAACACATTTTTTCTTGTTTTCACACCCTTTTTGAGCGAAAACCGTTTGAAATATGTTATTTTTAACGCTAAGATATAGATATGAGAAACACATTTTTATCTCTGTTGTGCATTTTTCTTTCTCTTTTTTCTTGTATTGCAAAAGAAAAATTGCCGCGAGTATCTTTTGAAAAGCCGTATGTGCAGACTGTTTTTGCCGACAACGGAAACGGTGAAATTGTTTCTCTGTGCGCAAAAAAATGCGTTGCCTCTGATTATTTTTCGGAACAAAATACCCTTTTTCCCCCGCAAACATTTTTTGAGCTGCACAAATACGACTGCATAATCCGAGTGCGCTTTTTAGATGAGTGTGCAAAAATATGCGCAAATAAATATCTTGTGTGCGTGTCGCGCCGACAAACGTTATCATAGCCCTTCTTTCAATTTTCATCACTGTTTACTTTACCATTATTGAAATCGAGGGCTTTTTTATGGCATATTGCGTTACGAGTGTGCAAACTTTTGCAGATACGGACGAAAGCGGCGCAGTGGGCGTTCTGCTTTCTCTTTTTGACGGAACAGAGGCGATTTGCGACAAAGAACAAATCGTGCGCGACTTGTGCAGCAAAGAAAATGCGACAGGCAGCGTTGAGATTGGCGGCGTTATCATTCATAATACGCAAAGCAACGCAGTGCGCGACCTGTGCATATCGTGCGCCGTCTTTGAAAAAAACGAAAAGAAGCGAGTAGAGCTTTTTGTATCGTGGAAAACATTGAGCGAACACAATCTCAATGTTCTTTCGCGCCTTGTCGATGGTTTGTCGGAGCAAAAAGCGTGGAAGCAAAGCGAAGAGAACATAGTTCTTTCTATAAAGAAGATTTTGGAGGGAAAAAGATGTTAAATCTATCTGATTCAATTTTATCAGTCGGAGTCGATAGCGATACACGGCTGTTCGAGGGGCAATTCTACACTCCTAACGGTATATCGCTCAATTCTTATGTCATTTTGGACGACAAAATTGCGGTGATGGACAGCGTGGGCGAAGAGGGCGAAAAAGAGTGGCTGGAGAATATCGAAAAAGCCGTTGGAGAGCGCGCTCCCGATTATTTAATCGTGCATCACATGGAAATGGACCATTCTGCAAACATTGCCTCGTTTATGAAAAAGTATCCTGAAGCGAAAATCGTTTCGTCAAAGATGGCGTTTTCGATGATGAAGAGTATGTTCGCCACAGATTTCGCTGAGCGTCAGATTGTCGCGTCAGACGGCTTCGAGCTTTCGCTTGGCAAACATTCTCTGCACTTTATTGCTGCACCGAACGTGCATTGGCCAGAAGTTTTGATGAGCTATGAGCCGTGTGAAAAGGTACTTTTCTCTGCCGACGGCTTTGGCAAGTTTGGAATGATTGCAAAAGAAACGGCGGAGAGCGATTGGACTGAGGAAGCGCGCCGCTATTATTTCGGTATCGTCGGCAAATTCGGCGCAAACGTGCAAGCGGTCTTGAAGAAGGCTTCTGCGCTTGATATTCAAACGATTTGCGCTCTTCACGGCATTGTGCTGAGAGGAGAGGAAGCGAAGAAAGCGATTTCTCTCTATGACACATGGTCAAGCTATCGCGCCGAAAAGCCGAACGGCACGCTCATCGCGTTTACCAGCGTCTACGGGCACACAAAGGCTGCGGCTGAAAAGTTGAAAGCTCTGCTTTTGGAAAACGGCGAAAAAGACGTAACGCTGATTGACCTTACAAAAGACGATATGCACAACGCCGTGGCTTTAGCGTTCGCTTCGAGCCGTCTTGTCGTCGCGACAACAACGTACAACGGTGGCATTTTCCCGACAATGCGCACATTTATCGAATCTTTAGCCGACCGAAATTATCAATCGCGTCGCGTGGCGTTTATCGAAAACGGAAGCTGGGCACCCGTCGCAATCAAAACGATGAAGAGTATGTTTGAAGCGATGAAGGACATTTCGATTTGTGAAGCGAAGTCCACGATAAAAATCGCGCCGAGTGAAGCGAATATCGCCGAACTCAAAGCCATTGCGGAGGAAATCGTAAAATGAATACTGTCTATGACGCGCTCGCCGCACAGCTCAAAGGCTTGTTTTTGGGCGAGAGAAACAAAATAGCCAACCTTGCCAATGCGGCCGCCGCGATTTTCCACGCATTGAGCGACGTGAATTGGGCTGGCTTTTACCTTGCAGAAAATCGCGAACTCGTTCTAGGGTGTTTTCAAGGCAACGTCGCGTGCATACGAATCCTGTTCGGGCGTGGCGTGTGCGGAACAGCCGCAGAGACGAACACAACGCAGCTCGTGGCGGACGTGAGCGAATTCAAAGGACACATCGCTTGTGATGCGAGAAGCCGCAGCGAAATCGTCGTACCCCTGCACAATTCATCGGGCGAAGTCGTCGGCGTGCTAGACATCGACAGCGCGAAGCTCGCTCGCTTCACCGAAGAAGACAAAACAGGCTTAGAATCCATCGCGAAAATCATCGAATCCGCAATCGATTGGTAACAGGCGCAGCCTGTTTTGTAAAAAGGTATAAAAATATCGTGATTTTTCCCCCTCGTGTGCTTTTGAGGGGGAAAAGGGGAGGGGTGGACGATTAAAGCTCTTCTGCCTCGCTTATCCAAATGTGTGCGCTGGCGTCGCTCGGCATTCTCCAATCTCCGCGCGGCGAAAGCGACACAGTTCCCACCTTTGCCCCGTCTGGCATACAACTTCGCTTGAATTGCTGCGAAAAGAAGCGTTTATAAAACGACACAAGCCATTTTTTGATAATCTCATCGCTATACGTCTTGTCAAACGCCTGCCGTGCGAGCGCGTAGATTTTCCGCGGCGAAAACCCATAGCGAAGCACATAATATAGAAAGAAATCGTGCAGTTCGTACGGACCGACGAGATTTTCCGTCTTCTGCGAAATGTTTCCGTCCGCACTCGGCGGCAAGAGCTCTGGGCTCACTGGTGTATCAAGAATATCTGCTAACACTCTGTTTAATCTCGTCTTGTTTTGCGCTTCTGCGTCCTCGGCGAACCACGAAACAAGATAGCGCACGAGCGTTTTCGGAATCGACGAGTTGACCCCGTACATCGACATCTGGTCGGCGTTGTATGTGCACCAACCCAGCGCGAGTTCGCTCAAATCGCCCGTGCCGATGACAATTCCCCCCGCCATATTCGCCACGTCCATCAAAACCTGCGTGCGCTCCCGTGCCTGTGCGTTCTCAAATGTAATATCTGTCGTCTTCTCATCGTGTCCAATGTCGGCAAAATGGCGCAGCACGGACTTTTTAATCGGGATTTCCCTCAGCGTAACGCCGCATTCAAGCGCAAGCGAACAGGCATTTTTGTACGTCCGTTTCGTCGTGCCAAAACACGGCATAGTAACGGCGATAATTCCTTTTCGGCTAAGCCCACATTTATCGAACGCCCTGCACGTTACCAAAAGAGCCAGCGTCGAATCTAATCCGCCCGACAAGCCCAACACCGCCGCTTTTGCGTGAATGTGCCTGAGTCGTTTCGCCAATCCTTCGCTTTGCAACTCGATGACCTCAAGACATCTCTCTTTTCTCTCGGCTTTATCGTTTGGAACGAACGGACGTGGCGAAATTGCGCGCAAAATCGTTTTGTTATCGGTTTTTTCTTCCGTTTCAGAGCCGAATCCCGTGCTGACTTTTTCCTCACTAATCGGACAAAAAACAATCTGATAATCTTGTGAGCCGCTTCGTGCCGCGCAAGAAGAAAACGACGTTGTTTTTCGCCGCTCCTGCGCCAACAGCTCAATATCAATATCTGCATAAATCGTTTCGTTTGAAAACAGCTTTGATTCGGCGAGGATTTTGCCGTTTTCTGCGATAATCGAGTGTCCCGAAAAAACGACATCGGTTGTGCTTTCGTCTTTGCCCGCGTTCGCATAGATGTACGCGCCGACATTGTGCGCCGACTGCATAGCCACGAGGTTTCGCCTGTAGCGCGCCTTGCCGATGACCTCGTTACTCGCGCTTAAATTAGCGATAACGGTCGCGCCCGAAAGAGAATGGAGCGTTGACGGCGGCAGCGGTGTCCAAACGTCCTCGCACAACTCGACGGCAAGCCCGAAAGAGCGGAAATTGTTGTCAAGCACGATGATACGCTGCGAAAACGGGATTTCGGCGAAATCTTCCGTCAGTGTGATAACGCTGTTCGCGTCCCCTGCGCTTGCAAAGTAGCGGGCTTCGTAGAATTCGCTGTAGTTTGGGATATACGTTTTCGGGACGAGAGCCAAAATTTCTCCGCGATAAAGCACAGCGGCGACATTGTAGAGCGCGTTGCACGTCGCGAGCGGCAAGCCCGTTAAAATGATAGCATTCACATCTTTTGTCGTGCGCGCGATGCGGATAAGTTCGTCCTGTGCGCTTTTTTGCAATTCCCGCTGCAAGAACAGGTCGCCGCAGGTGTAAGAAGTGATAGAAAGCTCAGGGAAAACGATGAGCTTTGCGCCGTGAGAGGCAGCCTCTTCGCTGCATTTTATAATTTCGTCGGCATTAGCCTTGCAATCGGCGACAGTCAATCGAGGACAGACCGCCGCGACCCTCAAAAATCCATAATCCATACTTCCCATTTTACTCCACCCCCAAAACATTTTCAACAGGCACAGCCTGTTTTTCCAAACTTTTTTCCACTGTGGATTAGACCTGTTCGGAAACTAAAAACTTTTGCTGTAGCAAGGGGCTTAAGCCCCTTGTCAAAACTATATTATCGAACAGGTCTATTGAGCTGAAAATTCTTTTTCTCATATCAATCCACAATAGATTTTACTGACAAAACAGGCTTTGCCTGCAATCCACAATGGCACGCACGGCGTGTTTTGTAAAAAATGTTTTTCCACTGTGGATTGAGCTAAAAATTCTTTTTTTACCTGTAATCCACAGTAGATTGAGCTGAAAATTCTTTTTCTCATATCACTCCATTGTGGATTGGACTGAAAAATCTTTTTTTGCCTGCAATCCATTGTGGAGTGAGAGGGGAAACAGAACGAGAGGCGGTAGACAAAACGGGCTATGCACGAAAAAAGAGGCTGTGCCTCAAAAAAAATTGACGAATGGGAAAAAGAGTGTTAGAATAAAAGAAAAAAAGCGGTATGCTTTGAAAATTGAGGCGAGGCGAATGTCTTGCTGTGTTATAAGGAGAAAAAATGATTCGGCGATTGAATAAAAATGCGCACGTTGCGGAAATTCACGGCTGTGTCGATAGAATTGTGAGAATTTGGGGCGAATATCCAGCACTCGCAAAAAGAGCGATTTTGAGCGACATTATGCAAAGTCTTGCAACAGAAAACTCCGTGTTTCTGGCGTCGATAAACAGAGAAAAGGTTGTTAGCGGCGTTAAAGAATATGACGACAAGCGGGACGAGGCTATTAAAAACTTATCGCTTGCAATCGACGGAATGACGGTGCTTCCCGATGTGGACAAGGAAAGCGCACTCGTTTTGAAAAAGATTTTTGCAAAGTTTGGAAAGAAAATCACTGCGCTCAATCGAACTGCAGAATCAACTAAGATTGCTTCTCTTTTGCAAGAGTTTTCAAGCGCGGAGGCTGTGAAGGCTTTGGAGGCTTTGCCGCAGATAAAAACGATGATTAGCGCGCTTGAGGCGGCGGAGGAAGAGTTCCAAAAGGAAGTGAGCGCGTACGACGTGGCGAAAAAGAAAAAAGATGTGAGCGCAAGTACGCAAAAAGAAGTTGTGTTGAAACTTTTGAATGACAAGCTCGTTTCTTTTGCGACTCTGGTCTATGATGATGAGGAAGAAAGCGAGTTTGCGCACCGCGTCGAAAGCGAGATTTTGAAAGTGAACACCCTCGTTTCAGACCGCAATAAAAAGAAGGAAAGTGTATGATTCAGATAAATAATCTGTTTAACAATCCGAATGTTCGCATTGTGGAAAAGGCTGGACCGTTCGCTATTTTGGAGCATCAGAACGATTTGAGCAATGAGCCGTGGTTTGCACAACAGGCGTACTTTATGCAAAAGATGAACCTGAAAAAACGTCAGGTTATCTGCTATCTCAACGGCGGCGCGGTGAAAATACAGGCGGGAGCGATGCAGTGGACGGCGGGAAACATCGAGATAACTTCGGGCGTGAAAAGCGCGACGAATTTTCTCGGAAATCTCGTTAAGGGCGCACTGACGGGCGAGAGCGCGGTTAAACCCGTGTATAGAGGAAACGGATATTTGATGCTTGAGCCGACATACCGCTATTTGTTGTGCGAAAAAGCGGAAAATTGGGCGGGCGGTATGGTGATTGATGACGGCTTGTTTTTGGCGGCAGAGGAAAGCGTCGGCGAGCGCATTGTGTCGAGGTCGAACGTGTCGAGCGCGATTTTGGGCGGCGAAGGGCTGTTTAATTTGTGCTTGTCGGGCGCGGGGAGCGTGGTTTTAGAATCGCCTGTGCCGAGAGATGAGCTGATTGAACTTGACGTGCAGAATGACGTTGTGAAAATCGACGGGAATATGGCGATTGCGTGGAGCGCGGGGCTTGAGTTCAGCGTGGAAAAGGCGGGCAAAACGTGGATTGGCTCGGGGCTGTCGGGGGAAGGCTTTGTGAACGTGTATCGCGGCACGGGCAAGATTTTGATGGCGGCGACGATGACGAACACGGTTCACCCCGATTCTCACGGCGCGAAGCAAACCTCCGCCGACAGCTCGCACGGAATGTTGGGCAGCATAAAAAACAGCCTTGAGCTATAGGAGAAAAAATGATTGAATTGACGGCAAGTGTGTGCGGCAATTCCGTTACGCTTACAGATGAAAGTTTGAAGCAATTTGACGGGCAAAATGTTACGATTTTCATTTCCGAAGACAAAAATGTGCTTGTAAAAAAACAACTTGAAGCAATTCGTACTTTTTCTGCGTCAGCGTGGGGGGAAGATGCTCAAAAATATGTTACAAGGCTTAGGAGCGAAGATAATTGTACTCTAAAATCTATTTAGATACTGCACCAATTATTTATTTTTTGGAAAATAATCCATTTTATGCGCTAAAAATGCAAGATTTTTTGCAATCAGCGGTTTTAGCACAAAATCAATTTGCAACATCGGTTCTGACAAACTTGGAATATTTGCCAAAACCGATGAAAGAGAATAAAAATGATTTGATTTTGGCATATAATTCGCTAAAAAAGTTCTTAAAAATTGATTTTATTGCTGTAAATGAAGAGATTTCTATGATTTCGGTTCATTTGCGGGTGAAATATTCTGGATTAAAGCCTTTGGATTCTATTCATTTAGCAAGCGCGATTTTTTCGGGGTGTGATGCATTTTTGACGAACGATAAACAGTTGAAACAAGTGTCAGAAATAGAAATTTTGTATCTTGAAGAATTGTAAGAGAGCAGAAACAACATAACGCGGACGATTATTTTTATGGACGACGCAGAAAAGAAAAAGTTAAAACAGGAAAAAAAGAGGGAGATGAGTTCGGCGATGGCGCGCGCGGCTCTTTCGGTGGCGTTGGCGGAAAATGCGCTTCACGTCGATAAAATTCGGGAGCAAGTTGAAAATGTTAGGCGTGGGCGCGTTTAAGAATTGTATTGGATTAAAGAGTGTTATTTTTCCTGCGAGATTAGAACGGATAGAAGAGAATGTGTTTTCTGGCTGCGAAAACGTGGGCGAAATTTCGTTTTTAGGAAAATTGTCGTGGTGGAAAACGGCGATGGAGCGGAGTTTGTCGTGGCACGAGGACTGTGCGGCAACGGTGGTGAAGTGTGCGGACGGAATTGCGGAGATATAAAAATGGTAGAAACGAAATTCCCCTTTGCGCTATTCAGATATATGGCTGATTAACTGCGATGAGCAGGGTGCGAGGGGATTTTTATAGATGTGAGAGGTGAAAAATGTTGACATTGAAACAGTATTACATAGCGCAAATGCTAAAGGGAACGAATGCGGCTTTTCCTGCGAAAGAAACTGGCGAAGAAATCTTTTCGAGCTATTGGGGAGATTATACGGGAAGTCGGATTGTTTCGACGGTGGAAAAAATTCTTGAGCTTACGGGCGATGACGGCGATGAGCTTATAGACATTGACGACTGAGGCGAATATCCTTGAGGAACACGTCAATTTCGGCGCGGACACGCTTCAAAAACGCCGTGTCGGTTGAAGGCGCAAAGCCGTCGGGAAAATGCAGATAGAGATAATCGCGTTCACGAAGGAGGGAGAGCAGGGCAGAGGATAAATCGCCGCTCTCCTTTTCTTTTGCGCTCATTGCATTTTCTCCGTGTATCAAAAGCTCTTTGATGTGCAGTAAAGCGGCTTCTTCTTCTGTGTAAAAGTCTATAATCTTTGATTTCAAACTAGTATTTAGAGAAGTTTTGATAGTTTTATGCGGTGAAGTTGCATTGAGTTTGCTTAAAAAATCAGAGAGCTGCTCGGATTGGAGTAGTGGCAAGCCTAGCGAAACGCCGCTTTGCGCACAATCGAACAGATAGGGCGTTGCAGAAAAGAGTTGTGCAAAAAGACGGGCATAACCGCTCATATTCTGTGTGGTTATCATCGGCTTTTTGTTTTTGGCGAGAAACTTTTGCGTGCCTGTGGCGAATGCGGCAGAAATATTGTCTAGCGAAGTTAGGCGCGTTGTTGTTCGGAGCTGTCGCTTATGCTGCGGAGATTCTTTGGTGTGTGTTAAGCCGATTGAATATGAAAAATCGAGTCCGACGGTGAAAATAGGAACGCTTTCGTTCGAGCGAAGTAACTTTGCAAGCTCTACTGCGACAAGTCCGACCGAACCAAGCGGCTTGATTATCGGCGGCAAGATGGATAGCGACGATAAGCGTTTTAAGAACGCCGCAGACGAATATTCCGACATAAACGCAGAGATTTCTCCGCTTGAAAAGGTGTGTCGAATTGCTCTTGAGCAAAGGTCTGCATATATGGTAGATTGTTCTTCTTTAATCCCGATAAAGCAAGCATCGATTACGCTTTGTGCTTCTACGGTCGCGATTCCGTCTATGCGAATATCGTGCGCTTTGAGAGCTAAAGCTGCTGCATCTACCGCGATTGTGTAACATTTTTCAATAAGCGATTTGTCTATAGCTTGCAACAGAGTTTCTGTGCTTTCTCCAGCTCCAAAAACAAAGATAGGAGTAGAGATAGTGTGTAATCTTTCGTGCAGAGGCGAGATTGAGGGAAGTCGAGAAATATTCTTTATGACGTTGCGCGAAAAAAGTCTACCGAAGCGAACTAAAGTGATTCGGTTTTTCCAAAATAATGCAATTATACTTTGTATTGAATTAAAGAGCGTGGTATATTCATTCTGATATAGCTGTACACCTGCGGAAAAATCAAGGCGAATGGCTCGTTTTAGTTTGCCACTTTCAGAAAGAGTTTCTATCGTATATAAAGCATCAGCTGCCTTTATGAATTGAATGGAATCTGTGTGTTTTATTTTCGCTAATTGTTCTTTAGCCAATGAATAAAGCTCAGCATCGTTTTCTATTGCGAGAATAGAGCAGTTAGCGTTTTTTGCTTTTTCTAACAGTTCTTCGATTCCGTACCACAAACAAGGCGAGAAAACTACAATCAGAGTATGGGGCAAAAGTTCCAATTTCGCTATGACAGAAATAATTGCACGGCTCGGATTATAACGAGAATACAGATATTTGTTTTTGTATAGAATAGAAAAGCCCTGTCCAGATTGTACTAGAGAGGGCTTGTTTTCGCTCGTTTGCAAAAGTTTACACCCTAAAGCGAATTAGACATAAAGTTCTTGAAGTAAACAGTATCAACGTTGTTTACAATCTTATCACTATTGAGAACAGCAGTCTGCAAAGCGTTAAGGTCGTAGTTAATGCTTTCTGATTCATAGCTGTCAGTATTTGCAACTTCTGCGTTTTGGTCGATTTTTGTAAGCTGCAAAACTACAATATTGTTTCCAAGAACAATAGGTTCTGAAACTTCATTTTCTTTCATCGTGAAAGCCGTTTTCAAAAATGCTTCGTTTGTAGAAGCATTGCTTAATACTGAAACGCTAGACGGAAGGTTTGTAAACAGAGAACTGTTTCCGTAATTGAGCGG
>ERZ842401.7887-NODE-7887-length-10708-cov-4.075002_pt1 | contig 10708 bp, 11 predicted proteins | sample MGYA00521270_ERZ842401 | MGnify/ENA primary metagenome ERZ842401 (study PRJEB31892, sample SAMEA3878208) | bioreactor metagenome | biome: Moose rumen | place: Sweden | collected 2011-10 | study: EMG produced TPA metagenomics assembly of the PRJEB12797 data set... | reverse complement strand
TATTTTTAAAAGACAAATCGAGTAAAAATAAAATTAAATAATGAGTGAATGAAAATGAGACAATAAAAAATTGCCACATATCTAAATTTATTTAATATGAGGCGATTTTTTTTATTAATTAAAAATTTTTTATTTGTGATGTTGCTAAATCATTTATTACAATGGAACCATCATTTAAAGAATTAATCCTTGATTTAATTTTGTTTATTAATTCTAATAATTCATTAGCGTGTTCCTTAGCAAGATTAGTATTAAAATTGCATAAATCATCTTTGTCAAATTCATAGAATGAGCTATATAATGAAGACGCTTTTTCATTTAATATAGTTAATTCTTCGTCGTTATCAATTAAATCAATACCAGTGACTAATTTGTTTTTACTAACGCTATACATGTCTTTAACAATTGGACCCATTAAAAAATCGAATTCTAAATTTATAGTTTTCATTTTATTTACCTCCTTCTATTGGATACATTGATACAATATAACCATTAGTCCCTATTGCACCAAGAGTGTAGTATTTACCTTTATATAGATATATCTTTTCTAAGCCAATCTTTCCATTATCAAGATTTTTTTCTTTAGAAGAAACAATAGTTCCTTTAATTATAATATTTTTAAGGTGACTTATTAAATGTATCTCTTGTATATTATGTTTAGCAATAAAATCATTTGTGTGTTTTTTAATGTGTTCTAGGCCTGTGGTATTATTTCCATTTTCAAGCCATACGTTTTGCCCGCTCTTATCTGTTGCAGTAAAAACAACATCATCAGGGTTAATCTTAACTCCGTTTTTGATTAATTCATTAAGAATTTCATCGTTTTTTATTGTTGCTTCTTTTTCATATTCATGAATAATCTTACCACCTTTAGTACTTAAGCCATGTCCTGTAAAGCCATTACTAAATTTGTCACCTTGTCCAATAAATCGCATCCTCCTTCTTATATCTGTCAATTTTCGAATGAGGAATGATAATTTTAATGCCTTTAGATTCAGCATATCCAAAGATTTCATTAAAATTTGATTTAGTTACAAAGCCATAAACTAATATTGATTTTGGTTCTATTTTATCAACGGCTTTTCTAAATCCATCAAAGAACATTTTTTTATTATTTTTATTATTTATTTGACCTAAAATACTAATCGCGATATTAGATCCTTTTGGTATCCCATCAAAAACAAAGTCATAACTAAAATCAAAAGTCCACCTTATATTGGGAATAATAATGGCATTTGTATTGGCCATTAGCCATGCCATACATATTCTTGATTTATATATATTGTATATTTGGAGTGCTACTGGAAAATCACCAAAAAGTGAATAATCAGGACCTACAATATATTTAACATTTTTAAATCTTTCACAAAATATATTTAATTTATTTTCATCTTGATAGATGATTGAATTATATAATCCGTGAACACCATCGAATACATGATCATATTGATAAAAGCAAACACATGTATTATCTGTTTTTTGATAATCTTGTAAATCTGAATATAAAGATAAATAGTCAATTTTACTAATGTCATCAAAGCAACCAATTACCGGCATATCAAAATCGCCTTCAAATGAAAGTGATTCGAGCAAATAAATACCAAAGATATCTTTAAAACAATTTCTTACATTATAATTTGCCATATAATTCCTCCATAGAATGAAGGAGTTGACAAAAATAAGTGTAATAAATTTTTAAATAATTAAATAAATTCACGTGCGTTTTTTGCACCTCCTGTTCTTAAATTTTTTTAGTCCAAATCAAAAATACATGAATGACTTGATTTTAAAAGACAGTTGTGCTATAATGTACTTGCTGAAGGTGGCATCATAGTATGCTGTCTAAATGGTTCAAATCACTGCAATGGTTTGGGCCTTTTTTATTTCTATTAAGATGATTAATTTTCATTATTCTTAACTACCCATCTTAAGAAATATTTAGTTTGTTCATCAGAACTATTTGTTCTAGTTACAATTTGTTTAAAAGTATAATGCTTACATTTTTCGTAAGGGATCATTATTTCTCCACATAATGCCATAGCTTGCCATTCCATACTTTTATATCGTGGCAATTCTCTATCTTTAAAACATCTTGTAAATTTTAACCCTTTATCATTGATATACATAAGTGGGCCTGCATTAAATATATGAATCAAGATAAAATGACACATTTCATGACAAATAAATCCGAGACTTGCTCTATCACCATTTACTGCTTTATCATATACTGTTTCGCGTATTTTAATGCAGTAAACATCATTACCTTCTGGAACTAGTTTTGCCATTACATTTGTTTCAAAATCATCATCAGGCAAAATACTATAATAAAGATTATTAGGAAATTTATCTATTAATTTTTCAAGTGCAATTAAAACTGGAAATTTAACAGTCTTAATTTTTAACATCTTTCTTACAAATATGGATATTTCTCTTATCTGTATTCTGCTAAATGATAATCTTGATTCAAAATCCATTACTTACTCTCCTTTAAAATATTAAAGATAGATTGAATCTCATCTTCATCTAATTCTGGAAGTTTTCTTTGGAATTGTAACGCCAATTTCTTTTGATTCAATGGAATATTTTCTACATCGATTCTAACATTCTTTTTGTCTTCACAATAAGCATCATAAAGTTCATCATATTTAGAACCATTTAGACAATAATGTTTAGATAATTCATCTAACCAATTATCTGGAACGCTTTTATTTCCCGTTAAAACAGCAGAAACAAAAGATGTGGTTACACCTAATAATTGAGCAATTGACAATAAATTTTCATCATGGTCAATCATTTCTTTTCTGACTATTTTTCCAAAATTCGTGTATCCCATACTTTTTCTCCTTTTGCAATTCTTTTTTGAAGTTTTGTTTATAAATTACAACTATATTATATACCATGTAAGAAATATTGTCAACTTTATTTAGAAAAAAATTAACCTTTTGGTTAATTAATTCTCATATCGTCATCATATTTTATAAAAATTATAAAATAAAAGTGTACCATCTATGCTAATATCATAAACTATGAAAATAAAATTACAAATTTTTAAAACCAATTCAATATTAAAAAGAGAAGGTTTAACAACATTATTGAAAAAGTTAAATCTAATATAAAAATTGTTCTTTCAAATGTTGGTTAATTTTTATCTAAGAAATTGGATCTATACATGTGCTGCTGTTGATAATGATAATAAGAAAAAGTAGAATTATTCTAATTTGAAAATGTTGGTTTTATAAAAATTTGTACCCATATATATAAATTATGTGTAAAATATATTATTATATTATTTCAGCATCTGCTTTTTCAAATGAACTAATTAGAGAAATGTTTAAATATTAAAAGAATAAATTTAGACATTGACATTAAATGTAATTTTATATAGTTATTATTTAACATCAAAAATACCGAACGTTTTATATCAAAAACACCGAACGATTTATATCAAAAACACCGATTAAATGATAATTCAAATATAAAAATGAATAATTAACATATACTTTTTTAAGCATTTGAATGTAATTAATTTGAAAATTGTGTTGACATTTTTTAATTATTTCATTAAAAAATTTGGAAATTTATGATAAAATTTAGACATGAATATCTAAAAATAACGTAAATGTCAAATAAAGGTGGGTCTTGTTATGAATATTGATGGATTAAAGGAGATTGCGATTAATTATTTAGAAGAAGGAAGAATAGAAGACGATTATTTAGAATATAAAAAATCACATATAATAAGAGATAAAATTCTAAAAACATTATGTTCTTTCAGTAATAATTTAATGAATAGACATATATGTATGTTGCTTATTGGTGTTGATGAACATAATGAACCAGAATTAAAAGGTACACCAATTAGGCCAATTTTGGGTTATGGTGAAGGCGAACTAGAAACAGTTGAAAATTCCATCAAGGCTTTAGTAAGTTATATTAAACCAAAAATTAACTTTGCTATGACTCATGCAAAATAGATGGTAGATATTTCGTTATTGTCGCATTCACCATTAATAATAATGGTCCTTATGAAGTATTGGAAAAGGCTGAAAAAGATAAAACAATTAGACTAAAACGTGGTAGATACGTTAGAGTTGAACGTGAATCACGCTTAGCTACTGTTAAAGAGGAATACAAATTATTAAGAAAGTTTTCTAATTATCACTTCACTGAAGAATTATCTAGAAATGCAACTCTTGATGATTTAGAAGTTGATTATATAAGAGAATACTTAAGTCAAACATCTAATCGTAACAATACTAGTGTTTTATCTAAACAAGAAATGGCTCAAAATATGGAATTAATTGATCCAATGACAAATTTGGTAAAAAATTTTGCTATTTTGATGTTTGCTAGAAATCCAGAAAAGTTTATTCCATATTCATATGTGGAGTTGATATATAAGAGTAGTTATGGTGAATCCATAATGACATCTAAAGAATATCGAGGACCAATATGGAAACAAGTAAAAAATGTAATGGATGATATTAAGAATAAATATTTAAAATCTATAACATTGCGTGTTGAAGATAAGTTAGAAAGTGAAACAATATATAATTATCCATATTCTACAGTAGAGGAATTAGTCACAAACGCTATTGTACATAAAAACTATGAAAACCCGAGAACTATTCAAATTTATGTATATGAAAATTCTATTGTGGTGACAAATTATAATAGACCAATTCCTCCAATTACTATTAATGATTTAAACACAAAAGAGTCATTTCCAAATAGAATGTACGAAAATCCATCAATTCGAGAAATGTTTAAGTCTTTAGATTTAATAGAATCATTTGGGTCGGGAATTGGAAAAGCTAAACGAGCAATGGCTGAAAATGGAAGTGAAATGTTCCATTTTTATGAATATGATGAAAATATTGATATCACATCAGTGAACATACCTATTAATTTAAAATATATTAAATATGCAAGAATTAAAATATTTGAATATTGAAAGAGCAAATTTAGACATTGAAAGTCAAAATTTATACATTGAAAGTCCAAATTTAGACATTGAAAGAGCAAATTTAGACATTAAGATTAACAGTAAAGATATTATAGCTATAATAAATGAATCTAAATATACTCCAAAAATAAAAAAATCGTTAATAAAAATTTTTATAAATCTTTTAATTCTGTTTTTGGGCGTGGTGACATAGTAGAATTTTTAAAATGCTCTAATGGGTCTGGATCTAACTATATTAATTACTTAGTCGAACTTAAAGTTATTGTTCCAGTTAGTGGCAAGGGAAAAGTAAAATATAAATTCGTATAATAAAATAAACATAAATAATCAAGTTAATCAAATAAAATAATAAAAATAAGGTCTATTTAGAAATTAACTAATCTAAATGGACTTTTTGTTATATGACAAATGTAAAAGTTTGGAAATGTTTTTTTAAAATGCAGTTTATATTTTTTTGTATAAAAAATAGTGCCACATTTCCTTTAATTATGGGAATATTTAGAAAAATAAATAGAAAATTTTAACTTGTATTGAAAGGGAGAAAGTGATATAATATTTTAGGTAAGTTTGGAGATGATTATAGAATCGTCTAGGAAAAGAATTTAAGGAGTTAGGAAAAATGGTTGAAAATAATTATATTAATGATGAATTATTAAAACAAGTAGCAGAAAAAATTAAAGTTAGTGTTAATCAAGTAAAAGCAGTTTTAAAACTTATTGAAGAAGGTGGAACTGTTCCTTTTATTGCTCGTTATCGTAAAGAAGTAACTGGTGGACTTGATGAAGACCAAATCAGAGCTATTTATACTGAATGGGATTATGGTCAAAAACTTGCTGAAAGGAAAGAAGACATTATGCGTCTTATTGAAGAAAAAGGCAAGTTAACTGAAGAAATTAGAAACCAAATTATTGTTTCTAATAAACTTAGTGAATTAGAAGATATTTATCGTCCATTCAAAGAAAAGAAGAAGACAAGAGCAACTGATGCTAAAGATAAAGGTTTAGAAGGATTAGCACAATACTTATTATCATTCCCTACTGAAGGAGATGTTGTAAGTGAAGCTTTAAAATATGTTACAGATCCTAATCAAGAAAATTATAAAGAACTTGAAGAAAAGAAACTTGTTGTTAAAGATGCTAATGATGCATTGCAAGGTGCTAAAGATATTATCGCTGAAATAGTAAGTGATGAACCTAAATATCGTCGTTGGATAAGAAGATTATTTGAGACTAAAGGTGTATTAGCTAGTAAAGTAAAAGATAGTAGTATAGATACTAATCATACATATGAAATGTATTATGATTATAGCGAACCTATTAATGAAATTAAGTTACATAGAGTTCTTGCTATTAACCGTGGCGAAAGTGAAAAAGTATTAAAAGTTGGTATCGTTGAAGACTATGATCGAGTTATTAAATTCTTAACTCGTCAAGTTATTACTAATCCTGATAGTATTACTGCTCCTTACGTCAAAGAAGCAATAGAAGATGGTTATACACGTTTAATTAAGAGTTCTATTGAAAGAGAAATAAGAAGTGACTTAAAAGATAAAGCTGAAGATCAAGCTATTAAAATCTTCGCGGAAAACTTAAGACATTATTTATTAACTCCACCAATGAAAGGTAAAGTTGTTTTAGGTGTTGACCCTGCTTTCCGTACTGGATGTAAACTTGCGGTTGTTGATGAGACTGGTAAAGTTTTAAGCAAAGGTGTTATTTATCCTAACCAAAAGAATGTTACTGAAGTTGTTAGTGACGATAGAACAATGCAAAGCTTTGAAACTGTTCGTAGTTTAGTTGATACTTATAACGTTCAAGTTATTGCTATTGGTAATGGTACTGCTAGTCGTGAAACTGAAACATTTATTGCTGATTGCATAAAATTAATCAAGAAAGATGTTCATTATATAATTGTTAATGAAGCTGGAGCTTCTATTTATAGTGCTAGTAAAATTGCTCAAGAAGAATTCCCTGATTATCACGTTGAAGAAAGAAGTGCTGTAAGTATTGCTCGTCGTTTACAAGATCCACTTGCAGAACTTGTAAAAATTGATGCTAAATCAATTGGTGTTGGACAATACCAATATGATGTTAACCAAACTAAATTAGGTGATTCTTTAGATTTCGTTGTGGAAACAGCTGTTAACCAAGTTGGTGTTAATATCAATAGTGCTAGTGTTCCACTACTTACAAGAGTTGCTGGATTAAACAGCAAGTATGCTAAATTAATCATTGATTATCGTAATGAACATGGTGCATTCAAGAATCGTGAAGAAATTAAGATTAAAGGTATTGGACCAAAGACAATGGAACAAGCAATTGGTTTCTTACGTATTCCTGATGGCAATGAAAAACTAGATATGACTAGTATTCACCCAGAAAGTTATAAGATCGCTGAAGAAATATTAGATAAATTAGGATTTACTAAAGATCAAATTGGTAAACCTGAGCTTGTAAATAAAATCAACGGATTAAATAGAAAAGCTTTTTATAAAGAATTTGAAGGTAAAGTTGGTGAATATACATTCAATGATATCTTAGATTCATTTGTAGCTCCATTACGTGATCCACGTGATGAAATCGCAAAACCAATTTTAAGAACTGATGTTTTACATTTAGAAGACTTACAACCTGGTATGGAATTACAAGGTACCGTTCGTAACGTTGTTGACTTTGGAGCATTCGTTGATTGTGGTGTTAAAGAAGATGGTTTAGTTCATACATCTAGAATGAGCACTAAGTTTATTAAACATCCATTAGATGTTGTTAACGTTGGTGATATTATTAAAGTATGGGTTGTTAATGTTGACTTAAATCGTAAGAGAGTCGAATTAACAATGTTAGATCCTTCTAAACATTAATAACTATGGCCTTAATATTTAAGGCCATTTTTAAATTATATAATTTTGTATACAAATATTTAATAATTTGGTATAATAACTAGTCAAAAGATTATTTAGATATAAGACTATGGATGGTAAAGTATGAACAAATTTATGAAAATGGCTATTAATGAAGCTGAAAAAGGAATTAATGCTAATGATGGTGGACCATTTGGTGCTGTTATTGTAAAAGACAATAAAGTTATTGCCAAAGGACATAATCAAGTATTAAAGAATAATGATCCAACTTGCCATGGTGAAGTAATGGCAATTCACAAAGCCTGCAAAAAGATGAAGACATTTGATTTAAGTGGATGTGAAATATATACAACTGGTTATCCTTGCCCAATGTGTTTAGGAGCTATTCTTTGGGCTAATATTGATAAAATTTATTATGGATGTAATGTTAAAGATACAGAAATAATTGGTTTTAGAGATAATAAGTTTTATGATAAATTAAGAGATAGTGAAAAAGAAAAATACATTAAAGAGTTGGATCGAGAAAAATGTCTAGAACTTTATAATCATTACATGAAAATACATGGATCTGGTGATTATTAAAATAAAAAGCTTAAAAGGATAATCCTTTTAGGCTTTTAATTTGGTAAATGATTAGGTTTATTCTTTATTTCTTTATTATTGACTCGAAGTGTGATATAATAAATTATAGAATAGGAAACATTAATTATGTATATTGTAAAACTAAAGAAGAACGAAGAAAAAAGGATAATAAATGGTCATCCTTGGATATATGCTAATGAAGTTGAATCCATAACTGGTAAAGATATTCAAGGAAGCATTTGTAAAGTAATTAGCCATAATAATGAATTTATTGGCATTGGTTATATTAATCATTCATCAAAAATAATAGTGAGAATTCTTGATTATAAAGAAGTAGAAGTAAATGAAGATTTCTTTTATAAAAGATTAAAGAAAGCCAATGATCGAAGGTGCGAACTTGGTTTTACTGATAATTATCGCTTGTGCTTTGGGGAAAGTGATTTCCTTCCTGGATTGATTGTGGACAGGTATGGGGATAAACTTGTTATTCAAATTCTAACTTTAGGAATGGAAGTAAGAAGGCAAATAATTATTAATTCACTTGTTAAGTTATTTGATGGAGAAAATAATCCTAATTTTGGTATATACGAACGAAGTGATGTTGAAAGTAGACAAAAAGAAGGACTAAAACCAAGAGCTGGTTTTGTCTACCGGGAATTTGATCCACTTGTAATAATTAATGAAAATGGTTTAAAGATTCGTGTTGATATTAAGAATGGGCAAAAGACTGGATACTTTTTGGATCAAAAAGAAAATAGAGATAATATTAAATATTATTGTAAAGATAAAAATGTCCTAGATTGCTTTTGTAATGTTGGGGGATTTAGTTTAAATGCTAGTAAGAATAAAGCTAAAAGTGTTACTGCTTTAGATATTAGTAAAATTGCTATTAATGAAGTTAATGAGAATGCTAAATTAAATAACATAAAAAATATCGAAGCTATTGAATGTGATGTTTTTGATAAATTACGTGAATATAAAAAAGAAGGAAGAAAGTTTGATGTTATAATTCTTGATCCACCTGCTTTTATTAAATCAGTTGATAGTATTTCATCAGGATATAATGGTTATTTAGACATTAATACTCTTGCTTTAAAGTTATTAAATAAAGGTGGATATTTAATTACTTGCTCTTGTTCGCAACATTTAACTTTACAATTATTTATGAAAATGATTGAGGAAAGTGTTATAAGAAGCAAAGCAAAGGCAAAACTTGTAGAACTAAGGTTCCAAGGGAAAGATCATGCAACTTTAATTAATTATCAAGAATCATTATATTTAAAAGTTGCAATAATTAATGTGGTGTAATATGGAAGAAAATATCTGTTTAATTAGAAATAAAACTTGTTATAATAAGAAAACTTATATAGAATTAAATAATGCTTTATTTAGAAATAAATTTTTAATATGTTCTATTATTTGTTTATTGTTAATTGGTGCTGGAATATATATGGTTATAGCGGGCTTTAGTAAAATATTTGGTATTATTTATATTGCTTTTGGTATTTTAGCTCCGATATTCTTTTTTGTGATGTTTAAGATATCAGTTAATAAAGTAGTAAAAAATAGTGAAAGACTTAATGGGAAAGATTTAATAGTTCATTTTGATTTTTATAATAATTATATTGAATGTAGCGGTGATAATGAAGTTGGTAAATTTGATCGTAAACTTGGATATAAAGATTATTATAAATATATAGAAACGAAAGATTATTTTATTTTAATAATTGATAAAGGTCAAGCACATATCATTGACAAGAATGGATTTGATAGTCCTAGTGATATAGAGGACGCTAGAAAGTTATTAGAAAAAATTAAATTAGTGAGGAAAGGTAAAAAGTCATGAAAAATTACGTATTAGCTATTGATCAAGGGACTACAAGTTCACGTGCTATTATTTTCAATAAAGAATCAGAAATCGTTAGTATGGCCCAAATGGAGTTTGGCCAAATATGCCCAAAGAGTGGTTGGGTTGAACATAATCCAGTTGAAATATGGGAAACTGTTTATGAAGTAGTTAAAGAAGCTTTATTTAAAAGTGGTTTAGCTTTAAAAGATATTGCATCTATTGGTATAACTAATCAAAGAGAAACAACAGTTTTATGGAATAAAAGAACAGGTAAACCTGTTTATAATGCAATCTGTTGGCAAAGCAGACAAAGTAAAGAAATATGTGATGATTTAATTGAAAAAGGTTATAAAGATTTAATTCATAAAAAGACTGGTTTAATTATTAATCCTTATTTTAGTGCTAGTAAAATAAAATGGATATTTGATAATGTACCAGATCGGAAGAGCGT
>ERZ842401.7886-NODE-7886-length-10708-cov-6.042335_pt1 | contig 10708 bp, 10 predicted proteins | sample MGYA00521270_ERZ842401 | MGnify/ENA primary metagenome ERZ842401 (study PRJEB31892, sample SAMEA3878208) | bioreactor metagenome | biome: Moose rumen | place: Sweden | collected 2011-10 | study: EMG produced TPA metagenomics assembly of the PRJEB12797 data set... | reverse complement strand
GCAGGAAAATGAGGAAATCAATTTATTCAGCTTATTTATCGTAACAAGAGCAGGATCATTCTTATCAAGGTACTCTCTAAGATTAACAATGAAAAATTTTTCTTACATGATTACTTTATTTTGCTCATTAATTCAATGATTTCTTTGCTGTCAGTTAATAATCGCCCATGTGTAATATGCGATCTGGGTTTATCACGTTCTGATAATTCTATTGCTTCAATAAACCTTTCAACACTGTCTCTGTCAGAAAGAACAAAATTATGCGTGATACTCGACGTTGCCATAAAAATCATCTCCTATAAAAAATTTTTAATTTTAATGATTATACCAGATAAATTCACAAAAATGACGGTCGCTAATTTTGAGAGAAGTAGAGAATAATTATTGCATCGTCTGGTTGGGGTGAAATTTCATAGCAAATGTTAAACGGTTAGATTTTATATAATAGTCGAAGTGTCATAGAAACTCGAAAGCGTAACAATGTTCAGCGTATAAATTATTAGCAACCAAAGTTAATATGGTGGGTGTCAGGATGCACTACTGTATACAACAAGAGTGTTATGACACTGATCTATGTTAATACGACCACTGATAATTATTAGTGAGATAATTAGTAAGTTACTTGGAGAGTAGGTTGCCTTATTAAGAAACCGAACCGTAACTTTTGGCGTAAGATATATCCTGTAGCTGCTCAAAACCTTCGCGTTTTTTTTTTTTATTCTACTTCGTTACTGTCTTTAGCGAACTTGAACTCAAGGACAACAACAAGGTTCTGAAACTGAAGAACGATATCTGCCCGGCCTTTTGAAGTATGAGGTTCGCTGTATGAGATTATCCCAGCACCACGAAGAAGCATTATGAAAAGCGAACGATACCAAAACTCATTGCGATTTTTAGCGTAATCTTCGTAGGGTATTCCGGCTATAGCGGTGTTGTAAAGCCTGACGATTTCGGGAATGTCGCCTTGACGGAGAGCTTTCCAGATTTCATTGCCCAGTAACGCATACCCCTCAACACGATAAATAAGTTTAAGATACATGCTTGAAAGAGAGTTCATGACTTCTTTGTTTGGGTAATCAAGCGTCAGGAGCTGTTCCTCTTTCTTCTCGATTGTAAGGTACCCGCTCTGGTAAAGTAAGCTTGCAGCATCAGCCTGTTCGATTTCCTGAATACTAATAAAATCGTTGCCGTTTACGACTATGTGGCGGTATTCTTCAGGGTTTCGGATATGATGTTCTTTCATCCAGTTTATTATGAATGACGGTGAGCCGGACTCGTACCAGTAATTACTAAAATCTCCCTTACTTAAGCATTGCAAAATTGAGAATGGATTATACAGCCTTGTTATCCCATCAAAGCTAAACCCGTCATAATAATTCTTCATACGCATGAGTATTTTTCATCTAGGCTAATTTTCAAATCTGACGCTGCTGCTATCAACCAGTTATTGAAAAAGAGTTCAAGCTCTTGCTGGGTATAACCTGCTATGTCACCATATCGCTTGTCCATTGATATGTCTTCAAGATTATTCAAGGCTGAAAATACGCCAACCTTACTGAACTTTGAAATTCCAGTCAGCATTACGAAGCGTAAATATTTGTCGCAACTTTTTAGCGTCAAATAAAATGAACGCAATACTTCTCTCATTTCGTTTGCTTTTTCAAGTCCGTCAAATTATCCAATATAGGCTTGTCGTACTCATCTATCATTATGACAACTTTACCTTTACCGACTTTTTTGTAAAGAGCACGAATAATCTGATGTAACATCTCGCTACTCGTTCGTTCAGTTTTCAGCTGTAATTCATTATCTTCGGCAACATCTTCTAGTCTTCTTATGATTGATTTGTTTAACTCCTCACCAGTTGAGTAACTTCCTAACGAACTCATGTCAAACCTCACAACAGGAAACGGATTTTTTGCCTGCTCGCTCACCCAACTCTCAGCTGCTAAGCCTTTAAAAAGTTCTGTCTGACCGCTGAACATTGCCTCCAGCGTTGAGAGTGTTAAAGATTTCCCACCCCTGCGTGGCCTTGACAAAAAATATCTGCGCCCCTTCGTTACAAGTTCCAATAGCCGATTTGTTTTATCAACGTAAAGCATGTTCTCACGTCTCAACGTTTCAAAATCCTGTAATCCGATTGGTAATTCTTTCATTTCATGCACTCCTTTCATAGTATTGATACTATATTTAATTGCATAATGACTTTAATATTTTCTCTGCAAATTCTTGAACAATTTCTTTCAACTCTTCAGGCTCTAGAACTTCAATATGTGGTGCACCTGACATAACCCACATTGCTACTTCATATAAATCTGGAACTTCAGCTGTTAATATGATTCCTCCATCCGAGACATTTTCAATTTTTTGTGTAGGATGCCATTTTAATTCCCTAAATGACTCCGCTAATGGCTCTGTAATATGAACTTTGATGAAAGTCTTTGCAAATCCTGGTATAACGTGCCACGCTGATGAAATGTAATCATCTGTAAAACCTGAAATTTCCGGCAAAATATATTCTTCATCAGAAATTGATGCGCTGATAATTCTGCAAACTCTGTGAATACCAAGATTTTCATATTTGTGATTATATGAAACCATATACCACGCATTGCCACGAAAATAAAAATCGTATGGCGATAGTATCCACTGCTTTGGCATTCTTTCAGGAGCTGCGTAAAGTATATTTACAGCTTTTTTCTCTTCTTTAGCTTTGAGTAGTGTATTAAAAATCTCTGAATCAATTTTTACAACAGGAGAAGTCATCATCGTTGATCGTACTATTTCAGACCCATGTAAAATTATTTCTTCAGGAATAAATTTCCTCAGCTTATCCAAAAAAGAATCAGCAGACTTTTTCAAATGAGGCAAGAAATGAGCCGCCATACTTAAGCCCGCTGTGAATGCTTCAATTTCATGTTTCGTAATCTTGAGATTTAATTGAAAAGTTCCGGCACTCTCCATTACGTACAATTTTTTGTGACCATCGTATCTTATATGAGCTCCGTAAATTCCTCGCAGATAATGTAAATCATTTTGCAAAGTGCGGTCGCTTGTGTATTCTCCGATTGAATATATTTCATCATGAGAAGCTCTGACTTTTGCCTGCAAAAACGCCATAACTTTTGATAGCCTGTCATGCCTTATTGATGTCATATCTTTTGGCATTATTAACACTCCTATTTTATCTTTTATCATTATTTGCCTATAACTCCGTTATCCAAAAGTAATTTCATTTTTTTAAGGGTATCTGGCATGTATTGAGGCACGTATTGAAGATTTGAGATTAATTTCATCAAGGGCGTTTTTCCTTCTTTATCACGAAAATCAACATCTGCTCCAAGTTCAATGAGAGTTTTTACGTATTCAACTGGTAACCTTATAACTGCATAGGCTAAAACTGTCATTTTGTTATCTGTATGACTATTTACATTCCAGCCGTATTTAGCAAATAGTTTATAGACTTCTGGAGTTCTTGCCCCTAAAAATGGATATACTAAATTATCACTTAAAGTAATTCCGGAAGCAAAAAGGATCTTGAGAATTTCTACAGCATCATTACGGCATATAATTCCATCTAAAATTTCGTTAGGAAATATTCCGCCATTTTCAAGACTTTTAGGATCATACCCACAGGCAATAAATAGTCTTATTATTTCAAGACTGCCGTATATCAGACCATTAGCAAAGAAATTTTCTTCATAACCTAACCTTAATTTCATTACATGGTTAATTCCGTTTTTAACGAATGATGATAAATTTTCGTAGCTCTCATGTTGAAACATGTCGTAATAACTAACATAACCATTGTCATGCATTGACATAATCATAGTTACTCTTATGGAATCACACATATTATCATCTACAATTGTAAAGTTCACAAGTATTTCTTTTGCTCCGATGATGTGCCTACACATGTCAAGTGCTTTTCGTGCTGCGGTTATAGTTTTGGTTTTGCCTTCTGCATATCCTGTTCCGAAAAATGCTGTACCAGAATTGAACAGAATATTTTTAATATAAGAGAAATCAACTTTAAGTTCTCCATGTTCAGTAATTAAAGTTGCTATACCTTCAATAATCATGGCGGGAACTTCATGAAATTCATTATCATTTGCACACGACAGAATTACAGAATCGGAATAATCTCTGAATTTATGTAAATCTCTTTCGTTAATTTCTTTGTTCTGGATAGGAATACCAAGAGTTAACGCTCCCGAAGATTTTGCAGCGTAAGCAAGGTTGAGGGCAAAATCCTTAAAATCTCCGAATATATCAACGATAAAAATCATGTCCGTTTTATGAAAATTCTCAGCAAAAAATTTTTGGAAGTCATGAATTTCATGAGGAAAAATTTTCAACGGAGCTTTACACGAATCAAGAACTTCTTTATTTTCATCAGCTATAGCGAAATCGAGATTTTTTCCGCGGTCAATAATTTCGTTTATAACATTGCACGCAAATTGCCCTAAGCCGAAAACCACGATTTCAACATCGCCTTGACGTTTGTCTAACTTGAAAAATTTTTGCGTAAAACCAACTCCTTTAATTTTGTATACATCATAGAGTGATACTACGCAAAAATAAAGTGTAGAGGAAAATACAAGGCTTTCACGAAAATGATTAGACGTAAAAGCACTTAATTTTAGGAGTTTTGCTGAGAAGAGTTTACCGAGTCAAGATATTGTTTAATCGTATCAGCGCAATATCTTGCAAATTTCGTCATTGTTTTTTCATCACATAACCGGCATAAGTGCTCTATCTTACTGAAATCCACATCATCAGCAGATTCGTCAAATTTGCCTTTCTCATATTGACCCCATTTGCGACCTTGTAATGTAAATTCTCCGATGAATGCACAAGTACCTCTATACCAGTCTTCAACATCAAAGCGAACGCCGGGTTTGGCGTTATCATGTTCTCTGTTGTGATAAAAAAGTCCCCGTCCTCCCTCAGATTGAGTTTTATAATAAAAATCAATATTTTCTGGCTTATATTCTTGTTCCAGCATTTTTTCTACAGTCTCAAATAATCTTGTCTGTAATGCTGTTCCAAGAGCGGAAACAATTTCTCCGGCGGCTTTTAGATTTTGAGACGACTGATTGATAATTTCGGCAATTTCCATTTTTAATTTCTCCTCCGTAGTCTGTTCGGTAAATTTTTTGATTGTTGCAGCAAATTGCAGCAGCACTTCTCGAAGCGGTGCATTTCTTATTACTTCCGGCTGACCTATGCAGTACGAAATCCAGTTATATATATCATTCTCAAACGATATACACTTCATACTTTCTGCAGGCACTCCGTCTGAACTTTCTGGGCTTGGCGGCTTACCATTGGGAGTGAGGTAATAAATCTTTGTGTCTTTACTATATTTTCTTGCTTCATCGTAATAATCTTTGCATTGCTCATTGAGATCCCTTGCCCCTATTTTTACTTCAATAGGAATGAAAGTCCGAAAGCTTCTGATTACAAGATCAATCCTTCGCCCATTCTCAGTAGTATATTCTCTGTACACTTCCGTTCTTTCAAGTTCGTAGTCAGGAATATCCACGCCAAGCACTTTTTTTACGAATGACTTGAGAAAAAATTCCCTGCTTAGAAAACCATTTCTGAGGGCTTTCGACGGTGAAAGAATTTCGCACAAAAAACGGCATATTTTCTTTTCATCTGTCTCAACGTTTAAACTCTCAAAAACATTGAAGCGTTCTATGAGGCTTTTGCTTTTATGCTCAGCGTCAAATTCTTTCAAGTGCTCTGAAACTTTTTGTAACAAATTTTCCATAGAAAAACTCCTTTCAACTTTATTTTTTATCGTCCATTCCTGCGATAAATGTTACCTGCAAATCATCACCCATTTCATCATCAATCACATGACCCCATATAACTTGAGCGTTCGAATCACAAGCTGCCTCAATGATTTCTGCAACATCGGACATCTCGCTTAATGAAACCTCTCTGCCTGTTGTGATATTGAGTACAATACGTTTTGTATTTTTAAGTCCTCCACACATGTTCAGTGATCGCATTGCGGCAATTTTAGCCCTGTTATCTCCTTTAGCATTACCTATGCCATAAAAAGCCGTGCCAGTGTCTTGAAGAATAGCTTTGATGTCTTCAAAATCAAGATTTACAAATCCAGATTTCGTGATTAAGTTCACCATACTTTCAACGACTTTTTGTGTTTCAACAACTTTTTCAGCCATGTCTTTATCAAATGAAATTAAAACATCGGAGGCTTCTTTGAATGCTGATTTCAATTCTTCATCAAAAGTGAGAGCAATTCCGATAGTCAACTTGCCAGCTTCCCTAGCAACTTTTGCCACTTCTGGACTAAGAGGACTATCACCAATAACAAAAATTAAATCCGAGTTCACAAAATATTCATCAATGATTTCTTTGAATTCATCAACAAGATTCTCAAGAAGATTAAATGTTAAAGGAGCTCTGTCTAATATCGGCATCATATCTTCATAACTTGCTTGAAATTTTACATCAGCAAAAACAACGCCCTCAACATCCCCGAGCATTTGTCCAACAAACATATAACCTCTTTCGCCTACTCCTAATGCGACAATTCTTTCATTCATCTGCATTCACTATTCTTTTCTTAGTTATCTTAGTTACATTTTGCTTAAAAGTGCTCTTATTCTACTATAGGCTTTTTTTTGCTTATGCGTTAAGTCTTCTTGTGAGGCTCTTTCTGCTTCGCATAAATGAATATGTGCATGAGAAAGTACTAAATCCTCTTCAGTCTTAACAGGATAAGACAATTCGTAACACAAATAACATTCATCAGAAAAATCACAGTGATCAATTATCAATAACGGAAGAAAAACTACATAATAAAACTCATTGTCTCTGCGGATAACATCTCCTTGTTTGAACAATGCCGGCAATCCGCAAACTTCTAAAAACGGATACAATGGAAAAGCCTCATGCGGAAAATTTTTATGATAAATTCCAAGCGTTTTATCACTGTAAAAATCATTACCGTTTTGAAAGTCCTCAACAGCTGAACTTAAAAGCTGTTTCTCAGCTTCATCGTTTGTTTCTTCGAGAAGAATTTGAAATAATCGTAAACTATCATTTTTATCTGCGTATTCAAATACTATTGTAGCCTGCTGCAATGCTGACATTTCAACAGGTTGATCTGTCAAAAATTCTCTCATAGTTTTTGAGGGAATACATGCGATTACTTTTTCATTCATGACAGAAAACCTGCCCTAATTTTTTTATGTTTCATTGTCATCTCTCTCCTTAAAGCATTGATTAAATTTTCATGCGTCGCTACCTTTTCATTCGATAACAAAGAACTATACTGTGAACGTACTGAATGAAAATCTCCCGGAGTAAGCCTTGTAAAAGTTTCTAACTCACGCACAAGCTCTGAAGAAAGTTCAGTTTCGCAAAGAGGTCTCAAGAGCGAATTATAAAGTGCCAGGACTTGCGAACTTCCGGAATAATCGAATTTGATTTTATAGGAAAAACGCCTCAATGAAGCAGGATCAAGTTCGTTAATTCTGTTTGTTGTACAGATACAAAAACATTTGCATTCTTCAAGATTGACGAGAAATTCATTGACAACGCTAACCTCCCAAGAACGTACAGCCATATCACGCGAATATAAAAATGTATCCGCTTCATCAATTACAAGCACAGCACCCTCGTTTTCAGCACGACCAAACGCCTTTGCAATTCGTTTTTCTGTTCCGCCGACAAAACAATTCTGTAAGTCGCTCGCTCTCTGAATAAAACATTCTCGGTCAAGTTCATGAGCTATGTGCCTGGCTAAGGCAGTCTTGCCGGTACCAGGAGGGCCGTAAAATAACATTGTTGCGCAGCCTCCTTCAATTTTAGATTTTGCAGCTTTCATAAATCTGTCAGCTCTAAAACATCTTTGCATTAAATCAGAAATTGTTGCTCCATCAAGAGTAAGCCCGTCAAGCGTAAAATTTTCTACTTCATCTCCAACTCTGCGGATTATTTTTTCGCCACCTCTAAAAAATGTTGTGTACGCTTTCATCGAACATTCAACAGCCGGAACAAATTCATCACCACAATATTCAAGATTTTCAGCCCTATCTATCGAACTTTCAATTACCGCCGCAGGAACCTCATAATTTTTCGCAAGCAATTTTATTTGCGGAACAGTGAAATATTTTTCAACTTTATGACGCTTGATTATGTTAGTAAATAATTTCTCTCGTTCTTTCCTTCCAGGTGCCTCAAAAAATACACTGAATGAAAATCTTCTCATTACTGACGGGTGAATATGATCGACATGATTCGTTATCCAGATAACGTGATTATCAGGTTTCTCTAAAAGAGTATTGAGCCACAATTTGTCTTTGCCATGATTTATCACACCAGTATCTCTCAAGCTAGTATCCAAAATTTTTTCAGCTTCATCAACAACAACAAAACTTCCTGAATGTTTTGAAGCGATATTCATACAAGCTATAACTGAGGTAGCTGACACTGAGACTTCATCGTCATGTACATTAATTGTAAATGCTTTGAGGCCAAGAGCTTTAGAAAGACTGCGTGCAAAAGTTGTCTTGCCAGTGCCGGGAGGACCATAAATCATTATATGAACAGGCGCAGAACTTGTTGATTTCAAAAGCCTGATAATATAATTTAATTCTTCCTTAGTGATACTGAAATTTTCAAGCGGCAGAGTTTCGCCTTTCATTTTGACGCAAAATAAATCTTTAGGATCAATTTCAGGCTGTTCAAAAATTTTTATGATTGCATCGTCAATATGAACTCCCTCTCCATTTGTGCCCATTCCAGTAAAGACTTCTAAAATTTTACAGGTTTTTAGTTCATTGATGGCGTTATCAAGTCTGGAGATATTCATTTTTAGAAGACATGCGAGTATTTTTTTGTTCCGTGCTTTCCACACTTCAAGATCAGAATTCAAATAATATGCGATATAATTATTTAATTTATATATGTATGCGAACTCCAAAAAATCCAAAGCATCACGACTTAAAACGAAAATTTTTTCAAACTTTTTTCGAACAAATTCATAATTTTTAGTATCAGAGGTCTGATATCTTGAAATTTCTTCGCATATTCTCAATGCCTGTAACCTGATGAAACTTTTTACATGAGGGCATCTATCCATAATTTCAATAATCTCCCTGCCCAGTAGATTCAAAGCACTTCCTCTAGCATGGAAAAGTAATTTAAGTGCGTCTTGCTTTTCAGGAACATCACGCTCATCTTGCACATCTTCAATTACATTACGCAACAAGTTCCTCAAATTTCCGCCTATGCCGTTAAAATAATCGAAAAAGTTATCTGTATTCTCAACAGCGAAATACTTCGCCTGCAACAATCTAACCATGTATTGAGCTGCTTTAACTTGATCGTATACAATTTCAAGCATAATTCTTTATCTCCTTACAATTTTTTCATCGAGATTTATTTTAGAGAAGTGATACGCAAATATAAGGTGTAAGAATACTTCTAAATCAAAGTCGTAAATATCTCTATTAGGAAATTTGAAGATGAGATATTATCAGGCATAATGATACTTTTCTACAATGATATAATAAGTAAAAATAGCCTAAAATGTCGAAAAATAATTGAAGAGTAAACATGATAATTAAACGAGACAGCTATTTGAATGAGCTGATTAGGAAACGTAATAATGGTCTGATTAAGATAATAACTGGGATACGCAGGTGCGGAAAATCTTTCCTGCTGTTTGAACTGTTCCGCTCATACTTACTAGCTCATGGAATTTCGGAGCAGAATATAATTACTCTGTCCCTTGAAGATGATACTTCGGCTCGTTATAGAAACCCTTTAGAGCTTGGAGAGTATATCAGAAGCAGAATACTCGATGAGAATGCAGAGTACATAATCATGCTCGATGAGATACAGAACGTTAAGGAAGTTAAAAACCCTTGGCTTGAAGGAGATACCATAGGCTTTGTTGATGTCCTTCTAGGCTTAATGAAGATAAAAAATGCTGATATTTACATTACAGGCAGTAACTCTAAAATGTTGTCATCAGATATAGTAACCTCATTCCGAGATAGAGGTGATGAGGTAAGACTTTATCCTCTGACTTACAGAGAGTATCACAGTGCTTATTCGGGCAAAGAAAGAGATTGCTGGCGTGAGTATTATACTTATGGTGGCTTACCTAGAGTTCTATCTCTTCCTACTCATGGGGAGAAGATGAGTTATCTGCGAAACCTTTTCGAGAACACGTATAAAAGAGATGTGCTTGAACGTCATCAGATTAGAAATGATAAGAACGCTTTAGATGACTTGCTAAATATTGTTGCATCGTCTGTAGGTTCATTAACTAATCCGACTAAACTGTCAAACACGTTTAAGTCAGTTAAAGGTGCGTCTATTAATCCTACTACACTAAGCAACTATCTTGACTATCTGATTGAGGCATTTATTATTGATAATGCCTATCGATATGATATTAAGGGCAAAAAGTACATTGATACACCGCTTAAGTATTATTTTACTGACGTGGGACTGAGAAATGCCCACCTAAATTTCAGACAGCTTGAAGAAAATCACATCATGGAGAATATCATCTTTACGGAGCTGAAAGTCAGAGGCTACAGTGTAGACGTGGGAATGCTAGAGCATAGACAAAGTAACGGAACGCGGAAATATCTCGAAGTGGATTTTATAGCAAGTGCAGGGTATAAGAAGTATTATATTCAGTCAGCAT
>ERZ842401.7885-NODE-7885-length-10710-cov-3.377006_pt1 | contig 10710 bp, 7 predicted proteins | sample MGYA00521270_ERZ842401 | MGnify/ENA primary metagenome ERZ842401 (study PRJEB31892, sample SAMEA3878208) | bioreactor metagenome | biome: Moose rumen | place: Sweden | collected 2011-10 | study: EMG produced TPA metagenomics assembly of the PRJEB12797 data set... | reverse complement strand
CAAAGGTCCCGAAAGGAGGGATAGTGAGGTATTTGGAGAACACCTGATGGCCGGCCTGGTCGTAGGACTTGTCGGAGAGCAGGGTCTCGCCTGCATATGCGTGTGTCTCGCTGTCGTAGAAAAGCAGACGGAGCATATCGGTGTTGGTGTTGGGCTTGGCTAGCTTGTCGTTGTAGATGTTGCGGCCTATGTTGCACACGGTGTCCAAGTCGATGACCACCCTGAGCAGCACCTGCTCTTCCATTTCGTGCAGGGGACGACGGTGACAGCCTGCAGAAGCCACTATAGCGAGCGCGGCAAGCGCTATGTATCCGATCTTTCTCATTTTGCAGCTTTTTCACCGCAAAGGCAGAATCATATTCACCGCTCATTACCTTTCCCAGAGCGTTTTCTATCGTTTCCTTGCGGACAAACGGCGCTGTAACATGGCATAAAACGTAAATATCCGCAGGCACGTCTTCCATGAATTCAATCAGGACTTCATTTATCACGGTTTCGTCCTTGTCCAACACAGACGGTCGTCGCAAAAACATAATTCCATCCGGTAGATATTCCCGTATAGTTTCATCGCTGCAATACACATAAATCTCGTCAATGCCCTTGACTTGCAATAATGTAGCCAAAATGTAATGGCAAAGCGGTTTCCCATTAGAAAAGGGAAGTATGTTTTTATTCCGCAATCTCTCACTGTGCAACTTTACGGGGACCACCGCTACCGTCTTCATTCATCACACCCCAATGCATTCATGCTTCTCCTACGGCCACGAAACAATATATCTTTTCTCCCGTTGTTCGCTGTTTTTCACGCTCTGATGCCGCGCAAATTTTCCTGCCAGCAAAACCTCCCCCGCATATCGCGGCGAGAAAATCCTCGACCGGCATCTGCCCTTCCCAAATCATGCTTTGCGCTTCCATGAGCTCCGCTGCCGCCGCCCCTTGGATTTTTCGATACTGCGCCAAAAAATCCAAGGGGCGAATCGTCTGGGCAGTAAATGTCCGCTCGCGGGGCGAGAACGCAACCAGCTTGTCCCCCGCTTTCGGAAAGAACAGGATACGCCCGTCCGCGCAAACTCGATAGTCGCCAAACAAAACGATCCTTGCTTCCACGGTACGCCGAAAAACCTCTGGAAAAGAATCCCGAAGATTTTCCCAAGCATCATTTTCCTCGTCGTACAGCCAGCAATCGTTTACGCGCCCCGGCGCGACCATATACTTGCTCCCCGCCTTGAACATCCGCAGATACGGATGCCCAAAGGTCTCCGCCCCTTGCCGACTGGGAATCGGGATTTCCCCTGCTTCCTGCGTTTTCTCGTCCCATCGAAGGACTGCGTGCTCCGCCATTGTGAACCAAAAAACGCCGCCCATGAAATTGATGGTTTGAAGTTTCGCCTTTACAGGAAGCACAATTTTTTCAAGCCGATATGTCCGCAAATTGATTTTCAGCAAATGCTTCGTGTTGTAGACGACAGCATAAAGCGTATCCCCAACTACGACCGAGCCTTGGAAATCAATCCATGTGCCTGTCTTATCGCCCCGCGTTTTCTTTGCGATTTTTGTAAGTTTTTCCAATCGCTCGACGCGTTTATTTTCCAAGTCATAGCAATAAAAATCGTCCTCATAGGTGAACGGCACAAGAAAGATTTCATTGCCGAATCGGTGGGCGTTGGAAAAACGAAGTTCCCGCTCTATGGGGGCATTGGCAAGCGGGACAAAGGAGAATTGCCTCGTCGGAACATGATAAGCATGGATGCCTCTGCCGTGTAAGGGAATAAAATAAAGCGTGTCCTCAACGAGGATACATTTTCGATGAAAATCCCTTTGGTTGAGGGGCGTATGACAAAAATGCCCCAAGAACTCGATCCCGCGCATCCCGCTTCCGACACGAAACAAGGCATTGAAGTTCGTCACGGAAAAGTACATATAACCGCCATGAAAGGCCATTCCGTAGAATTTCAGCGGCATAGCAGCCGATATGCTTTCATTGGCGACGACATTCACATTCTGTGTCATAATCGGCTTGCCCGTAACACGGTAAAGCTCCACCAAGCTGCTGCCGTCCCCGTAATACCCATCTGTCCACGCAATCGCCCGGTGCAGGTTCGCCGTGTCGTCATAAATGCCCCAGCCTTCCCTGCGGTACCGCGCCACAATAGCCTCGTACTCCGCCAAAAGCCCCGGCTCCATGGAGCGCAGGGACGCCTCCGCCAGTGGGTGCGGCCGCCACCAGAGGGCAACATTCTCTTGCCGCTTGAATGTTTCCAGCACCGAGCGCACCTTGTCCAAGTAATCGCCGCCACATTTCAGCATCGTTACAAGACTGGTATTATAGAGAATCGCTTTCCTGCCGCGAAGGATTTTCTTCCAGCTTTCCGGAATCTCGAAATCTTCTTTCCTGCTCGCGGCCACTTTGTCAAACTTTGGCGAGCCAAGCCCCAGAATCTTTTTTTCCCAAAATTCCCTGCCCCGATTCGAATGCCTTGCCAAGAGATGGATATAAACTTGCCGCATGGCCTCCGACTGCACGATGGTCAAATCGGCGTTTATAATGGCGGGCACGTTCAGCACGTATTCCGAAATGCTTTCCTCTTGCTCCTCCGTCCAGTTGTCGGGCTCCCCCAAGACAAAGTACGGGATGTACACCAGCTTGTCCGTGCACTGCTTCAGCTTGTCCGAGTAATATCTCGGGTCAACCGACGTCACCTTGTTTTGGCGGTCGTATCCGTTGTGGATAAAAATCACGTCGGGATGCCACGCCTCAAGGTCGCTCTCTTGCCAGTCAAGCGTCGGAATTTCCTTTGGGAATTGGTCCCGCTCGCAACGCCACTCCGCCGCGCTTCCGTCGGGATTTCGCTCGGCGTAAGGGATAGGAACGACATAGGCGACGCACCGCTCCTTGTCCTCGTCCGCCGCACGCCATACGCTTTCGAGGCTGTCCCACATGGCGGCATTGTATGGCAAAAAGACGATTTCTTTTTTGAAATCGCCTTCCTCTCGAATTTTATGATTTAATAATTTCAACAAGTCTCCGCAAAGAGACAGCACTTCGCCCTTGTCGTCGGGTGCCTGTCCTGCGGCAAGTTGCCCAAGCGCAAACATCAGGCCATCGCAAAGCTCGTTATAATCGGCATGGCGGCTTTTCGGCAGCCCCTGCCGGCATTGGTTTTTCGTTTCCGATAGCTGCTTCAGTGCATCGGCTAATGCCTCTTGTCCCTCCGCCTGCGCGGCTGCAATCAAATCCGTTTCTATGATCGCCAGCTTGTCCAGCACTCTCTGCTTGATCGCCATATCCCGAGACCTCCCTGTCTCTTTTGATGATGGATGATTTCCCCTGTTCTTGCAAAACACATAGTAGCTTTATTCCGTCATCCTGCGGGATGTGCGGCTCCTGCCGCTTCGCTCCCGGCTACGTCACGGTTTCCCGTGTTCACCGGGTCTTGGCCTATCGAATCCGCGAACCTGCCAAGGCAGCCCGCCTTCCAAGGCCGTGGGTATTTTTATCCAAAACTCGGCTTTCCGATCCCTTTCGGGTGAATCCCTGCGGATTATCCGGAAAACTTGTTTCAAGATACGAACTTATTTCGCTAGTGCCATTCCTCGTTTCTTGGCGTTTCGCGCCACGTTCTGTTTCTCCGGTGCTTGAAAACCGCATGCGCAGGAGAACACGCCATTTTCTCTCTTTCCCGTGTTCCCGCACCGGCTGCATTCCGTACCGATGCCTTTGCCGAAGACTTCGACAAGCTCTACGGAGTGCTCCCTGCATTTCAGCATGAGCTGTTTTCGGATATAGCCTCTTTGCCACGCGTGTATCGACCAGCTGACGTTCTTTTCGCCGTAGCGCCGGTTTTCCTGCGGGAATTTCATGATATATATGACGCGCGGCTTTTCTGTCCGAATGAGACGGTTCAATTCCTTGTTGATATAGCTGTGCAGATGCTCTTCCCGGCGATTTTTTCCCGCTTCGTATTTCTTGCGCCCCAGATTCGCACACCGATTTTTTTGGTATTTGGTATGTTCTCCCCGTTGCCAAGCAATGAGCGCTTGGTGATATTTTTCGTAATCCTCACCGTAGACATGTCCATGATCGGTGGTGAGCATGACCCTCATGCCCATAGCGAGACCAACTTCCGCGATGTAGTCCTCATGCTGATGGATACGCACCTCAATGGGTACTTGTACCTCGATAGCCATCTCCTCTGTCCGCAGCCGGACGTCAAGCTGACGGGTGTAGCGGTTGTTGTCCGTCAGGAGGATGAACGCCCGCTGCCGATATTCCTTGGTTGCAAGGTATATCCCATGATCGTCATAACGGTAGCCGTCGATGGTCACCGAGAATCGGTTGGCGCCATCTGTTTGCGGTATCTTGTGGATTTTGCGTATCTGACGCCGAAGGTAGTTTTCCAGTTTGTTTGTATCTACAAGTTTTGCCAGTTCTTCGTAACGCTTCTGAAATTTAGCCGTCAGTGACATCGGTTGGCGGTTCAATACGGCAACAAACGCTTTCTCGATGGACAGGAGGAAGAGAACGTAATGCCGATCCGCCTCGGAGAAATTCTCATTCCTGCGGACGTTTCGCCCGACGATCTTCTTTTCCCTGTCCCATTGGTTTCGGATATCCACCAACGCCTCGAAGATGGCTGGGTAGAAATAAGCGCCGGGCAATCCAAGCTGCTTTCGGAGGCCGCTCTTAGTCATTTCATTTTGAACAGTGTAGCCGGGGTAGAGCTTGGAAATGCTCTTGATGCCGCTGTAGCGCCGATAGATGAAGTTCTTGACGCTGCGATAGTCCTCGGCGATGGCGACAAGTTTCGTCATAACCTCGGCTGATATGGATCCCACGCTGTATTGGTGGGCAGTTTTCGTTATCGTCTTCCTCGGCACGTCAGTTCCTCTATGCACCACTCATACAGAACGCGGATGCGTTTCTTTTGGTTCGTTGCAACAGTGTCGTGAAATAGCCCCTTTCACGACAAGTTCCCTTTAATCTGCATAACGACTGCCCGGAAATTTATTTGACGGCGTATTCTGACGGCGTATAGAAAAAGCGGGAAACTCTAGCGCCATTGAATTCAATGATGACTAGAGTTTTCCCGCGTCGATGTTTGACGGAGATTTTGACGGTGAATCAACAGCTTCACAGCATTTTCGCCATGTTGCGACGTTTCATGTCCATCGTCGGATGCACATAGCGACTGAGCGTCATGGCAACATTGGAGTGCCCGAGAATGGAACTGAGACATTTCACGTCAAATCCTGCCTCCACACCCCGCGTAGCGAAAGTGTGGCGCAGGGCGTGGAAATTTGCGTCCGCAATCCCTGCTTCTTTGAGCACATGCTTGAAATGCCGCTGCAAAGACCTCGGCTCCATAATGTGATTACCCCCGGTGAGCAAAAAGCCTTCGCTTTTTCGGATGGACGAAAGGAACGTGCAGAGACTATCCGGCAACGGAATGACGCGTGCGGAAGAATCGCTTTTCGGTGACGTGATTACAATCTTGGTTCTTGCCCCTGCACCGTCTTCGTCACTACGAATCCGCTGCGCCGTCTGCCAGACGTGAAGTTTCCGTTCTGCGAGGGAAATATCGCTCCACTGCAAGGCGCAGACCTCCCCCAATCGAAGCCCCATCTCCAAGCAAAGTAAAATCCCCGCGTTGCAGCCTGTTAAATGTCTGCGTAAATAGGAACGCAGTTGCAGCGTTTCCTGCTCGCTGAAAACTCTTGGTTGCTTTAACCTCTGCCTTACGATCATGTCGTCCGTGGAAAAGCTGACAGTGCAGCCTTGGCTCAGCGCATATTTTCGGATGCCTTTCAAAATGCACAGAATCACCGCCACTGTCCTCGGGGAAAGCCCCTGCCCATCCGTGCGTCCGCTGACAGAAAGCGCCGATAGGAACTCCTGCAAGATTTCTGTGGAGAGGGAATTCATCTGTACGTTTCCGAACTTCGGCAAGATGTAGCATTGAAGGAAATCCCGGTATTTTGCGATGGTCGATTCCTTGTCAAATAGCTTTGCGTCGTCCAGCCATCGCGCACTGACAGCGGCCAGTGTCGTCTTTTCTCGTTCCTGCGTTCCGCAGATTGTTTTCCTCTCCGACCTTGCTTCTTGTAGCTTCTTCTTGACGACGCTATACGTCGGAGCATATACATAACCGTATCTCGTCTTGCCGTTGCTCCGTGATTTTGGGTAACGCCCTTCCCATCGCCCATCCTTTCTATGGTAGATATTCTCGCCTTTCCGAGCCATTTTGCCCACCTCCTTTCTATACAGTACACCGAGGCGCACAAGATTTTTTGACAACGGTGCTGATTCGTTGTAAAATGTATTCGAAATTTAGGTGGGTATGCATTTTTTGCAAACTGCTTGATTCCTAAGCGGTTCATGACATTTTTAGGCTATTTGTCGTGAAAGGGGCTATTTCACGACACTGTTAAGTATGTCCGAATACGCCTTATACTTTGCTATACCATAGATTCCATATAAAAGAAGACTATATAAAAACTCCCCTTACGAATTCCGAGAGGAAAATCATAAGGGGAGTTTTTATATAACATTATACGGCAAGTGCCGGTACGTTTCGACCCACCGAGGCTTCTGAAAAAAATCCAATAGCTGTTAAGCCCAAAGTTTATTGCCTTTCCAAATACCGCCGCGCCAGAATCACCGCGACAAAATCGTCGACGGGTACCGGAGGCACTTGCATTCCCGTCGGCAAGAGACGACGCCACCCTGTCGGCGGATGGGCCTGCCAATATGCGCGCCGCGCGTCGTCGGTCGTCCGATATTCGTCGACGACGGTAACGGGCAGATTCGGCAGCGCGGCGCGGATTTTTGCCTCGGCTTCGGCACTGGTCGTTCCGTTTCCAAGCACGACCAGCGTCGGAGAAAATGTTTCCGCCCGTGTGCAAAGTTCGCCCGCCAGCCGCTCCGCAGCGACGACGTCCTGCGCCAATACGCGCCCGTCCTCCGCCACGACGGCCAAGCCGCATTTTTCCCGTCCCGGGTCGACAGCCGCCACGATCATTCGCCGCACCTTTTGCTTGTCCCGCCTGTCATTTCGCCGTTCCCTCCATCTCGACACGGAGCTTTAAGCGAAGCGGGCCGATCGAGTCCGTCTCCTCCCGCGCATAAGCGCTGATGACGCCCGCGCCGCGCGTGGCTGCGATGGCGGCGGCCGCCTCGTAGAACTGGGAACTTCCCATGACGCCCACGCTGCCGCGAATGGGATCGGGTAAAACGCCCTTTTCTTTCGCCGTCAAGTTCACTTCCTGCAAAAAAGCCATGATAATCGCTTCCGCCTCGCCCGTCTGGGTTCCGGTGAACGTGAAGGGCCGGGACAAGATAAAATCGCCTTCTCGATAAACGGTCCGATTCACGAAAAGCTCCAGCGCCGTGCGCACCGGCTCGCCGCGCACGAGATTTCCGGCGGCAACGATACGGACGACCATATCGTCGCCGCCCTCCGCGATTCTTTCCGCCGCCGCGTCATACTCCGGCGTATAAATCCAGATATAATTTTCCTCTTTGTCCCCTTCCAGGCGTTCCGCCACGCCTGCGTTGGCAAGCTGAATCAAAGCGCCCAGATCGCCCCGCACTTCGTCCGTCGGTCGACGGCTCCGCACGATGCCGCTGGCCAGTACCTCGCCCGCGCGGAATACGATATCGCCCTCGCGCATGATGAGAAGGCCCTGCCGAAGCGCTTCCGTCTTCTGTTCAAGCTCGTTGTTCTCCGCAGCAAGCGCGCCGTTTTGCGTCGCCAGAGAGGTATTCGCTTCCGTCAGTTCGCGTTTTGCCGTTTCCAGTTGTTCGTTGCCCGCCGCCAACTCATGCGTGCGGGCTTCCAATGCCGCCTGTTCTTTTTGCAGCGCACTGACTTCGCTCTGAGATTTTTTCAGCGCCTCGCCCGCTTCCCGCTGGCGCTTTTCCGCGACGACGAGCTTTTCTCCCGCCTCGTCGAGACGCGCCTGCGTGCCGCGCATTTCCTCGTTGAGCTTTTCCATGCCGAAAAGCGCGACGCGCACGTTTTCCGACGCCGCCGCAAGCACCGCAAACGTCAGTGTCGTAATCAATACGCCGGTTACGATGGTGACAATCACCGAAGTATGGCGCGGACGGAGGCCAAAGAGGGACAATTTCTTCTTGCCTACCCGCGAGCCGACGCGATCGCCGATGACCGCAATCGCGCCGCCCGTCACGACCAGCGCCGCTATAAGAACGATTCCGTACATACTGCTTGCACGACCTCCCGGTTATATGGATCTATAGGCAACGTTTCGTTTTCCTGCTATCGCGACGCCTGCCGTATGAAAAAGAGCCCCGCAAGGAAGCAAATGATATTCGGCAGCCACAAAGAGAACCAAAGCGGCAGCGTCCCGTTCTGCCCGATGGCGCCCGTCAGCACCATCAGCACATAATAAAGGAAAATGACGATCAGGCTGACCGCGAACCCTCGGGAAGAGCCGGAACGGTTCGGCTGGAGGCCGAGCGGCATACCGATAATCGCGAAGACAAGGCTCGCGAAGGGAATGGTAAACCGCTGGTACATCTCCATCTCCAATTTACTCGTATTGACATATTGGGAGGACAGAATCTTGATCTGCTCCTTGAGTTCCCTGATCGTCATTGCTTCCGGTTTTTTTTGCGAATTCACGATTTCCCGCGGGCCCTGTTCCACCGGAAGGGACTGGGTATTGAAATGGATCGTGTGGCGGGCCGCCTGCTCCACGTTTTCATTGCCGACAATATCGTAAATAATGCCTTCATGCATTACCCATCGGTCGCCCTTCCATTCGGCATAGGCGGCGTTTTCGACGTGGGTGACATGCCCCTTCTCGAAAAGCTGCATCGTGATGCCTTCCATCTGCTGGGTGTCGCCGTTGAAGCGGCGCGCGTAAATCAGGCGCTCGATCAATCCCGACTTGATGTCCTTGATGATGATGTGGTCCTGCGTCTTTGGCGCGGTGTTGCCCCTGATCTCGTAATTGAGCACCCGCTCATAAGCGTCGTTCGACCACGGCACGATATATTCGTTGAACCAGACGGAAAAGAGGCTCATAACCAAGCCCAAGATCAGCCCCGGCACGCAAAGCCGCCGAAAACTGATGCCGCAGGACTGCATCGCGGTAATCTCGCTGCCGCCCGAAAGCCGCCCAAACGCCAAGAGCGTCGCCAGGAGCATCGACATCGGAAACGTCCAGACAATGACGCCCGGCAGGCTCAGCACGAAAATCTTCGCCACCGAAACGAAAGACGCGCCGTATTCCGTGATGTACTCGGCAATGCGGAACAGCGTCCCCGAGCCGACAAAGACGGCCGTGAACGCGCATATACTGAACAGGAACGTCATGGCGACTTCCTGAAAGATATATCGATCCAAAATACGAATGTGCATAAAAAACTCCTACAGCGTAAAATGATCGCCCAAATAAAACTTTTTCGCCATTGGGTCGTTCGCCACCGTTTCCCGGTCGCCTTCAATCAGAATTTCACCATTGTTCATGATATAGGCGCGCTCGACGATATGGAGCGTCTCGCGAACATTGTGGTCGGTAATCAGGATGCCGATGCCGCGCTGGCAAAGATACGAAATAATCCCTTGAATATCCGCGACGGCAATCGGGTCGACGCCCGCGAAGGGCTCGTCGAGCAGGATAAACTTCGGCTCAATGGCAAGGCAGCGCGCAATTTCGACGCGCCGCCGCTCGCCGCCGGAAAGCTCCGTGCCGCGCCGATCCTTGACGTGCGAAACGTGAAACTCCTCCAAAAGCGCTTCCATCCGATCTTTCCGCTCCGCTGCGGAAAGCGTCGTCATTTCCAGGATCGCCATCAAGTTTTCCTCGACGGTCAGCCGACGGAAAATGGACGCTTCCTGCGCCAAATAGCTGATGCCCATCGCCGCCCGCTGATGCATCGGCAGCCCGCTGACTTCCCGGTTGCCGATGAAGACCTGCCCCGCGTTCGGATGCTCGAGGCCGATAATCATGTAAAACGTCGTCGTCTTGCCCGCGCCGTTCGGCCCCAAAAGACCGACAATCTCACCCGTGCGCATCTTCAAGGAAACGCCGTTCACCACATTCCTCTTTTTGAAGGTCTTGACGAGATTTTTGACCTCGATGGTCAATTCCTCGCCCGACGCGGGGCGCTGCGAGAAAGCGCGCCCCGCAAAAAAACCGTCGGCGCGTTCGACGTCCCCTCGCTCCTCGGACATCGGTCGGCTCCGGTCGTCAAGGGCAATCGCTGTTTCCCGCTTCGGGTGATTATTCTTCTTCTTTTCCGCTTTCATCTGCCACCGTTTCCGCCTTATCCCTCTCATTCAAAAACACGGTCATACGAGCGCTTTTCAGCATATTGTTCCCTTGTATCGCCCATGCGTTTCCCGTCAGAACCAGTTTGCCGTTTTCTTTCCCAAAATACTCGGCCTCGTCTCCGCCCCCCTCAAAATCCTTCGGCGGGCTGACGATATGCGCATTGCCGACGCCTTTCGCGTGTTCTTCTTTGGCCCATCCCTCTATATAGTCGGCGGAAAAGCTGCCGTCTTTCGCTGTCAGCGTCCCGCCCTCGGGTATACGGACGTATTCCTCGCCGCTGTCATATTCGACGCGCGGGCCGACGACCTGCTTGTCCTGCTTCCGTCCGTGCACGTTGCCGATGGCGGCAATCTGCGTCTTGGACACAAACTCGATGCGGTCGCAGTCGAGGTGCATATCTTCCTTACC
>ERZ842401.7884-NODE-7884-length-10710-cov-3.889911_pt1 | contig 10710 bp, 11 predicted proteins | sample MGYA00521270_ERZ842401 | MGnify/ENA primary metagenome ERZ842401 (study PRJEB31892, sample SAMEA3878208) | bioreactor metagenome | biome: Moose rumen | place: Sweden | collected 2011-10 | study: EMG produced TPA metagenomics assembly of the PRJEB12797 data set... | reverse complement strand
GTCGTGGGACGCTGTCCCACACCCTGCGGCCTTTGAAAAGGCCGGCGAAACTTTTACGTTTTTCAAATTAGGCCCACAGGAACTGAGCGGCGGCGGTGAGCAGGGGCAGGGTCAAAATGCTCAGCAGGGTGGAGATGACCACCGTCTCCACCGCGTAAGAGTAGTCCTTCCCATAGAGCTGGGCGTAGACCGCCACGTTGCTGCCCACGGGGCAGGCCGCGGCAATGAGCACCGCCAGCTTCAGGGGGTAATACTGGGCGGGAAGGAGAGTCAGCAGGGCCAGGGAGACCGCCGGGATGACCAGCAGCCGCAGGGCGGAGACCTTGTAGAGCCGCAGGGTGCAGAAGAGCTCCTTAAAGTGGCACTGGGAGAGGTACAGCCCGATGCTGAACATGGCCAGCGGGGTGTTCAGCCCGGCGATGGTCTTCACGGCGGAGGAGAGGATCTCCGGCAGGCGGAAGCCTGTGAAGAACAGCACCAGCCCGATGATGATGGCCACCATGAAGGGGGCGGTGAAGATGCGCTTGAGGCTCAGGCCCTGGCGGGGGCTCTGGCCGGTGAGCCGGGAGACCCCGTAGGTCCACTGGAGCATATTCACCAGGGCGATGAAGGGGGCGATGTAGAAGACGGCGTCCTCTCCCAGCACTGCGGCGATGACCGGCACCCCGAAGAAGCCGGGATTGGAAAAAGCCGAGGCAAAGCAGGAGACGGCGTCCTTCTTGAAGGCCAGGGCGGAGACCAGCACGCTGAGGCCCAGCAGCACCGCGGCGGCCAGGGCGCTGAGTCCCAGGCCGATCAGCCGCTCCCGGGTGAAGTCCACAGTGAAGCTGTTGACGATGACGCAGGGGAGGGACAGGTAGATCAGGATATTGCCGATGGTCTTGCCGCCCTCCAGGGTGATCTTCCCGGCGCGGACCATGACGAAGCCCACCCCGGACAGCAGGAACATGGTGAGCACCTGCCGCAGCAGGATCAGGATCTCCATGGGGATGCCTCCTTCCGGATACTGGGGGTATTATACGGCAAAACCGCCGGGATGACAACGGAAAGATTTTACGCTCCCGGGAGAGAAATGAAATTGACGGGGGAGCCGGAGCATAGTATACTGAAACCAGTGCAAGGGAGAGGAGTGAGGAAGATGCTGATCCAGGAAAGGAAGCTGTACCCGGACCGGGAGGACGTGACCCTGACGGCCTTCATCATCAACGAGAAGGGGGAACTCCACGGCCAGGGAAAACGGCCGGGGGTGATCATTTGCCCTGGAGGCGGGTACTTCAATCTGTCAGACCGGGAGGCGGAGCCTATCGCCTTGGCCTTCAACGCCATGGGGTATCACGCCTTCATCCTGCGGTACTCGGTGTTCCTGCGGGAGGGAGAGCCCTTTGAGAGCCTGTTCGGGAAGGAGTTCGCTCCCCGGCCGGAGACCGACCACCCGGCCCCGGTGCGGGAGCTGGGCATGGCCATGCTGGCCATCCGGGAGCATGCGGAGGACTGGCAGGTGGACATGGACCGCATCGCCCTGTGCGGGTTTTCCGCCGGGGCCCACAACGCCGCCATGTTCGGGGTATACTGGGACCAGCCTCTTCTCACCGAGGCGCTGCACACCACTCCGGAGGCCATCCGCCCCGCGGCGCTGATCCTGTGCTACGGGCTGACGGACTACGTGTTTATGGAGGAGTGGCTCCGCACAGGGTCGGACTTCACCAAGCAGTTCTTCGCCCGGTCCACCGGCGCCTTCCTGGGGAAGACGGAATTCAGCCCGGAGGAGCTAAGGGCAATCTCTCCGGCGGTGCTGGTGAACAGGAACACCCCGCCCACCTTCCTGTGGGCCACCAGCCGAGACGGCCTGGTGCCGGTGCAGCACACCCTGCACTTCGCGGAAGGCCTGGCCGGGGCAGGGGTGCCCTTCGAGGTGCACGTGTACGAGGAGGGCGACCACGGGCTGGCTTTGGGCACCCTGGCCACGGCCACGGTGCGCCAGCAGCTGAATGCCGACGCCGCCCAGTGGATCCCCCAGGCGGAGCGCTGGCTGGGCAAGCGGTTCAGCCTGGAGCTGCCGGAGCAGCAGCCCTTTGAGTTCTAAGGAAAGGCAGCAGCGTTCCCCCGAGGGAACGAAAACATACTATTTGGGAGGAATACACCATGAAAGCATTACTGATCAACGGCAGCCCCCACACCAACGGCTGCACCTACACCGCCCTCAGCGAGGTGGCCAAGGAGCTGGAGGCCGCCGGCATCGAGACGGAGATCGTCACCGTGGGGAACAAGGACATCCGGGGGTGCATCAGCTGCCGGAAATGTAAGGAGACCGGCAAGTGCGTGTTCAACGATTTGGTCAACGAGGTGGCCCCCAAGTTCGCCGAGGCGGACGGTATCGTCATCGGCTCTCCGGTGTACTTCGCCGGGCCCAACGGCAACCTGATCTCCTTCCTGGACCGGCTGTTCTACAGCTGCCCCTGCGACCGGCGCATGAAGGTGGGCGCCGCGGTGACCTCCGCCCGGCGGGCCGGGACCACCGCCACCTTCGACGTGCTCAATAAGTACTTCACCATCAGCGAGATGCCCATCGCCTCCAGCCGGTACTGGAACAACGTCCACGGCTACACCCCGGAGGACGTCCACGCCGACGAAGAGGGCACCCAGGTCATGCAGATGCTGGGGCGCAACATGGCCTTCCTCATGAAGTCCATCGCCCTGGGCAAGGAGCAGATCGGCCTGCCGGAGCGGCCCGAGAAGATCCAGATGACCAACTTTATCCGGTAAAGGCGGGAGAGCCCATGGCAGTCACGACGGTATTGTTCGACCTGGACGGCACCCTGCTCCCCATGGTCCAGGAGGAGTTCGTGGGCGGGTACTTCAAGCTGCTGGCGAAGAAGTGCGCCCCCTACGGCTATGAGCCCGGTCCCCTGGTGGACGCCATCTGGGCAGGGACGGCGGCCATGGTGCGCAACGACGGCAGCCGGTCCAACTACGAGGCCTTCTGGGCCAAGATGGCGGAGATCTATGGAGAAGAGGTGCGCCGGGACATCCCGGTGTTCGACGAGTTCTACCGGAAGGAGTTCCAGCAGGTGCAGGGCTTCTGCGGCTATACCCCCCGGGCGGCGGAGACCGTCGCCCTGTGCCGGGAGCTGGGCTTCCGGGTGGCCCTGGCCACTAACCCCTTGTTCCCCACGGTGGCCACGGAGAGCCGCATCCGCTGGGCGGGCCTGGAGCCCGGGGCGTTCGAGCTCTACACCACCTATGAGAACTCCCGGACCTGCAAGCCCAACCCGGCCTACTACCGGGAGGTGCTGGAAAAGCTGGGCGCCGACCCTGCCGAGTGCCTGATGGTGGGCAACGACGTGGGGGAGGACATGGTGGCCCAGACCCTGGGGATGCAGGTGTTCCTGCTGACGGACTGCCTGATCAACAAGCATGGGGAGCCTCTGGAGCAGTGGCCCCACGGGGGCTTCGACGAGCTGGAAGCCTTCCTGAAAGAGCTGAACGCGGAGGGGTGACCCCCCATGAAAGCAAGCGCCTCGGAGACCGAGCAGGTCTCTCGGGGCGCTTTTTGGCGCTGTGCTGGCTGGACTGCCTGAGGCGGGCCTCTTGATTTCACATTCCGGGGGTTGACAAATACCCCGGGCGGGTATATAGTGAGGATACCCGATGGGGGTATGGAAAGGAGCGGGAAGCATGGCAGAAAAGCAAGCGGCCGCATGCCCGGCCTGTGAGCGCCACACGGAGCGCACCGAGGACCAGAAGAAAAAGCTCCTCAACCGGCTGAGCCGGATCGAGGGGCAGGTGCGGGGCGTGCGTAAAATGATCGAGAGCGACGCATACTGTAACGACGTGCTGGTGCAGTCCGCTGCTATCGCGGCGGCGGTGGACGCCTTCAACCGGGAGGTGCTCCGGGCCCACCTGCACACCTGCGTGGTGCGGGATATCCGGGCCGGGGACGACGGGGTAGTGGACGAGCTGGTCACGACACTGGAAAGGTTGATGCGCTGATGGAACAGTATACCGTTACCGGAATGAGCTGCGCCGCCTGCAGCGCCCGGGTGGAAAAGGCCGTCAGCGGGGTGCCGGGGGTAGAGAGCTGCTCGGTGAGCCTGCTGACCAACTCCATGGGAGTGACGGGCACCGCCAGCCCCCAGGCCATCGTGGCGGCGGTGGAGAAGGCCGGCTACGGCGCCAGCCTGAAGGGAACAGCCAAGGCGGCAGCCTCCTCCACAGAGGCGGAAGACGCCCTGAAGGACACCGAGACTCCCAAGCTGAAAAAGCGGCTGCTGGCGTCTCTGGGCTTCCTGCTGGTGCTCATGTATTTCTCCATGGGCCACATGATGTTCGGCTGGCCCCTGCCCCCCTTCTTTGAGGGCAACCACGTGGCCATGGGGCTGGTCCAGCTGCTGCTGGCGGCCATCGTCATGGTCATCAATCAGCGGTTTTTCATCTCGGGCTCCAAAGCCCTGGCCCACCGGGCGCCAAACATGGACACCCTGGTGGCCCTGGGCTCGGCGGCCTCCTTCGTGTGGAGCGTCATCGCCCTGTTCCTTATGACGGACGCGGTGGTCCGGGGAGACGAGATGGCGGTCATGACCTATATGGACGAGTTCTATTTCGAGTCCGCCGCCATGATCCTGACGCTGATCACCGTAGGGAAGATGCTGGAGGCCCGCTCCAAGGGCAAGACCACCGACGCTCTTAAGGGCCTGATGAAGCTGGCCCCCAAGACCGCCACTTTGGTGCGGGAGGGCGTGGAGACGGAGGTGCCCATCGAGCAGGTGCAGACCGGGGACACCTTTGTGGTGCGCCCGGGGGAGAATATCCCCGTGGACGGGGTGGTGCTCTCCGGCAGCAGCGCGGTGGATGAATCGGCCCTGACGGGAGAGAGCGTGCCCGTGGACAAGGCCGAGGGAGACACGGTCTCCGCCGCCACGGTGAACCGCAGCGGGTTCCTCACCTGCCGGGCCACTCGGGTGGGGGAGGACACTACCCTTTCCCAGATCATCAGGATGGTCTCCGACGCGGCGGCCACCAAGGCCCCCATCGCCAAGATCGCGGACAAGGTCTCCGGGGTGTTCGTGCCGGTGGTCATCGGCATCGCGGCGGTGACCCTGATCGTCTGGCTGCTGGTGGGGGCGGAGTTCTCCTTCGCCCTGGCAAGAGCCATCTCCGTGCTGGTCATCTCCTGCCCCTGCGCCCTGGGCCTGGCCACCCCCGTAGCCATCATGGTGGGCAGCGGGCTGGGGGCCCAAAACGGCATCCTGTTCAAGACGGCGGTCTCCCTGGAGGAGACCGGCAAGGCGGCCATCGTGGCCCTGGACAAGACCGGGACCATCACCCAGGGCACCCCCCAGGTGACGGACGTGGCGCCTGCGGAGGGCGTGACGGAAACCGCCCTGCTGGAGGCGGCCTACGGGCTGGAGAGCAAGTCCGAGCATCCCCTGGCCGGGGCCGTGGTGGAGTACGCCAAGGAGCGGGGGCTGGCTCCCGCCCAGGTGACGGAGTTCGCCATCCTGCCCGGGAACGGCCTGCAGGCCAGGCTGGGGGAGAAGACTCTCCTGGGCGGCAGCGTGCGGTACGTCTCCCAGCAGGTGGGCCTGCCGGAGAGCCTGAAGACCCGGGCGGAGGCCCTGGCCGGAGAGGGAAAGACCCCCCTGGTGTTCGCCGCGGGAGACCGGGTGCTGGGGCTCATTGCCGTGGCGGACGTGGTGAAGGCGGACAGCGCCCAGGCCATCAGCGAGCTGCGGAACATGGGCCTGCGGGTGGTCATGCTCACCGGAGACAACGAGCGGACGGCCCGAGCCATCGGGAAGCAGGCCGGCGTGGACGAGGTCATCGCCGGAGTGCTGCCTGACGGGAAAGAGGGCGTCATCCGCCGGCTGAAGGAGCTGGGGAAGGTCATCATGGTAGGGGACGGCATCAACGACGCCCCGGCCCTGACCCGGGCAGACATCGGCGTCGCCATCGGGGCGGGGACGGACGTGGCCATCGACGCCGCCGACGTGGTGGTGATGCACAGCAGTCTCTCCGACGTGGCGGCTGCCGTGCGGCTGAGCCGGGCCACCCTTCGGAACATCCACCAGAATCTGTTCTGGGCGTTCTTCTATAATTCTATCGGCATCCCGCTGGCGGCGGGGGTCTTCATCGCGGCGCTGGGCTGGCAGCTCAACCCCATGTTCGGGGCGGCGGCCATGAGCCTTTCCAGCTTCTGCGTGGTGACCAACGCCCTGCGGCTCAACTGGTTCAAACTCCGGGTCGGGAGCAGAGACAAGCCCCGCCACCCGGTGGAGGAAGCCGCTTTCCGCGCTGCGGTGGCGGAGGTACAAGAAACATTCAAGGAGGAAGCGACGATGACAAAGACCGTGAAGATCGAAGGCATGATGTGCAACCACTGCGAGGCCCATGTGAAGAAAGCCCTGGAGGCCCTGGAGAACGTGGCCAGCGCCACGGCCTCCCACGAGGCGGGGACCGCGGTGATGGAGGTCACCGGCGAGGTGAGCGAGGAGGCGGTGAAGGCCGCCGTGACCGACGCCGGGTACACCTACCTGAGCATGGAATGAGGGCAAAGCCGTCTGCGGAAAGCAGGCGGCTTTTCTCTGATGCAGGGTTGAACTTATGGGGAAAACATGGTAGAATATCTTGTATTTTTTCTCTGAGGAGGAAGCGAGTTATGGAGAAGCAGATCGGTACCCGGTGCGTCCAGGGAGGGTATACCCCCGGCAACGGAGAGCCCCGGCAGATCCCCATCGTGCAGAGCACCACGTTCAAATATGCCAGCAGCGCGGACATGGGGAAGCTGTTCGACCTGGAGGCGGAAGGGTACTTCTATACCCGGCTGCAGAACCCCACCAACGACCGGGTGGCGGCCAAGATCGCGGAACTGGAGGGAGGCACGGCGGCCATGCTCACCAGCTCCGGCCAGGCGGCCACCTTCTACGCCATCTTCAACATCGCCGGCTGTGGGGACCACGTGGTCAGCTCTGCCAGCATTTACGGGGGCAGCTACAACCTGTTCGCCGTGACCATGAAGCGCATGGGCATCGAGTTCACCTTCGTCTCTCCCGACGCCAGTCCGGAGGAGCTGGACGCCGCGTTTCGGCCCAACACCAAGGCGGTGTTCGGGGAGACCATCGCCAACCCGGACCTGACGGTGCTGGATATCGAGAAATTCGCCAAGGCGGCCCACGACCACGGGGTGCCCCTGATCGTGGACAACACCTTTGCCACCCCCATCAACTGCCGGCCCTTCGAGTGGGGCGCCGACATCGTCACCCACTCCACCACCAAGTACATGGACGGCCACGGCGCCGGGGTGGGGGGCGCCATCGTGGACTCCGGCCACTTCGACTGGACCAAGTACCCGGAGAAGTTCCCCGGCCTGTGCACCCCCGACGAGAGCTACCACGGGGTGACCTATACGGAGCGCTTTGGTCTGGGCGGGGCCTACATCACCAAGGCCACGGCCCAGCTCATGCGGGACTTTGGCTCCATCCAGTCCCCCCAGAACGCCTTTCTGCTGAACCTGGGCCTGGAGAGCCTTCACGTGCGGGTGAAGCGCCACTGCGAGAATGCCCAGGCCGTGGCGGAGTTCCTGCAGACCAGCGATAAAGTCGCCTGGGTGCAGTACTGCGGCCTGCCCGGGGACAAGTATTACGACCTGGGGCAGAAATACCTGCCAAACGGCTCCTGCGGGGTGGTGAGCTTCGGCGTCAAGGGCGGCCGGGCCGCCGCCGAGGCCTTTATGGGCCGGCTGAAGGTGGCCGCTATCGAGACCCACGTGGCGGACGCCCGCACCTGCTGCCTGCACCCGGCCAGCAGCACTCACCGGCAGATGAACGACGCCGAACTGGCGGCCGCCGGGGTCTCCCCGGACCTGGTGCGGTACTCCTGCGGGCTGGAGGACGCCGCCGACCTGATCGCGGATATCCGGCAGGCCCTGGGCTGAGAGGAAGACCCTTGAAGACACCGGGACGTTTTGCCGGGAGAAGACAGAAGGCTCGCCTGCCGGGGCGCATGCGGCCCCGGGAGCGGAGAGCCATCGACCTATCGGAAGGAGGGACGCGGATGAAGGAACTGACAGTAGCCGCCGCGGTGGAGAATATCGACCGGGTGACGGAGTTCATCAACGGAGAGCTGGAGGCCATGGACTGCCCCATGAAGCCCCAGCTGCAGATCGCGGTAGCGGTGGACGAGCTCTTCGGGAACATCGCCCACTACGCCTACCCGGAGGGAGGCGGAGAGGCCACCGTGCAGGTGGCGGAGAACGACGACCCCCACGGAGTGCGCATCACGTTCATCGACCGGGGCATCCCCTACGACCCCCTGGCCCGGGAGGACCCGGACGTCACCCTCTCCGCCGAGGAGCGGCAGATCGGGGGGCTGGGCATTTTCCTGGTGAAGAAGACCATGGACCAGGTGCTGTACGACTATCGGGATGGCTGCAACGTGCTGACCATCGTAAAGTATTTCTGACTGGAAAAGGAGGCAACGCATATGACCATCAACAAGAAGCTGGAGGGGACCGAACTGACCATCGCCCTGGAGGGCCGACTGGACACCACCACCGCCCCCGACCTGGAGGACGAGGTGAAGGCCTCTACCCAGGGGCTGACCCGGCTGGTCCTGGACCTGGAAAAGCTGGAGTACATGTCTTCCGCCGGGCTGCGGGTGCTGCTTTCCGCCCATAAGGCCATGACCGCCCAGGGCGGGGAGCTCATCGTGCGCAAGGTCAACGAGACCATCCAGGAAGTGTTTGAGGTCACCGGGTTCTCCGATATCCTCACCATCGAGTAAGGAGGCCGCTCATGGAACTCATCGACGCCAAGCGGGAGGGGGACACCCTCACCGTCTTTCTGAAAGGACATATCGACTCCTCCAACGCCGCGGCCCTGGAGCAGGAGATCGACCAGGCCCGGCAGGAGCACCCCGCCCGGGACCTGGTGCTGGACGCCCAGGACCTGGTGTACATCTCCAGCGCCGGCCTGCGGGTGCTGCTGCGCCTGCGCAAGACGTACCCGGCCCTGAAGGTGATCAACGTCTCCTCCGAGGTCTATGAGATCCTGGACATGACGGGCTTTACCGAGATGCTGGACGTGACCAAGGCCTACCGGGTTATCTCCGTGGAGGGGTGCGAGGTCATCGGCCAGGGGGCCAACGGCAAGGTGTACCGCATCGACCCCGACACCATCGCCAAGATCGGCCCCATGCTGGGCCTGATGGGCACCCTCATCCCGATGGGACCCGCGCTGGTGGGCCTCTCCACCGGCGACATCGCCTCCATGGCCTACAACATGCAGGTGGCCTTCGCCACCACCGTCATCGGCCTGTTCAGCGCCGCCATAGGCTTCGTGGTGTTGCAGTGCAAGCAGCGCTGGTATGCCCGCGACCTGGCTGCCCTCGAGTTCGTGGCCTCGCTCCGCACCCCAAACACTCCCGCCGCATGAAACGCCGCCGCCGCTTCCCCACCGATGCCGATGCCGACGACCCCATGTCGGTAGTGGGCAACCTGTTCGACGTGGCCATGGTCTTCGCCGTGGCGCTGATGGTGGCCCTCGTGGGGCGCTACAGCATGACCGAACTTTTCAGCCAGGACGACTTCACCATTGTCAAGAACCCCGGACAGGAGAACATGGAAATCATCACCAAGGAAGGGCAGCAAATCAACCGCTACACACCATGCGAAAACCAAGACGGCACCGACGGCAAGCGCGGCAAGCGCGTGGGCGTGGCCTACGAATTGGAGAACGGCGAAATCATCTATGTGCCCGAATGACGGGCCAAAAAAATGGCTTTCTTCGCAATTTATTCGCTTACACCGCGTTATCAACATACGATTCAAGGAATAAATTCGCAGATATGAAAAGACGTTTTTTGCCCGTTGTGGCTGTCGCGTTTGCTCTAACGATTTCAACTTTAGCAAGTTGCAGAAAAACACCCACTGACAACAAGCCCGCCCAAGAAGGGCTTTACCTCGGCATTGTAGGCTTCAATTCCGAACTCTACACCATGCCGCTTGGCCTCCTGAACCAAGGAACGAAGCATACGTTCGAGAACTTCGTTGACGGCCTCGCCATGCAAAACGGCACCATCCTCTACCATGCCGTCAACACGGGCATCAACAGCCTCACAAGCGCGCGCATCCCCGAAAACCTGATTAATGTCTCCTTGGTGACCTTCACCGATGGCCTTGACCAAGGGTCCTACATCTTGGCCGATGAATACAACTCGGGCGGAGAATACCTCTCAGCCGTCAACACGAGAATCAACGAACAGCTGGTGAGCAACTGCCACATCTCCGCCTACTCCATTGGCGTGCGCGGTTCCGATGTCGCCGATGTGGAAAGTTTCCGCGACAACCTTCAGAAGCTTTCGAGCCATCCCAACAACGTCGCCGAAGTGAGTAACATGAGTGAAGCTTCGGAGAAATTCGCCGAAATCGCCCCACAACTTTACAACCAAAGCACCTTCTACAACGTCACGCTGAAGCTTCCCGCCCAAGAGCCCAACACCAAAATCCGCTTCACTTTCGACAATGTCAGTGAAGCCAACCTCTCGGAATGCTACATCGAAGGCATCTACATCCGCAGCAACGGCAAAGGACAACTGACCAACATCGAATACCACAACTTGGAATGCATGTCGGGCATCACGGTCTCGGCATCTTCGACTGGCATCTTCGATGTGTTCGCCTTCCAAAACCTCACCGACATCGCGGGCAACCAAATC
>ERZ842401.7883-NODE-7883-length-10713-cov-2.443798_pt1 | contig 10713 bp, 6 predicted proteins | sample MGYA00521270_ERZ842401 | MGnify/ENA primary metagenome ERZ842401 (study PRJEB31892, sample SAMEA3878208) | bioreactor metagenome | biome: Moose rumen | place: Sweden | collected 2011-10 | study: EMG produced TPA metagenomics assembly of the PRJEB12797 data set... | reverse complement strand
GACGGACACCGCAAGAACATGGGCTTTGAGCAGTATGGGGGCTATGCGAAGGTGGGTTATGACATTACCGACAACTGGAAAGCATACGCCGACCTGAATCTCACCCACTTCAACGCCACCAACCCTGGCACTGTGCAGGCTCCTATCCTGGAAGGCGACCAGTGGATTACCCGTGGTGCAGCATCGGCTGCCATCGAGAATGACTATGGCAAGACCTCAGGTACCCTGAGCTTCTTCATCAACTGGGGACACCACAAGATCAACGACGGCTATACGCCTGTTTCGGAAAGCGGTCCGCAGACAGCCTACTACCTCTCTAATGATGCCATGATGGGCTTCTCTTGGTACCAAAGCGTACAGCTGTTCGAGGGCAATCGTCTGACGGGCGGTATCGACTTCCAGCATATCAAAGGACATGCCTGGAACGAGTCTCGCGCTACCCGTGAGGTAACCAACACCTTTGCAGACAAGACCTTGAACGAGGTGGCCGGATATATCGATTTCCGTCAGGACATCACCTCATGGCTCACCCTTGATGCCGGCTTGCGTGTTGACCATCATTCTCAGGCTGGTACCGAACTGGTGCCGCAGGGTGGCCTCTCCTTCCGCTTGCCAAAGGATGCTCAGATTAAGGCAATGGTGAGCAAGGGCTTCCGTAACCCCAGCATCCGTGAGATGTATATGTTCCCTCCACAGAACGACGAGCTGAAGCCAGAGCGACTGATGAACTATGAGCTCTCGTTTACCCAGCGATTGCTGGATGGCGCACTGAACTACGGCATCAACGTCTATTATCTGAAGGGCAACAATATGATTCAGACCCAGCGCGTGGACGGCAAGCCTCGCAACCTGAATACGGGTGAGATTGAAAACTGGGGTATAGAAGGTAACATCGCATATCGCATTAATAACAATTGGAGCGTAAACGCCAACTACAGCTATCTGCACATGAAGAACCCCGTACTGGCTGCCCCAGAAAATAAAGTATTTGCCGGTGTGAACTATCGCAAGGACCGTTGGGCTTTCAACACAGGCATTCAATATATTAACAACCTCTACACAGCCGTGGGCGATAATCCACAAAAAGAGAACTTTGTCATCTGGAATGCAGACGTTAACTACAAGTTAGCCGATTTCGCCACCCTGTTTGTCAAAGGTGAAAACCTGCTGGCACAGAAATATGAAATCAACGCAGGCTTCCCGATGCCGAAAGCTACCTTTATGGGAGGTATACATTTGACATTCTAATTTTTATACGTACGATAGTTTTATTGTTACTGAGGTATCGTCTGCGTGATGCAGGCGATACTTTTTAGTTGGGAAAGGCCTAAAAAAGCGACACGGGATAAATGAACGCTTTCACTATCCCGTGTCAATCAACCATTCACGAAGTCAAAATTAGAAAATAAATCATAGTTGATTAGGTTAGGTCTATTTGTATATTTACAAAATAAATATTCAAAAAATTATATTTACTAAAAAATAATTACTACCTTTGTCTTTCAAACCATTGCAAATGTAGTGCATTGATTATTCATTAAGTGTACCATTTGTTACGAAGTCTGTTAATAAACATTAATTATGGATTTGAACGAATTCAAAAACTGCGATTTTTTCAAAGGACTGACAGAAAACGACATTGCCAAACTATTGTTTTCATCACCAGGCTCCCTTCGGAAATACAAAGATGGCGATTATGTTGCCCACCAGGGAGAAATATGCGACAAGATAGCCATCCTCACAAAAGGGAAGGTATGTTCTATAATGGTCAATGACTACGGCAAGGAACTCATTTTAGCCGACATACATAGTCCAAGTATGTTAGGTTACACCTATCTGTTCGCAAGCGATAATAAGTTTAATGTCAACATCGTTGCCAAATCATCTTGTGATATTTATTTTATCGAGAAAGAAAAGCTTTTAGCACTCCTACATGATAAACCTGTATTCATGCAATCGTACATGAGAAGCATGTCTGATGTCAGCATGAAGGTATTTAAACGTCTATTTGAGCTCAACCTTCATAAACTCAAACAACGTCTGCTCAGCTATATTGAACAGCACGATGAATTGCCTAAATTAACTGAGTTAGCCAAGCAACTGGGTGTTACTCGCCCATCCCTCTCCAGAGCATTGGCCGAGTTAAGACGCGACGGACTTATCAAGAAATAAAATCCTAAAGTCCTTATTAATATGTCAAAGGTGGCTTTTTTCAAAGCCACCTTATCATTATAGTTTCTTGGCAGGATACATAGCTTCCCACCAACTATCGTCATCTTGGAGCCATTTCTGGAACCATGCAAAGATGGTGTTTTGCCAACGTATGCGCTTGTCATAGTCCAGTATGTGATGATTCTGACCATCCACCACCACAAAAGCTGTAGGTCTGCCCAATAGTTTTAATGCCGTAAACATCTGGATACTCTCACCCACAGGCACATTGGTATCGGCATTGCCATGCAGGAATAACAAAGGAGTGTGAATCTTGTCGGCATTGAATAACGGACTCTGATCTACATAGAGATCTTTGCGTGTCCAAGGATAGCTATTGGCCATACTCACCTCACTATAGCTATATCCCCAGTAGCCTTCTCCCCAGTAACTGGTATGGTCGCTGATACCAGCATGAGAAATGGCTGCAGCAAAGATATCTGTTTGCGTCTGAAGATATTGAGTCATAAAGCCACCATAGGAAGCACCTATGCAACCTATCTTCTTGGGATTGATAAAAGAGTGTTCTGCCGTAAACCGCTTCACACCTTCTATAATATCTTCTGCCACACCCTTACCTGCCGTATTTACATGACGAGCAGCGAATTCCTGTCCAAAGCCAGTAGCACCACTGGGGTTCACTACATACACAACATATCCCATAGATGCATATACATGCTGTGGGTAACGACTTTCAAACGTACGGCTCGTAGGACTGCATCCACCGTAGTAGTCCACCACCATAGGATATTGCTTAGCAGGGTCAAAATCTGCAGGCAGGTAATACCTACCATAGATTGTATCACCACGACTGTTCACAAAGTTCCAGCTCTTGCAGTCTCCCAATTGAATGCCATCCAGCAACTCATGACTCAGGTCTTCAACCAGGCAATAATTATCATCCTTCAAGTCTACAGAATAGATGCGGTCGGAATTCTTGGTCCCTTGTCCGCAATACACCATCTCAGCAGCATTATTCGCCAACGAGAAACTCTTCACCAATTCTTCAGGAACTTGCATCTGATGTATCTCCCACGTTTGGGGCTCCATGCGGTACAAGCTCACACTATCCTTGTTTTCAGCCATGAAATAGATTTTCCCATCTGCTTGGCTCCACTCCACATCTGTCACATTGGGATTAAAATACTTTGTTAGCGGCTTCACTTCCTTATCCTTCACATCCATCACATACAACTGATAGTCGTACATACTGGGCACCTGGTCGGGCTTCACATTCTTTCCAACTCCGTTGAATGCCTCAGGAGAACCTTGGAACAGCACTTGCTTAGCATCTGGTGAGAATGAGCTACCAGCCAAGAAACCATCACCCTCCACTAATTTTTCTGCTTCAAGCGTGTTTACATCCATACGATAAACCGACTGCAAAGTGGTAGGACGCTCAGTCAGTCTGCTGGTGCTTACACTGAACAGAATGTACTTGCCATCCTGAGAAATATCGTTCAGGTACATATTCCTATACCCATAGGTAAGCTGCTGCAGCACATGTTGTTTCAAATCATACTTAGCCAAGTAGTATCTGTCGCGCCAACCTGGCTGACGGTCATCGGGTTCCAGTACCTCAAACACATCTTTGCGCTCCTTAGGTCCTTCCTGGCGCATCATGTAAATGAGATAGTCCTCTGTAGGTGCCATCACAGCACGACCTTCGGGCAATTGATTCGCCAACACTTTTTCCTCGCCAGTTTGTGGGTTCACCACCACCAGTTCTCTGCCGTGCTGACGATTCCTGAAATAATAATATTGCACAGAACGAGGCATCCACTGCCAATTCTCCTCACCATTTGCCATCACCCTTCCTGTTGCCAGTTCGGTGATGGTAGCAAAATAGTCTGTCTTCCCACCTGGCTTCGTTTCGCTATAACCAGTAATCAGGTATTTCCCATCAGCAGAAAGCGATACGCTACTGAAACGCTTACCATGCAATATGTCAGTAAGCAAGATATTCCTGCCAGCAGCTCCATCAGTAAGTTTCAACAGTCCGTTAGCAGTCGTTGCTAAACCAACCTTCACCTTACCTTCATTACTCTTGTTGGTCAAAGCCTTAATCACCACCTGATGGGTACCAGGCTCCAAGACAAGACTATCTGTTCCCACCTTTGCGCCATCAACAAACACCTGATATTTCTTGAGTCCTTCTATTGTCAGTTTTGCCTTCCCGTAACGGTTATTTTGAAAGGTAAAGCCCATCAGATGCAAAGAATGTTCAGCACTTGACTTAGGGATGCTGATACCATCATTGCCCTTGATATCCGCATGTCCAGACGTAAAGACATCTGTCAGTGGCAATGGAGTATCTATTAATGTCTCGGCAGAATACTTTTTGGCATTTACATCCGTTTCATCCACAATAAACGGCTGTTGCATGGGATATGGTCCAGCATACTTCAATGCATTTACTTTTATATCTTCTGCTTGTATATTCGAAGCGCAAGCAGTTAATGCCAAAATAAAAAGAATTTTCTTCATCTTGAATTCAATTAGTTAATTGCGACAAAGGTAACAAAAAAAACACTATCTTTGCAACTAAAATCAAAAATCATGGGAGAAAACAAGATATCAAGTCTGCAAAACACGAAAGTGAAACAGCTGGTGGCACTTCAGCAGAAATCGGCCGAACGTCGCAAGCAAGGAGTTTTCGTGGTGGAAGGCATCAGGGAGTTAGAGCATTGTATGGATGCAGGTTATACCATCAACAGCATTTTCTTCTGTCCTGAACTAACTGACACAGGAGCCTTGTCTTCCCTACTTTCTGAAAGCAAAACATCTCATGAAGTATCTCCAGAGGGGTATGATAAGATAGCATATAGGGGAAGTACGGAAGGTGTCATCGCCACCGTACAATCCAAACAACTCGCATTAAAAGACCTTCATCTTAGCAAACAGCCATTATTAATAGTACTGGAGAGCGTTGAGAAACCTGGTAATTTAGGTGCTATTCTACGAAGTGCTGATGCTGCTGGTGCAGATGCCGTGATTATCTGTGACCCACTCACCGACCTCTACAATCCCAACTTGATTCGCAGTTCGATTGGAGCCATCTTTAGCGTACCATGTATAGCCTGTTCTTCAGATGATTGCATTAATTTCTTAAAGCAAAACAATATCAACATTCTTACGGCTCAGCTTCAAGATTCCAAGTTGTATTATGACACTGATATGACCTGTGGTACTGCTATTATTATGGGCACAGAATCTACTGGTCTGACAGATGTATGGCGCAAGGCCGCTGATGCCCATATCCGCATCCCCATGCTTGGTCAGTTAGACTCGCTCAATGTCAGTGTCAGCGCTGCTATCCTTCTTTTTGAAGCAGTAAGACAAAGGAAAATTGAGACTTCTCAGAGCAGCAAGAGCTGAGCCAAATTTGTTTAAATTATGCCGAGTCGCGATGAGATGGGGTGTAAGTCGATTGAGGATTTTCCCTTTTTGTGTGTGTTTTTTCGTGATAAAGTTCCCAATTATTGCATGAAAACGAATAATTCAGTAATTTTGCAACCCTAAAAATGGCAGCAAAGATTAAAGAAAGCAAAGACGACCTGTTACAGCTTATCCGACAAGGTAAGCCAATGACTACTGCACAACAACTTCGGTTGGTGTTACAGCTTTCTACCCCTGCCATTCTGGCACAGCTCACCACTACCATGATGCAGTATATCGATGCCTCAATGGTAGGTAGCCAGGGAGCTAACGCATCAGCCTCCATCGGACTGATTGAAACTACCACCTGGTTAATGGGTAGTGTATGTTCTTGTGCTGCAGCTGGTTTCTACGTTCAGGTAGCTCACCTCTTGGGTGCCAACGATGATAAAGAAGCACGTTCAGTGCTTCGTCAGGCATTAGCAGCTGTCATCAGCTTTGGTTGTATAATGGGATTGATAGGACTCATCATCAGTCCGTGGTTACCCATCTGGCTAGGAGGCAACGAGGATATCAACGCCACCGCTTCGGCCTATTTCGCCATCTTCTCACTAGGTATTCCTATATTCCAGACCAGCATGTTGGGTTCTGGCATGTTGCGCAGTAGCGGCAACATGGTGATTCCTAGCATCATGAGTGTAGTGATGATGACTTTGGACGTGATATTTAATTTCTTCCTGATATTCCCATCACGCACCGTTGATTTCTTAGGTATGGAATTGTATATCCCTGGTGCAGGTTTGTCAGTGGTGGGAGCAGCCATCGGTACCGTATGCGCAGAGTGTGTGGTAGCTTGTTCGCTGATGTATTTCCTGTGCTACCGTTCTAAAGAGTTGAGGTTGACCATCGACAAAGGAAGTTTCAAACCACAGTGGAACTACATCAAGAAGGCTTTACATATCGGAGGTCCGATGAGCATACAGCAAGTCATCATGAGCAGTGCCTATATAGCTACAACCATCATCGTGGCTCCTCTCGGTACCTTTGCCATAGCAGCCCATTCGTTTGGTATTGTGATTGAAAGTCTTTGCTATATGCCTGGCTACGGTATCGGCGATGCAGCCACTACGCTGGTAGGACAAAGCATGGGTGCTGGGCGCAAGGATCTGACACGCAAGTTTGCCTATATGTCTGTAGCTTTAGGCATGAGCGTAATGGCAGTGATGGGAGTAGTGATGTATGCGGGAGCACCTATCTTCATGGGCATGATGACACCAGTTGAGGAAGTGCGACAACTGGGTGTGATGGCTTTACGCATTGAGGCTTTTGCAGAACCAATGTTTGCTGCAGCCATCGTCTGCTACGGCGTGTTTGTTGGTGCTTCCGACACCCTGATACCAAGTGGTATGAACCTGGTGAGCATGTGGGCTGTGCGTATTCCTATCTCTGCCCTCCTGGCCGTTTCGTTAGGGCTGAAGGGCGTCTGGATAGCTATGTGTACGGAGCTTTGCTTCCGTGGGGTTATCTTCCTCTGCCGCCTGAGATGGGGCAACTGGATGAAATTTAGTATTGAAAAGAAACAATAGATATATAATGGAAACAATTAAGAACAAAGTATTTGGAGGCGAACGACCTCTGTTTGAGATTCACGACACGATTCTCGACCACGTGAAAATCACGTTTGGAGAGTCTGGTATCAAGGAGTGTAGCAACATCGTATGCAAGAACTGCTATTTTGAAGGAAAGTACCCATTGTGGCACGTAAAGGGCTCTGAAATCACCAATTGTTATTTTGCTCCTGGCTCACGCTCTGCCATCTGGTATTCTGACGACATGAAGATGACCGACTGTGTGATCAACGGTCCTAAATTCTTCCGTGAGATGAAGAACCTGGAACTGAACAATGTGACCATCAACGATGCTGATGAGACATTCTGGGGCATCGACGGATTGGTGCTGAACAACGTAACGCTGCATGAGGGCACCTACCCTTTCATGCACTGCAACAACATCAAGGTCAACGGATTGAACAGCGACAGCAAGTATGTGTTCCAATATTGTAAGAATATAGAAGTACACGATGCCCACATCGTTACTAAAGACTCATTCTGGGAGGTAGAGAACGTAACTGTTTATGATTCTTACCTCGATGGCGAGTATCTGGGTTGGCACTCTAAGAACCTGCGACTGGTGAATTGTCACATCGCAGGCGAGCAACCTCTTTGCTACGCACATGACCTGGTTTTGGAGAACTGTACCTTCGACGCTGAGTGCGACCGTGCCTTTGAATACTCTACCGTACAGGCAGATATCAAGGGCCACATCAAGAGCATCAAGAACCCAGCCAGCGGCAAGATTGTAGCTGACAGTATCGGTGAAATCATCATCGATGAGAACATCAAGGCTCCTGCCGACTGCCAAATTCTTACAAGAGGATGATGTACGATTTCGACGAGTTGGTTGATCGCCGTAATATCAACAGCTACAAATGGGATTCGTGCGCTGAAGACGTGATTCCTATGTGGGTGGCAGATATGGACTTCCCAACTGCCCCATGCGTCGTTGAAGCCCTGCAGAAACGTGTGGCACACGGCATCTTCGGCTATACCCAAGTGCCTGACAGCTATTACGACTCAGTGGTCAACTGGTTCAAGAACCGTCATGGGTGGACCAACTTGCAGAAGGAATGGATACTCTACACCTCTGGTGTGGTGCCAGCCCTGTCTGTCATCATCAAGGCGTTTACCCAGCCAGGTGACCAGGTGATTGTGCAAACGCCCGTATATAACTGCTTCTTCTCTTCTATCCGCAACAACGGTTGTGAGATAGTAGAGAACAAGTTGCTCTACAAAGACCAGACCTACGCGATGGACTTTGAGGATTTGGAGCGCAAGGCAGCCAACCCAAAAGCCAAACTGTTGCTGCTCTGCAATCCTCACAACCCAGCTGGCCGGGTGTGGACTCGCGAGGAATTAATCAGGCTTGGCGACATCTGCATCCGTCACGACGTACTGGTGGTGAGCGACGAGATACATTGCGAGTTTGTGTATCCTGGCTACAAGTATGTTCCTTTTGCCTCCATCAGCGAGGAAATGCAACATCACTCTATCATTTGCAATGCACCATCGAAAGCATTCAACACTGCTGGCCTGCAGATAGCCAACATCATCAGCGACAACCCTGATTATCGCCAAAAAATTGATCGTGCCATCAACATCAACGAGGTGTGCGACGTCAATCCATTTGGTGTGATTGCTCTGCAAGCAGCCTACACAGACGAGGGTGCAGAATGGTTACGTCAACTCAATGAATATCTGCTTGGTAACTACAATTACCTAAAGCAATACTTTGAAAAAGAACTTCCCCAGTTACCTATCACAAAATTGGAGGGAACCTACTTGGCTTGGGTAGATTGTTCAGTAGTGTTGGCCAAACGAGCAGACGGGGCTACACTCTCTCATTGTGGTCTCGACGCACCTCATCTTTCTCTCGAAGAGTACCTCCTTAAGCATCAACAAGTATTGGTGAACGATGGCTCCATGTATGGTGACAACCGTTTCATACGCATCAACCTGGCTTGTCCGCGTCAACGCCTCGAGGAAGGACTGAGACGCATCGTTAAGGGGCTTCACGATTTAATCTAAAATATATTGTTCTACTATAAATGTTAAAAAGGGCAGATTCAAAGAGGCTTTAGCCTTGGAGAATCAGCCCTTTAGCATCTAATTGGTAAATTATCGTCGTTTTTTTCGTAGTTTTCTCCAACAATTACTACCTTTGCTCGATAAAACCAAACTTTTAATTGAAAAAAGCAATGAAAGATTTCTTCAAGTATGTTTTGGCCACAGTTGTAGGCATCATTGTTGCTGGTGTGGTCATTATGTTTTTAGGCGTACTTACTGTCTTTGGACTCGCCTCTTCATCTGACAAAGATGTAACCATTGACGACAATTCCGTATTAAGGCTTGAGTTGAATGGCATCATTTCCGAACGTGCTCCAGAGAGTTCCCCACTCGATTTCCTGAGCAGCATGAATCCTATGGGCAGTACGGATACGATGGGCCTCGACGATATCCTCTCCGCCATCAAGAAAGCCAAGGACAACGATAATATCAAAGGCATCTATCTGCTGGCTGGTACGCTCGACGCACAGCCTGCTTCAGTAGAAGCCATCCACAACGCACTGGTCAGTTTCAAGGAATCAGGCAAGTTCATCATCGCTTATGGCGACAACTATGAGCAACTGCAATACTACCTGGCCAGCACTGCCGACAAGGTGCTGATTAACCCTCAGGGCAGTCTCGACTGGCACGGTCTGGCAGGCATAAACATGTTCTACAAAGACTTGATGGACAAGCTCGGCATCGAGGTACAGATCTTCAAGGTAGGCACCTTCAAGAGTGCCGTTGAGCCATTCATGCTCACCAGCATGAGCGATGCCAACCGCGAGCAGGTGGCTGCTTACCTGGGCTCTATCTGGCAGAAATTCTCTGACGATGTGGCTACTTCACGCAACATCAGCAAAGAGGCTTTGGAGAAGATTGCCGACGAAGGTGCCATGTTCAAGAGCGGACAGGAACTGATTGCTGCCGGACTGGTGGATTCTCTGATCTACAAGAACGACGTTCGTGCCTACTTAAATCGTTATATGGGTCTTGAAGAAGACAAGAAAGTAAGTTCCTATTCTGTAGCAGACATGCGTGGTGTGAAGCGCAATACGCCTAGAGACAAGAGTGGAAACATCGTAGCTATATATTATGCAGTGGGTGAAATCGACGGTACAACTGCCCTCCTGTCAAGTAGTGGCGAAGGCATTAACTCCGAGAAGGTTATCAAGGACCTGCGCAAGTTGAAGGACGACGACGATGTGAAGGCTGTTGTTTTCCGCATTAACTCCCCTGGAGGCAGTGCCTACGGTTCAGAGCAGATCTGGCACGCCATCAGTCAGCTGAAGGAGAAGAAGCCCGTCATCGTATCTATGGGCGACTACGCAGCATCAGGTGGCTACTACATCAGCTGCAACGCTGACACCATCGTGGCAGAGCCCACCACCCTCACTGGTTCTATCGGCATCTTCGGTATGGTGCCTAACTTCCAGTCTGTTACCAAGAAGATTGGCGTGAA
>ERZ842401.7882-NODE-7882-length-10713-cov-3.365922_pt1 | contig 10713 bp, 9 predicted proteins | sample MGYA00521270_ERZ842401 | MGnify/ENA primary metagenome ERZ842401 (study PRJEB31892, sample SAMEA3878208) | bioreactor metagenome | biome: Moose rumen | place: Sweden | collected 2011-10 | study: EMG produced TPA metagenomics assembly of the PRJEB12797 data set... | reverse complement strand
AATATTGGTTGCGGGATCCTCGCCGCCCTGTTGAGCATACGGCGGTTTACCCGGCAGCATGAGCATAAACAGCAACGTCGCGATTGCGAAGTTTTCGTTTCCAATCGTCCGAAGGAACGTGCCGAAGTTTTTCGATTGAATTTCCGGCGCGGTGAAATTCGTCGTGCCGACCGGACATGGAAAGCCTTCGATCTGATAGCTGTCGGTATCGACGAAGTAAACTTCTTTCGGCGACACGACCAAAATATTGCCGGGATTGATATCTCCGATAATAATGTTGTAACTGTGGAGGTATATTATTTTTTTGAGAATCGTAATGCACAATTCGACGGTATCGCACTTATTCCAATTTGGAAAATGTCTCTTGAAAATGACCGGCAGAAAAATACTCCGTTGAATTTCTTTGCCTTTCGCCGCAGGCATCAGGAAGCCGACAAATCTGTGTTTGGCGTTATACAAATCTGCCGTCGGCCAACAAATGCCGTCAAATTTGACCGGACGGCTGAGCATCAATCGAATTTTTTTGAGCCGCCGTTGAGTCAAATGTTCCGGCTTATAAATTTTTGCGATATACTCCGTGTTGGTTTTGTAAATGACGCCTTCGCCGCCCGCCGCAATCGAGTCGCCCAACTCGACGGTCATGCCTTTCGATGTAAAGAGTTTACTGCCGCTTTGAACAGGCTCGTCAAGCGGGATCGGACTGTCCTGCAGATCGATGAGCTCCGTACTTGCTTGGAATGGAATGATATTCGATTCGTCAAAGCCCAAACCGGCTTTTTGCCAACCGTAACCGGTCAATCTTCCGTCCGGCGCAATACGTTTAACGACAATTTTGTTGGCGCGCGTCGATTCGGTCTCGTTGAGTTTGAGCACGTCCTTGGCAAGATTGTTGTCTTGAGTGATCAACAAAATTTTGTATTTGGTTCGATAATTGGTCAGCACCGCTTGAATTTCGTTGTCGGCATGGCTCGGCACACCGCCGGTTTGCAACACATACAACAAATCGTTATCAAGCAAATCTTGAAGTAAACCTATACGCTTTCGCGCCAACTCGACGAGCTTGTCATTCGCCGTCCGACTGTTTGCATGTCTTTCGATCTCTCGGACGACACTCTGAGTGACAATAATCAATCGCTTGTTTTTTACCAACAAATCCGTAAGCCGTACCAAAAATGCGCCGATTTCATCATACATTATGCTGCTTGTATCGACGAAAATTTTGCAATCCTTGACGTACTCTTCGAGCTTGTCATTCAAATTTTTGTCTTCATTATCATTCACAAACTTTCCTCCCCGCGCCGGAAAAAATCATCTGACTTTGTTTTTGATAAAGTCGAGTTTCCATTGACCGTCCTCATTGATCACGGTCACTGTACCGTTGAATTTCGCAACAGATTCGCGCCCGTTTATGTTATCAACGGCAGTAAGGACATAGCTTAGTTCAATTGCATTCGGACTTTCATTGACGACACGCACCTCGCTGACATTGCTGCTGACGGTCGTACTGAAGCCGGGAGTCCAACCTTCGTAACTGATCTCGTTCTGCAGTCCGCGACTGAAACAATCGTATGCGCTTTGAAAATTTTTGTTGGTGATCCCCGCGTGAAAATTTATCAGTGCCTGAACTGCCGCACGTTGATTATCATTCGTCAGAGGCTGTGCAACGACTTGCGGTTGAGGCTGTTTGTCGGCGACGGGCGGAGGCGTTGCCTCGATCATTTGTTTAACGGCATCACTGACTGCAGGATATGGATCTTCCGATTTCGGGGCGGCATTTTGAACCTTCGGACTCTGTGCCGGTCGATTTGAGAAGTTCATTCGTTGATTTTGTAAACCGATTGGAAACGACAACAACACATTCACGACAAAAAGCATCAGCATCGTTACGCCGGTGATCTTCAATGCGGGATAACTGCCTTCTTCAAGCCGGGAGATCATTTTCAACAGAGGATTGCCTTCAAAAGGAAGCGGTACGCATTCTCCTCTCGGATCGGAACCGTACTGATTCGTACCGTGAATACCGGGAGTGAAAGTGAAGAATAACATTGCGAAGACACTCATGAGTAGGAAGTAGAATAATGCAAAGTAGGCACCAAACGGATTAAAATTACTTTCCTCGTGATGCTCGCCGTGTTTATCGATCCAATGAACTTTGTCAAAACAAAACGTCAGCGCAGCTCCGATGATCGGCAGTACTCCCAAGATCGCCCACCATCCCGGACGTCCCATATCATGTGCTCGACGGACACTGATTGGAATCGACAAAAAGAATATCAACATACTTGCGGCGTTGATCCATCTTACCGCTTCTCGCAATTGATATTTGTAGCAAATATACAATCCGATCACAGAAAATACATAGATCGTCATCACAATAATGAACAATCGAAAAGCATATCGCGCCGGATTCAAACGACCTTTAAACGTAAAAAATTTTTGCCACAGTCCGCGATCGGGAACATACGCGTCGGAATCATAATTTGACTCGGCAGGTGAAGTATCGGCGGAGTTTTTTCTGACAGAGGCAGATCGATATGCATTGTCTCGAGTTTCTGCGGATTTATTTCGACCGGAAGTCTGCGGCAACTTATGACCGCATTTATTACAAAATTTATCGTTGGAACTTGTCGGACATCCGCAATAAGGACATTTCCTTTCCACATCATCACCTCAAAAATTTACAACCGAGTATCGCCGTTGACCGGGCTGAGGACACCAACACATATCGACGTTTTGTAGTGAAAAAAAAAACTGATATAGAATGATTATACGAAGTCTGATCGGTTTGTCAAGATCAATGATCGATTCGGCGCAACAAAAAACGCCGTCTTTCGACAGCGATCAAATCTCGATAATCGTCTGATTCAAACCGAGTACCCGATTGTATTTCATGTCCCGCGCGAGCGCATTCAGCACTTCGATCTCGTCCATCAATAAATCCTCGCCGTCCGTCGAGCGATAGAGTAACGGATTGAAAGGCGTGCCGTCGTCCCGTACGGCGATGATCACTCGCCCGTTCGACGTCAATTTTATTTGCACGTCAACATTCGCCGCGCGCTCAATCGCCAGCGTCGAGATGTTCATCGTCATTTCTTCCAACGCCACTCCGACGCGCGTCGCATCAATCGTCGACAGCCCCGCGCTTTTAAGCACTGCAATCGCTTCCGCCGATATCCGTGACGCCGAATCCTCACTCGCCGTCAACGATACATCGTAGAGCACTTCCGGATCTTTTCGATCGATCAAAAAAATATCCGTGCCGAACCGGCGACTGTATATCAAAATTACGATCGCGTTGAACGGTGCCGCGAACAGGAACGAATACCACACGCCGTCCGTGCCGAACATCGTCGACAATATAAACGCCGCCGGTACCACTATCAAAAAGCCCTCGACAATCGACAACACCAACGCAATCGATCGCCGTTGCAAAGTCGTGTAATAATACGTCATCGTGACGACAAGTGCCGTGCTCGGTAAACTCAACGCCGTAAATTTCAATGCCCGCGCCGCCGGTTCGATCATCGATCCCTCCACGCCGTAGACATTCAACAGTATCTCCGGGTAAATCCACATGAGCATCACGATCGCGCCGAGCAAAATCAATACGAACCGGTGAAGTCGCCGCATCATCGCGCGGACGCTCGCAAAGTCCTTCTCGCTGTAGAGCGTCGAGACGATCGGCATCGCCGAGTCAACGCACGCCGACGACAGCATCGAGCCGATCGACCACAACGTCATGCACAGCGCATAACAACTCATCGCCTCCGCGCCCCCGGCTCTGCCGAGAATTTGATAGATCACCCAAACTTTCACGGCAACCAGTGTGCTCAACAGCGCGGCGGATGCTCCCGATCTCATCACTTCGATCGACTGCACAAATAACTTTTTCAAGCCGTCGCCGAAGACGTTGATGAATTTTCGACCGCGATCTCTCGACGAGCGGTAATTCGCCAGCAGGTAAACGCAACCGAGCACGTCACCGATCACCAACGCGCCGCTCGCGCCCGCAAGCCCGAAATGCAAACTGCCGACGAACAGAAACGTCAAAACTACATTCGTAATCTGTTGAATTGCAACACTCCGACTTACAATCCGCGCAAGCCCTTCCGTCCGCAAGAGAAATCTCCAGACGATGGCGAAAAGCATCAACGCGGTGTGAATGATGAACAGCGGCAGATATTCTCGCATGTCGAAGCGCAACTCCGGTGCCGACGACAAAAATTCCGTCAAGACGTCCGTTATCGGCAACAGCGAGACGAGTATCAGCACCGCGACCGTTGACGTCAGAGTCGCGACCGTGCTGAAGATGTAATCCGCGCGGGCGTGTTTTCGAGCGACGGCGGCGATTGCGATCATTCCCGACGATCCTATCGAAAACAACAGCGCAAGTGCCGTTGCAAGTTGATTGAGCGGCATGCACGCGTAAACCGCCGCCATCTTGTCGAGCCCGAGCAGGTTGCCGACGATCACGCCGTTCAGAATATTGCCGAGGTAGTACGAAAACGACGACAACAGCGTCGGCACGAACAGCTCGCGATATTTCCGAACGATCAGATCGTCCGTCTTGCGTAAAATACCTTCGATCATGATCACAATTCCCCCGTCAGTATCGTCCGAGCGTCGCCGCTCCGTCAATATGAGCGGGATCGATGCTGAAGACGTGTTGCCAATTGCGTCCGCGTTGACCGTCACGCCTTGAGACGATCGTCGCAGAGCAATAAAATCTTTCCGTCCGGCTCATTGCCGAGCATCGACGCCGCCACATACAAGTCGTAAACGAAGCCCGAACAGCCCAAGTTGATATCATTTCCGAGCGAAGACGTTGTGTCGGCGCAAAGCGTCGTAAACATCATCGCGCAAATGCCCGAACCGCTCCCGATCGATCCGAATTACGAAATGGTGATGATTCGGCTTGACATCAGGCGGCAAAAAAGGCGGGAGCCTCACGCCCTCGCACTCGATCGGTTCTTCGACGTAAACTGTTTGGAGTGCCGCGCGTTTTTGCTCTCGCCTTCGACATAATCGAGCATAATCAAACCGACTGTCGCCTGCAGTTCAGCGACCGGATTTTATTCGTGTCAATTTTTATTGTGATCACTTCGCCCGTCAATCCCAACGCTCGACATGTAATCGGGCAACATCGGTCGAATTACATAAATCGATCAGAGATAGCTGATCGGATTGACGCGCTGCCCGTTCACATGCACCTCGTAATGCACGTGCGGACCGGTCGAGAATCCTGTCGAGCCCATCAGCGCGATCACCTGTCCGCGCCGCACGTATTGTCCCGCGCTCACGACGACTTGGCTCGCATGCCCGTAACGAGTCATGATCCCGTTGCCGTGATCGATGTCGACCATATTGCCGTAGCCGCCGGAATTCCAGCCCGCGACTATTACAACGCCGTCCGCCGTCGCGACTATCGGCGTGCCCATGTCGTTTGCAATGTCGATGCCCGGGTGAAAATCCGTGCCGCCCCAACGCAAACCGTAAGGCGAAGTCACCACGCCCGTCGTCGGCCAGATCGCCGGAACATTCGACGCCGCATTCGACAGTCCGAGCGCGAATGAATTGTTCGGAAGTGCCGAGCCCGCGAATGAGCCGCTCACCGCGCCCGGCATCGTGATCGATTGCATCGGCATCGGCGTCGCCGCCATTGCACTGCGTTGATTCACTATCGTCGCGATCTGCTCGCGTTGCTTCTTCAGATCGTCTTGCAAGTGCACCAAACTCCCGCGCCGCTCGATGATCCCGTCTTCCAATTGCGCCAATGCCGCGCCGACATCTTCAAATGAAATCGACGTTTCGAGCGGAGTCTCAATCGTCGCATTTTCGAGCGACAACTGTTGAGCCGCCTGCGCGATTTTCAATGCCGCAACGTTTTCGGGAAAAGGTCCTCCCTGCCCGTTGTATTCTTCAGCCGAATCGACAGGCGTTTCAATCGATGTTTCATTCAACGTTTCGGTTGATGTTTCTGCCGACGGAGTTTCCGACGACGCATTTGCAGACGTTTCACTCGGAGCCGCGCCGTCCGTCGTTTCAATCGGAGTTTCCGAAGTTTCCTCCGCCTTCTTCTCGACAATCGGCGTCATGCCCGCTTGAATTCGCAATTCGTTTTCCATTTGCGTCAAATTCTGCAATTGCTCCGAGAGTTTGCCCGCCTTTTTCGACAGCGTCAACAATTGTTCTTGCTGAATTTCGGAAGCCGTTTCCATTTCCGTCACCGCCGACTGATTGGCGCGGAAGTTCAGCGCACTGTAGATCGTAAAGCCGCCCGTTCCGATCAGCAACAACGAGCCGAAGATCAGCGAAAACACTCCGAATTTGAACATGCCCGACGAGAGTTTAACCTGCCGCTCGGTGCCGTCTTTCGGCGAAGTCAATCGGAGCAGATACTTCTTATCCTCCGCCGCTTCTTCGGCAACCGTATCTTCGGCGTAAAAACTCTTCACGTCGGACGTTTTTTCTTCGTTTTCCAAAAAAATTGTGCCTCCTATTTTCGCATTGCATCATGCAACGCCTGCTCCTCTTCGGGAGTCAGTTTGTACGTCGACTCGCCTTTTTCGATCGGCTTGACGTACGTTCGTGCCTCGTCTCGACCGATTATGCCCGAGATCACTATACCGTTGTTTGCCGAATCGAGCATCGCCACGCAATAACTCAGATCGCTCCCGATATTCTCGAACGCGTCAAAGCGTACCACCGAGACCCGCGTGATCGCTTTCGACAATATCTCGTTGAGCTTCTCGATGTCTTTTTGCAACAATTTCTTGTCGTTGGAAAAATTCTCCATCATCTCAATGTGATCGGCGATCATTTTTTCGACGTTGCCGCCTTCCGCTCCCGACATCATTCGGCGATATCGTTGTTTGATGTATGACAACTCCAACCATAAATTGATCACGATCACAAGCAGTATTATCAGCAATACGCCGAACGCTATCACAACATACAGCGAATTTCCCGTAAGGAATCCGGCGGAGTTCATTTACGCTTTGTCTCCTCTCTTTGCCGCCGCCTCGACGGTTGCTCGATTTCTTTCAACAGTGTCAACAGATCATCGACGTCCGAAAACTCGATTTGCACTTTGTTTTTGCGCCGCCCGCTCGTGATTTTGACCGGACGTCCGAAGTGCCGCTTCAATTCCTGTTCCGCTTGGCGAATGAAAAATTTCGTTTCGTCCGTCTCGTCGACAACTTCAATTGTATCATCGTTGTCAACTTCTTCATCCGGCGTCTCTTCTTCCAACTTGCTTATGTCAATGTCGATCGGTTGATTATCGTCGATGCTTCGCGTCAAAGAATCGAGCACGCCGAGTGATTTCAGTTCGTTGACGAATGCCGTAACCTTCCGCGCGGAGAGTTTTTCCGAAATGACAATTTCCGCCGTCTGGATTTGCAATTCCGGATTTTCGATCGACAACAAAGGCAGGGCTTGCGAGACCGCCAACTGCTCGTCGATGATAAAGTTCTGCACTTGCGGCGCGAGTTTCAACAGCCGAAGCAGCATGAACAGTCGCGCGGTACTGCAACCGATTTTCGACGCGAGAGCTTCTTTCGTGTAGCCGAATTCGTCAATCAAACGCTCGTAAGCCCGCGCCTCCTCAATCGGATTTAAATTTTCGCGTTGAACGTTTTCGATGATTGCTACCTCCCTGATTTGACTGTCGGAAAAATCGCGGACGATTGCCGGTACGGTCTGAAGTCCGGCGAGTTTTGACGCGCGAAGCCTCCGCTCGCCCGAGATCAATTCGTATTCGTCGGCATTCGGACGTACGATCAGCGGTTGCAACACGCCGTAGAGTTTGATCGACTCCGACAGCTCGCGAAGCGCATTTTCGTCAAACGTCCGACGCGGTTGCCAGCGATTCGGTTTGATTTTTGACACGTCGAGCTCTTGAATTTCGCCGCGCATTTCTTCGGTCTGCTTTTTGAATTGCGTCATCAGCGCGCCGAGTCCTTTGCCGAGCCCGCCGCGTTTTACTGCCATCTTCATCACCTCTGTTGATTCGATTTGAGAATTTCGTCGGCGAGGTTTAAGTAGACTTGCGTGCCGCGCGAGCGTCTGTCGTAAGCAATGACGGGCATGCCGAATGACGGTGCTTCCGACAGGCGGACGTTTCGCGGAATGAGCGTTTCGTAGACAAGGTAGCCGAAGTTCTTTTTGACTTCGTCGACAACCTGTTGCGAGAGTCGGGTTCGCGCGTCATACATCGTCAACAATACTCCGTCGATTGCGAGGAGCGGATTGAAATTGCTCTTGACCAGTTCGATCGTGTGAAGCAATTGCGTGACGCCTTCGAGCGCGTAAAACTCGCATTGGATCGGAATGATGATCGAGTCGGAGGCGTTCAGCGAATTGAGCGTCAACAAGCCCAGTGACGGCGGGCAATCGATCAAAATGAAATCGTATTCGTCATGCAAGGGCTCGAGCGCGGCGCGCATTTTGAATTCGCGTTCGTTCATCGTTGCCAATTCGACTTCCGCGCCCGCCAGATCGATATTTGCCGGAATGAGTTCCACGCCGTATTCGGATTGTTGAACCGCCGCCCGGGCATTGACGCCGTTGATGATCACGTCATAAATCGTTGCGGCTTCCGACTGATTGCCGAGCCCGAGCGCGCTCGCCGCACTGCCTTGCGGATCGCAATCGATCAACAGAATTTTTTTGCCCCGGAACGCGAGCGAGGCACTCAAATTGACGGCAGTGGTCGTCTTGCCGACTCCGCCTTTCTGATTGGCGATCGAAATTATTCTCGCCACTTCGCTTACACCTCTTTCTGCATTTGAAAGACATTTTGACAACAATTCGCGGCGGCGTCAACCATAAACAAAAAAATTCATCGCGCTTGTGCCGCAAGAAGCCGAAGTCGCCGCATTCGATGTTTTAAGCCGCCCGTCGTAACATACAGCAATTGCGCCAATTCCGACATCGGCATTTCCGGATGTTTCAGTCGGGCGCGCGCCGTTTCGTTGAGCTCGGGCGTCAACTTCACGCCCTTTTTGATGATGAATTTGATGTCTTCGATCTGACGTTGCGCGGCGTTAACCGCCAATTGCAAATTTGAGGTCTCGCAATTGACGATGCGATTTGCCAGCGAACGCACTTCTTTGACGTTGCGCGCGGCTTCGCATCTGTCGACGGCGTCGTTTGCGCCGAGCAACGCGAGCAAATCCGCAATCGACTCGAAATCTTTCAAGTAGACGATGAATTTGCCGCCGCGCACGAACGTTCTCGCCGGAAAATCCATTTCATTCATCACTTCGACGGCGAAATTCGCGAGCGCGGGATCCAACGTGACGAGCTCGAAATGGTAACTCGTCTCGGGGCGGTTGAGCGTGCCGCGCGCCAAAAACATTCCGCGCAAAAATGCCTTTCGACAGCAATCGGATTCGGGAAATTCAACATCGTAAAAAATTATCGGGAGTGCTTCCGCCGCCGCCGTCTGAAATATTCTGATGATGTAACGTTTGCGTCGACGAAGCGGCTTGAGTTGCAAAACGGCGATTCCGGTTTTGACGTCGGGGAAGAATTTTTTGATCAACATGAGAGTTCGGCGGGCGATTGATGCCGAATTGAAAGACAGATCGAGTCTGCCGTCGATGATACTGCCGCCGAATTTGATCAGTGCATTGAGCTCCGCCTGCAGGCAACATTTTTCATCGGATGCCGCGCGGATCATCTCGGATTTAACATCGGAGGCAAATGACATGTCGACTGCTCCTTTCGTCGAATGAAATATTCAGCGCGGTTGCATTTTGTAAATGATCTTCATCACCGCCGCGCAGAGTTTGTCGGGCTCGATGCCGAATTTAACCGGCGCATTGAGCTCCGCCTGCAGGCAACATTTTTCATCGGATGCCGCGCGGATATTCTCGGATTTAACATCGGATGCAAATGACATGTCGGTTGCTCCTTTCGTCGAATGAAATATTCAGCGCGGTTGCATTTCGTAAATGATCTTCATCACCGCCGCGCAGAGTTTGTCGGGATCATGGCGTCCGGCGTCGGATTCGCTGATCAAATCGGCTTTGATCAATCCCATGCCGAGTGCGTTGATCCGATCTTCATCGACGACGACGGCTTCCGCTCCGGCTTCGGTGATCATTTCGGGTGAAATCGCCGCGCTGTTGACGAGCACGTAATCAATCGCTCCGGTACCGGCGTGATCCAATATCGCCTTCGCATGCATCGACGCCGTGTAACCGTCCGTTTCGCCGGGCTGTGTCATCACATTGCAGATGTAGATTTTGATCGCCTTGCTTTTTTTGAGAGCCTTCGCCACTCCCTCGACGAGAAGGTTCGGCATGATACTCGTATATAAACTGCCGGGACCGAGAATGATCGCATCCGCCGTTTCGATTGCTTCAATCGCCGAAGGAACCGCCGGAACTTTTTTCGGAAACAATCGAACGCGGCGAATTTTTTTGTGCGCCTCCGGAATTTGAGACTCGCCCTCGACAATCGTGCCGTCTTCCATGATCGCATCGAGGCGGACGTGCTCTTTGCTCGCGGGCAGGACTCTGCCTTTGACGGCGAGCACTTTCGACGACTCCTGCAATGCGGTTTCCATATCGCCGGTGACTTCATTCATTGCCGCGATGAAAAGATTGCCGAAGCTGTGCCCCGCCAATGCCGTGTTGCCTTTGAATCGATATTGGAAGAGTTTTTCCATCAGATCGGGAGAGCGTCGTGTAGGGACAGAGTGTA
>ERZ842401.7881-NODE-7881-length-10713-cov-3.564552_pt1 | contig 10713 bp, 10 predicted proteins | sample MGYA00521270_ERZ842401 | MGnify/ENA primary metagenome ERZ842401 (study PRJEB31892, sample SAMEA3878208) | bioreactor metagenome | biome: Moose rumen | place: Sweden | collected 2011-10 | study: EMG produced TPA metagenomics assembly of the PRJEB12797 data set... | reverse complement strand
AATCAAATTTCGAATGTTGTCTTGTTATTGAAGATTTCAATGATGTTCAGGAAATGGATATTATTGAAGCTTACATTATGGTTGAGGTACCTAGATAATGAGAAAAAATTCAGTTAAAAATACACGCATAAACGAAGAAGTAATGCGTGAACTCAGTAATATTATACGTCTTGAGGTAAAGGATCCACGTATTTCTCCAGTGACATCTGTTGTCTCTGTTGAAGTGGCACCTGACCTTAAGACCTGTAAGGCTTATATTTCAGTTCTTGGAGATGACGAGGCAGTTAAAAAGACTCTAGAAGGTCTAAAAAGCTCTGCTGGTTTTATTCGTAGAGAACTTGCACACAGAGTTAATCTTAGGAACACACCTGAGATTAATTTTGTAAGTGATCAGTCAATAGCTTATGCGGCTAAAATGAGTAAGCTAATTGATGAGGTTAATGCTCCTCTTCATGCTAAAGATGCAGAGGAGTCAGAAGAAAACTAATATATATAGGGGTGGACATATGATAGACAATTTTAATGAGCTTTTAGATAATGCTAGGACAGTAGGTATTAGTGGACATATTAGGCCAGATGGAGATTGCGTCGGTTCGTGTCTTGCGGTTTATAATTATATAGTTACTTATTATCCGAACATTGAAGCTCATGTCTATCTGGATCCTATTCCAAACATCTTTAAGTTTCTTACAAATTCTGACAAGATAGAAGATGTGCATACAGATTACTCAGACACTAATTTTGATTTATTTATTGCACTCGATTGCAGTGAAGGTCATCGTTTAGGAGATGTGCTGCCACTTTTTGAAGGTGCTAAACAAACTGTATGTATTGATCATCATTTTACAAATGGCGGATTTGCCGATTACAGCTATATTATTCCAGACGACAGTTCTACCTGTGAATTAGTATTTAATCAATTTGGTAGAGATAAAATTACAAAGGAAATCGCAGAATGTCTTTATACAGGTATTATTCATGATACAGGTATTTTCCAGTATTCTTGTACTACAGAGGCCACTATGGCGGCTGCTGGTTTTTTGATGTCTCTAGGCATTGATTTTTCAAAGATTTGTACAGATACTTATTTTGCAAAGACGATGATTCAAAACAGAATGCTTGGAAAGGCTCTTAGTGAGTGCAAGACTTATTTGGATGGAAAGGTTATTGCTGCTGTAATAACCTCAGAGGATATGCTTGAGTACGGCGCCCAGAGCAAACATTTAGAGGGTATAGTTCAACAACTTAGAGATACTACAGGAGTTGAGGTTGCTGTATTTTTGTACGAACTTGAGGATGGAGATTTCAAGGGCTCTACAAGAGCCTCAGGTGACGTGGATTTGACTGTTATTACTGGTGTTTATGGTGGCGGAGGTCACAAAAAGGCTGCTGGTTTTTCAGTTAATACCAAAGAACCATGGAAAATTATAGATGAGATTGTTGTCATGGTAGATGAACAATTAAAGGAATTAAATAATTAATGAATAGCGGAATTATTAATGTTTACAAGGAGGCTGGCTGGACATCATTTGATGTGGTCGCCAAACTTAGAAGCATTCTTCATATAAAAAAAATAGGTCACACAGGCACACTTGATCCAGATGCAACAGGTGTGCTTCCTGTTTGTATAGGCAAAGCAACTAAATTATGCGACATGCTCACAGATAAGGATAAGGTATACGAATGTGTGATGATGTTAGGAGTTACCACTGATACTTATGATTTATCTGGAAAAATATTAGATAGACAGGCTGTGCTTTGCACAGAAGATGAGGCTGTTGAAGTTATCAATTCCTTTGTGGGAGATATTATGCAGGTTCCACCTATGTATTCAGCCTTAAAGGTCAATGGAAAAAAGCTATATGAATTGGCCAGGGAAGGCAAGGAAATAGAAAGAAAGCCAAGACCTGTTCAAATATATTCTATAGATATACTTGAAATGACACTGCCTCAGATAAAGGTGAGAGTTCATTGTGGCAAGGGCACATATATTAGGTCATTATGTCACGACATAGGCGTTAAATTAGGCCGCGGATGCGCAATGAAATCTTTGATGAGAACCAGGGTGAGTCAATTTGATTTATCGGATGCTCACACATTAGAAGAAATCGAAAAGATTGTTAAGTCCAATAATTTAAAGGGAATTTTATTGCCTTTGGACCAGGCTTTTGCTAATTTCCCTTGTCTTTATGTAATCCCTAATGAAGAAGCAATAAAAGTTGCGATAAATGGGGGAAAACTTAGCCAGTCGTTAGTTTTTTCAGAGACTGTCAGCAGGTTTGAAGAAGGCGAAAAATATCGAATGTATCTACCTGATAATAGATTCTTGGGTATTTACATTTATACAGAAGATAATTTTAAGTTAGAAAAATTTTTCCTCGAATAAGAGAAGATTGTCATGATATATTTACATTCATTGTTTGAAACAAAAATCGAAGCAAATACTGCAATTACCGTTGGAAAATTTGATGGAATTCATAAAGGGCATAGTTTATTAACAAGAGATATTCTTTCTAAACAAAAGGATGGTCTTAAATCATGCTTAATAACTTTTACAAATTCACCTAGGATAGTATTAGATGATGATAAAAGTCCATCACTTATTACAAATAAAGAACGCATGTATATGCTTGAAAATAGCGGATTGGATTATCTGATAGAATGTCCATTTGATGATAAATTAATGCAGACTTCTGCCGAAGATTTTATTGGTTATTTGTGTTCAAATCTGAACATGAAATATATAGTTTGTGGAACGGATTTTACATTTGGCTATAAAGGATTAGGAAATGCTAAGTTACTTGTCTCACTTTCAAAGGAAATGGGATTTGAAACTAAAATAATAGATAAAATAAAAATCGACGATAAGGAAATAAGCAGTACCTATATCAGAGAAGAACTTTCAAAAGGCAACATTACTTCAGTAAACAATATGTTAGGATACGATTATTTTGTCTGGGGAGAGGTTGTTCATGGGGCTCATCTAGGAACTAAAATAGGCATTCCAACTATAAATATTATTCCAGAAGCTTCTAAGCTTGTCCCAAAGTTTGGCGTTTATGTTACAGAAATAGATTTTGATGGCAGGATATACCATGGCGTTACAAATGTTGGTATTAAGCCATCTGTAACCGATAATAAAATACTTGGAATTGAAACCCACATACTGGATTACAAAGGAGATTTATATGGTCGTTTTGTAAAGGTTACTTTTAAGGAATTTTTACGACCAGAGATAAAATTTAATTCAGTTGATGAATTAAAGGCTCAAATGAATAAAGATAAAAAGAAGGCTAAAGAATATTATAATAGATAACTTCATTGTTACGGATTTATTACAAAATCTTGACAATATGTAACTCTATTGCTATAATCCTTTTGTTGTGTAAATTTATTATTGCGGAGGTTTTCCATGAAAAAGCGCGTTATTTCTGCTTTCTCGTTAGTTTGTGCTCTGGCACTTATTTTTGATTTTTGCGTAGATTCTAATGACAATATAATTGATTCAGGAGCTTCAACAGCTTCAGCTACAGCTGGTGTTGTTACAGCTGCTGCAGTTGATTTATCTTCAATAGATTCCCTTTCTGTTACTGATAGCAATGCAATTGCTACTGCTAAATCCCTTGGTGATATTTACGGATATGATAATATCGGTATCTGTAATGTGTCTGAGGGAAACCTTAACATTAGAGAGAGTGCATCTACAGATGGAAAACTTGTTGGTAAGTTCCCTGCTGATGCAGCTTGTGAAATAGTTAGCACAGAAGGTGAATGGTCTTATATTAAATCAGGAGAAGTAGAAGGCTACGTCCTTTCAGAATACTTGCTTACTGGTGATGAGGCATGGGACAGGGCCTTAGAACTAGCTGAGTATGTAGCTACATCTACAACTGGTGGTTTGAGAGTTCGTGTCGAGCCTAATACAGATTGTGAGATTATATATCAGCTTGCAGATGGTGAAGAGGTTGCCATCCTTGATAACACCCAGGATGACGATTGGATTAAGGTAGACGTAGATGGAGACGAAGGATATGTTTCTGCTGAATACGTTGATGTGGATTTATCTCTTAAAACAGCTATGACACTTACCGAGGCTAGATACGGCGAGGGAGTTTCTGATATACGCTCAGCTATTTGTGATTATGCACTTCAGTTTGTTGGAAACAGATACGTATGGGGCGGCACTTCCCTTACAAATGGTGTTGACTGTTCTGGCTTTACAATGCAGATTATGGCTAAATATGGTATTTATCTTTCACATTCTTCAAGAGCTCAGGCCAACGAAGGAACTAAGATATCTACATCAGAACTCCAGCCAGGTGATTTAATATTCTATGGCAAGGGTTCATACATTAACCATGTTGCAATCTACATTGGTGGTGGTCAGATTGTACATGCTTCTAATAAGCGTGACGGAATCAAGATTTCCAACTACCTATACAGAACACCTATTAAGTGTGTCCGTGTAATTTATGACTAATTGGTTTTGAAAATAAATAATAGAGAGGCTAGCTATCATTGGCTAGCCTTTTATTTTTACATATGATATAATTTGACACGTGGCATGCCACAAGTAATTATTTGGAGAGGAATAATAAGATGAGTTTATTGGAAGATTGGCAAAAGATTGCCTACAACCAGAATCAATCTCAGGCAGATTTACAGAGATTTTGGCAGAATTATTTTTTACTTGAAAAGGGTATTTACGAGCAGTTACTTAGTGAGCCTGATACAGAGGTAAAGGGCACAGTTAAAGAGCTTGCTGAAAAATATAAAATAGATGTTATGCCTATGGTAGGTTTTTTGGATGGCATTAACGAATCTTTGGTTACACCAAATCCTATCGACACTATGGATGAGAATACTACAGTTTCTTTAAAGTTTGACAAAGAAAAGCTGTTTAAAAATATGATTGATGCCAAGGCTGATTGGTTATATGGACTTCCACAGTGGGAAAATATTTTTGATGAAGAGACTAGAAAGTCTCTTACTAAAGAAGCAAAAAATATGCACACCATAGTTAGAACTGAAAAAAAGGTTGGAAGAAATGATCCTTGTCCTTGTGGCTCTGGTAAGAAATACAAGTTCTGTCATGGCAAGAATGCAAAATAATTTAATTTAAAATTAACTGGCACACCTTTTTTTTGGTGTGCCAAATTTTTTGGCAAAATTATAGGAGAGAAGAATGATTATGAATAAGGATATTGTTATTGGGGTACTCATCCCGTTTTTGGGAACTAGCATGGGTGCAGCCATGGTATTTTTCTTGAAAAATGAAATATCTATAAAGCTTCAGAAATTCTTAACAGGATTTGCTGCAGGCGTTATGGTAGCGGCATCATTTTGGAGTTTGCTTTCACCTGCCATTGAGGGAAGCGAAGATTATGGTAAACTAGCCTTTTTGCCAGCGGCAGTTGGTTTTCTTGTAGGTACTCTATTTTTACTATTTTTGGATATGGTTACCCCACATATGCATATGGACAAACAAGACGAGGGACCTAGCAGTAAACTAAAAAGGACCACAAAGCTGATTTTGGCTGTGACGCTTCACAATATACCAGAGGGCATGGCAGTAGGTGTGGTATATGCTGGTATGCTTTCTGGTCACAGGGGCATTAGTACAGCAGGGGCTCTGGCGTTATCTCTTGGTATTGCAATTCAAAACTTCCCTGAGGGGGCCATAGTATCCATGCCATTATTATCAGAAGGTATGCCAAAGCAGAAAACCTTTTTGTGGGGTGTAGCATCAGGTGTGGTAGAACCAATAGCCGCAATAATTACGATTATTGCAGCCAGCCTGGTTGTACCTTTTATGCCATATTTTTTATCATTTGCTGCAGGAGCAATGATGTATGTGGTCGTGGAAGAATTGATTCCAGAAATGTCTGAAGGCAAGCATTCTAACATAGGCACGGTGGCATTTTCTTTTGGATTCGTGCTTATGATGATATTAGATGTTGCATTAGGATAGAATTAAAATAATGAATGAAATCAGTTTATTGATTCATTATTTTGGTTAAAGTTTCAAAAAAATTAGGATAGGAGATTATGCAGCACTTTTCGTCGTCAAAACTGGTTTTCCCTTCTGCTACAAGTCCTGCGATTGCAAAACTCATTGCTAGACGATGATCATGATAAGTTTTTATAGTAGTGCCCTTGAGCTTATTTCCACCATTAATAATCATACCGTCATCAGTAGGGATTATGTCACAGCCCATTGCAGATAGATTTTCTGTTACGGAGGCGATTCTATCACTTTCTTTTACCTTTAGTTCTGCTGCATCCTTTATGACAGTTTGACCAGTTGCGTGTGCTGCCATAACTGCTATTACAGGAATTTCGTCTATTAACGTTGGAATAATCGTGCCAGATATTTCACAACCATGAAGGCTGCTGGTAGATACGTGAATATCAGAAACTGGTTCGCCACTCACGATACGTTCATTTAATAGTTCAATTTTGCCACCCATATCTTTGGCAACCTTTATAATGCCAGCTCGAGTCTGGTTCGTATTTACGTTTCTTATAAGCAAGTCGGAATTATCACATATTAATCCTGCTGCAATGAAGAAAGCTGCTGATGAAATATCCCCAGGGACAGATATTTTTTGACCGTGAAGAAGAGGATGTCCTTCAACGGATGCGGTTAGGCCATTTGACTTTATATTTGCTCCAAAGCCTGAAAGCATAAGCTCAGTGTGGTTTCTAGAAAGAGCTGGCTCTGTGACTGAAGTGATGCCATCTGCATATAGTCCAGCTAATAATATGCAGGATTTTACCTGAGCGCTGGCAACTGGAGAATCATAATGGATTGCATTTAGTGGGCTACCGCCAACTTCAAGTGGAGCGCAGCCGTTATCTTTTATAGATTTAATATTAGCACCCATCATAGTAAGGGGAGTTATGATGCGTCCCATCGGTCTTTTTTGAATGGATTCGTCGCCATTTAATTGTGATATAAATGGCTGACCTGCAAGTAAGCCAGAGATAAGGCGTGTTGTTGTTCCGCTGTTTCCTACATCAAGCATTCCATCTGGTTTTGATAAGCCATTTAAACCCTTGCCATGAATAATCACGTGGTCCGCCTCTTGATTAATATCTATGCCCATTTTTCTAAAGCAATCAATGGTGGAACGGCAATCAGCCCCGTTTAAAAATCCAGTGAGCTCTGTAGTACCTTCAGAGATGGCTCCAAACATAACACCTCTATGACTGATTGATTTGTCTCCAGGAACTGTAATTTCTCCTTTTAATGATTTTACTTTAGTAATTTCCATTAGTTGGTCCTCTGTCTTACATAATAATTATTGTGAGTTAAAACTGTTTGAGCTTTTTTGATTGCATCATCATTGTAAAATTCTATTCTAAGAACACCTGGCTCAAATTCTCTGTTGTGAATGATATCTATGTTTTTTACGCTTATTTCAGCATTGGCAAGCAGTTGTAATACACCAACCAAGGTACCAGGTCTATCGTCAATATCGCAATACAATTCATAAAAGCGAAGATGGGCATTGTCTGGAATTGTTATGGAATCGCGATAATCCTTGGCTTTAGTCCATAAATCCAAAATAGCATCAGAATCAGATTTTGCAATTACATCTTTAAATTGATTTAGTTCATCCACATATGAATCGATTAGTTTTAATATGGCATCTCTATTGCTTAAAAATATGTGCTGCCACATGGTAGGTGAGCCTGAAGCAATCCTGGTGATGTCCTTGAATCCTCCTGCTGCAATTGTTTTGCAGATAGATCTGTCATCATCACTGTCATTTACTAAATTTACAAGTGCTGCTGCAACCACATGAGGTAAATGCGAAACAGTGGCGGTGGCTTCATCATGTTCTTCAGGAGTGAGTTTGATTGGAATGGCGCCAAGGCTGGCTATGTAATTTGTAAACTCATCATAGGTGGCAGGATTCATTTCAGAATCTGCCGTCAGAATATAATATGCGTTTTCCAAAAGAGAAGCAGATGAATGCTCAAGGCCAGTAAGCTCCGAACCTGTCATAGGATGACCGCCTATAAACTGATTAGTAATATTTAGTTCTCTGGCAACAGAAGTGATATCACCTTTTACACTGCCAACATCAGATATGATACAGTCAGGCTTTACTACATCCTTTAGCTTTCTCAAATATTCACAGTTTACTTTAACAGGGGAACAGAGAAAAATAATGTCGCATTGGCCAAACTGATGTAGTTTAAGCAGTCCATTATTGTCAATTAATTTTTCCTCAAAGGCTGTCTCAATAGTAGATTCTCGAGAAGCTGTTGCAAGTATTCTAGTGTTTGGATATATTTTCAAGATTGCCTTTGCAATACTTCCGCCTATTAGGCCTAAGCCAACAAAACCAATAGTTTTAGATTTCATCATTACCTCCCGATACTTTCACGCTTTAAAGCGATTATTTTTATTTATAATATCATATTTATACGTTGTAAATAGTCTGAATATTAGCTAAAATAATATTAAGTTTTAAAACAACAGGACGTGGCGGGGTAGAGACGTCTAAATTTACTAAATTGGGAGGTAGGCACATGAAGGTATTTACTACGGACAAGATTAGAAATGTTGTGTTACTTGGTCATAGCGGGGCGGGCAAAACCAGTCTCATCGAATCTATGGCATATCTGGCAGGTCAAATTCAAAAGCCAGGCACTGTGGAGGCTGGTAATACAATCAGCGATTATGACAAACTTGAGATTAAAAACAAATTTTCTATCTACACATCTTTAGCGCCAATCATTTGGCAGGACACTAAAATTAACTTCCTAGATACACCAGGATATTTTGATTTTGTTGGCGAGGTTGAGGAGGCTGCTTCTGCAGCTGACGCAGCTATTATTGTTATTTCGGGTAAAAGTGGAATTGAAGTTGGTACAAAAAGGGCATGGGAGCTTTGTGACAAGTTTAATTTGCCTAGAATGGTTTTTGTTACTGACATGGATATAGATGATGCCAGCTATAGAGAGATTATAGAAGAACTTCAGTCTCTTTATGGTAAAAAGATAGCACCTTTCCATTTACCAGTTAGAGAGAATGGAGAGTTTGTTGGATATGTAAATGTTATTCAGCAGCAGGGTAAAAAGTGGAAGGCTGATGGAACCGTGGAGCATGCAGAAGTTCCTGATTATAGTAAGGAATACTTAGATAAATATCGTGAGGCTTTGATGGAATCTGTAGCAGAGACCTCAGAGGAATTTATGGATAGGTATTTTGGTGGAGAAGAATTCTCTGAGGATGAAATCAGGCAAGCTCTTCGCGTTAATGTGGGTACAGGGGATATAGTTCCTGTTATGATGGGTTCTAACACTTTAAACCGTGGCCAGTACACAATGCTTGTGGATATCGTTAAATACTTGCCAAGTCCTGCTGATAGAAAGGTTTCAGGAATTAATGCAAATACTAACGAGGTTTATGAGGCTGATTATGATTTTGCTAAGCCAAAGAGCGCTTATTGCTTTAAGACTATTGTTGACCCATTCGTTGGTAAATATTCTCTTATCAAAGTAAATTCTGGCGTGCTTAAGACAGATGATTTACTTTACAACAAACACAAGGAATCAGAAGAAAAGATTGGAAAGCTTTATGTGTTAACTGGCAGCAAAGCAGAGGAGGTTCCAGAGCTGCATGCCGGAGATATTGGTGCTCTTTCTAAATTGCAGAAGGTGGCAACCACAGATTCTCTTTCTACTAAGGCCAACCCAATTCTTTATATTAGAACTCCACTTTCTGTGCCTTACACTTACAAGAGATACAAGGCAAAGAATAAAGGAGATGAGGATAAGATTGCACAGTCTTTGGCAAAGCTTGCTGCTGAAGATTTGACAATTAAAGTTGTAAATGACGGGGAGAACAGTCAGTCGCTGATTTATGGAATTGGTGATAGGCATATTGATATGCTGGTACAGAAGCTTAATGAAAAATATAAGGTAGATATTGAGTTAAGTCAGCCTAAGGTTGCCTTTAAGGAAACTATTCGAGGCAAGTCTGATGTGGAATACAAATATAAAAAGCAGACTGGTGGCCATGGACAATACGGCCATGTAAAGATGACCTTCGAGCCTTCTGGAAATATGGAGGAGGCTTACAACTTTACCGAGTCTGTTGTGGGTGGCGCTGTTCCTAAGAATTATTTCCCTGCAGTTGAAAAGGGCTTGCAGGAAGCAGTTTTAGCTGGTCCGCTTGCAGCATATCCAGTAGTGGGAATTCATGCTAATCTTTATGATGGAAGCTATCACCCTGTAGATTCTTCTGAAATGGCATTTAAGGTGGCAGCAAAAGTAGCTTTCAAGGATGGAATCATGAAAGCAAATCCAATCTTACTTGAGCCAATCGAAACGCTTAAGGTTGTTGTTCCTGATAATTATACTGGTGATGTAATGGGAGATTTGAACAAGAGACGAGGAAGAGTACTTGGTATGAATCCTGCCGAGACTGCTGGAAAGACAGAGGTTTTAGCAGAAGTTCCAATGGCTGAATTATATGGATACGATACCACCCTTCGTTCAATGACTGGAGGATATGGAACCTTCTCTTATGAACTTGCTAGATATGAACAGGTTCCATCTGATGTTCAGGCTAAGGAAGTGGAAAGAAGAGCTAATAAGCTAAAGGACGTTGATGAGGAATAAGGTCTATATTTAAAATGATATAAAAAAGGCGGAAAAATTTTCCGTCTTTTTTATTGGGAGGTTGAGGGTGTT
>ERZ842401.7879-NODE-7879-length-10713-cov-4.074686_pt1 | contig 10713 bp, 3 predicted proteins | sample MGYA00521270_ERZ842401 | MGnify/ENA primary metagenome ERZ842401 (study PRJEB31892, sample SAMEA3878208) | bioreactor metagenome | biome: Moose rumen | place: Sweden | collected 2011-10 | study: EMG produced TPA metagenomics assembly of the PRJEB12797 data set... | reverse complement strand
GTGGGGCGACCGCATGTCTACCTGTCAGCGTGCCGGAGGCACGCGCTCTCAAAAACAAGGAATTGATTATGAAAAACAGGTGCGTGCTGAAAGCACGCTATTCCATTAACCCCACACTAAGCGCGAGCTTAGTGTGGGGGATTTCGCCCGCACACGGGCATGCGTGCCGAAGGCACGCTACTACTATGAAAAAGCTGTTTACAGTAGGCTGCCGTCTGCCTGCCCTGCCTGCCGGCAGGCTGGCCGTTGCGGTGTTGCTGTTGGTTGCCGCTGCCGCGCCGCCGGCCGTGGCACAGGAGCGCGTGCTCTTCGTCGGCAACAGCCTCACCTATTACAACGACATGCCCACACTCTTCGAGGGCATAGCCAACGACAAAGGCCATAACGTCAGCGTCGAGGCCTATACCGTGGGCGGCACCGGCCTCGCGCAGATGCTCGAGTCGGGCGAGGTGCTGACACTTATACAGTCCGAGAGGTGGGACAAGATGGTGCTGCAACCCGGCACCGGCGAGTCCGTGGGCGCCTCTATAACCCTTGACTCGGTGGCATGGGTGGTGCGCCGGCTTGTCGCCGCATTGCAGGAGGTGAACCCCGACGCCCTGGTGTGCCTCTACGAGATAAGCAACGGCGTGGCCCCAGGCACCGGCGACGGCGACTACGACTACTACCTCTCCACGCAGCAGCGCATCCTCGACAGCGTCCTGCGCCTCGCCCGGCTCGCCGGCCAGCGCATAGCACCCGTGGGCGAGTGCTTCCGCGCACACTATGCCTCCCACCACGACCTCATGCTGCACAACACCCTGGGCGACATACACCCCTGTTTGGCAGGCTCCTATCTCGCAGCCTGCGCCATCTTCGAGACCCTCTATGAAGGGTATGTAGCCCCCTGCGGCTACCATGCCGGCCTTGACCACGACCAAGCCGAATACCTGCAACACATAGCCGACAGCATAGTCCTTCCCAACCGCGACACGTGGCTGTTCCCCCCAACCGACAACCCCGACAACCCCGACGACACGGATAATCCAGATAATCCAGAAAATCCGGAAGATCCCGACAATCCGGATAATCCTGATACCCCGGACAACCCCGACGACCTTTTGTCCATCCACCCCGCCGACTCCGAGTCCTTCAGTCTCTACCCCAATCCCACCACAGGCCTGCTGCATATCGAAGCCGCCGGCGAAGTGACCATATATGACCTCAAAGGCACGCGAACCCACCTGCAAGCCAACGATGGGATGCTTGACCTGACATCCTTCGCCCCAGGCGTGTACATCCTGCAATCGGGGTGTGAAAGAAGGAAAGTGATTATCGCTCGTCCATAGAGCAAAGGGACACCCGGACATGTTATTGCAGGCTCGACCTGCAATCATCCTGCACTCGATGCGCGTTTATCTCAATTCTACACTCTACGTTTCATTTTATTCACTTGACAATAAATAATAACGCCACCAAAATTACAATACCTGCTATTACAATCCAGCGATTTACATTTGAGGACTTCAATAATGCCTTCGTGGTAGTGTCTAATTGAGTATTCAAAGTCGTAACTTTTTCGTCAAGTTCGTTGATGTCCGACCTGATTTCCTTTCTGTAAGTATCAGTATTTCTCTTTATCTCTAAAATCTTCTTTTTTGAATCATCAACCACAGTGGATATTTCTTCGGTTGTGGAGGAAATGCTGTCCAATGATTTTGAAATCCCATCGCAAGAAGTTTTTATTTTGTCTGATTTGGCACAGAGTTTCTCTATACCTTTACCCAAGGCTTCCAAGGATTCGTCTTGGGCATTCTGTGAATTTTTAAGTTCTTTCAGAACTTCACCTAACTTTTCTTTTACAGAATCAATAGCACTGGTTGCAGATTTAAGATGCTCGTCTAATTTTGTCAATTTGTCAACATGTGATGTCAACTTGGTATTGGCAGTCTCAAACTTGCTTAATTCTTCCTCTGTTTTTTGTTTCAAATTTTCAGAGGTTTTATCTGTTGAATTTGAGAATTTTTCAATTACCTTATCACAGGATTTTTGAATATTCACAATGGATTTCTCTATTCCCGTAATGTTTGAACCTTGAAATGATGAGATTTCTTTTAACCAGTCTTTTACATTGGTCAGAAGAGAGTCCATAGAAGAAACATAAGCGGCAACCACACCCTGCAATTCATTGCTTGTTTTTACAGTTTTCTCGACCTGGTTTTTTGCCGATTTAATGTCTTTCAGGCTTTGCTCTAATCTTTCCAAAGAAGTATTGATGTCGTATGGCATATTATTTGATATTTAGATATTTGTTTCTTATTTGAATAAGTTGTTCTTCGTGAACAAATAGCATGATTGATTGTACCCCATCCCTTATAATTTTATCTTGGATAAATACATCTTCTGGATGAACTTTTTCAGACAAACGATTGATGAAAGTGCCAATTTTGTCCCATACAGTTGAACTATCTTTCTTGTACAATACCATAAATCCCTCATAGAAGGAATTGAGAGCATCAGTTTTCAACGTTTCATTCTCTCCCGTACCCAAGAATGTGATGCAATATGTCAGCAATAATTGCAATGCGGAATTATCTGGATGCGCCCTTAGGCAAAGTAGTGTGGCGCCATATAAATGCTTAACATTGTCAACCTCACTTCCGGAAGAATCCTTTGGTATCACATCCAAATATTTCAGCACGAGGTCAAATCCATCCTTTTTATTTGAGTCTTCTGATAAAGAATATGGAATCCCATTTACCACATAATCAGATCGTGCATATTTAGAGTTGAAATACAAATGGATAAACTCTTTTAGCCAACTATCGTCGTCACCATTTCTTCGATGTTTTAGACTATCCTCACAAGCAATTCTCATATCTTCGATTGCACGGTATCTCTTCTTTTTCAAACTATCATATACAAACCCTGTCAGATACCCCAAGCATTTGTCCAGATAGTTTCGTCCTTTTTGATTGTCGATTTCAGAGACTTTCTCCTCTGCTTGCTCAAGAGAATAATACTTACAGAAGAAGTTTAACATATTCTCTTTATACTCGTCGTCAGTTCGTTTGTGAATCTTCAATTCATAGGTTTGGGACAGATAGTCAATCGTCACATCCTCAACTAATCCGACACAACACATTCTGTAGATGGCCTTGTCGGTATCATCTTTATCACGTTTTTTGCAGAATTGTAGTCTTAGTCTACGATATATGTCATTATTTGCGTGATTACGTAACCATCGAGTATCATTAGATAGTCTTCCTATCTGAACAATTAAATCGTCAAAATCTCCTATTTTGTTAAGTTTCAAATTGCCATTATCGGGATTTAGATCCATCCATCCTTGTGTTTGGGCAATTGAAGTGATTTCTGCTTTGATTGATTGCTCAAATTGCTCATAATTTTGTTGTACCTGATTTTCCCACGATACAGTCACATATACGTAGCCATCCGAACCAGCCTTTTCCATTGCCTTGTATATACCTTCAGACACATCGTCAGTTCCGTCAAGTGGCTTAAGTAAATCGTTAGCTGAATGATTGGGATATGTATTAAGTATACCAATTAAAGTATCAGTAACATCTGAACACGTCTTGGAGTCGAAGTTTACATACAGATATTTTGGTGTGAGTGTATCAAGAAAAATATATCCATATTTTTTAGATCTATCCTCTTCAGACACTATGGTAATTGAGTTCTTTCCCCGATTCACAATAAGAGCCAAATCCTCATTCCCACATATATCCCTCAATTCTCCTTGTATTTTCGTCGATATGGTTGCTCTTACATTAAGGATTCTATCGGTCATCTCTGATAAAATCACCTTTTCCTTATATAATCCTCGGAAAGAATTGTTATGAAACCACAAACATATGTTCTTATCTACATTTTCCACGAAGCCACACTGCCGGATGATTCCAGACAACTTCTCATAGTTCTCGTGTGAGCATCCAACCGAATTACACAAACTTTGAAAATCAGCCCAAAGAATAAACTTATTGCGGTAGTTCTCCAACCAGATAGGATCTTCGGCTTCACCCATATGCCAACGGATATCGTTAATTTTATCTGTGGTCAAATGTAAGAATTCCGTCGAATCATATAACACATAGGAGATTGCGTGCTTTTTATCACGTCCTCCACGTCCTGCTTCCTGTACATAACCCTCAATGGATGAACAGGGATTGATATGAATAGTGAAGCGAATGTTGGGTTTGTCAATACCCATACCAAACGCTTTTGTAGCAACCATCACATTTTTTTCATTCTGATTGAATGACTTCATATCACCAGACGGATTATCTCCACCAACAAATGTTCCAACACAGAGCATCCCTCCTGTTTGAGTAAGCAATCCTGTAGAAATTCCAGGATTGTTTCCCCAAACACTATCTTCTACACCAAATTGACCGTGGGCGTGAGGACAAAAGACAATACCTCCATTGGGGTATTTGTTATTCTTATCCTGATGATAGAAATCGCCGGCAGAAAATCCTTGAATATGACATTCAACAGACTCATTGTTATTGTTTATCAAATCAATATCCGACGGAATATCTTTCAACAGACTGTACATCACCTTTCTTTTGGATTCTGCTACTACAGACTGCAATTCTCTATCAGAAACCACCCCTAATAACAGAGTATTGTTCTTGTCTCTGATTTTATCAAAATCAGATTGTACCTCAATTATTCGATATGTTAGTTCTGAGCGAGTGTCATTTTCTGGTCGAACAATGGTCTCACTGTCAATCGAAAGTCTTCCTCCCAAAGTCAATTCTCTCTCTACATCGGCAAGCACATCAAAAGAAGCAGTAGCAGTCAATCCAATAATGGATAACGGTCTCTTTGATTTGGTGTGCATAAAGTCAATCATATTCCTACCTAAATGAAGATAGGATGTCCGAAAATCGTGTCCCCATTCTGATACACAATGAACCTCATCAATAACGCCATAAGAGAAATACACATTGTTTTTTTCTGACATTGCCATCAGACTCTCTCTAAAGTTCTCCATCATAAAACGTTCAGGAGACAAAAGCATAAACTGTAAAGAGCCGTTCTGCAAAAGATTGAGTTTCTTGTTCTTCTCACGAACATCCATTCCACTATTTACACAATCACAGGAGTCAATTCGTATTCCTCTCAATCCTCGAACTTGGTCTACCATCAGTGAAACCAATGGGTCTACCACTATTGTCACACCTGGTTGCAGCATACTCGACATCTGATATGTGAGTGATTTACCACCACCTGTCGGAAGTAATCCTATTGTTGTCCTGTCTGACAAAGAGTGACTCAATATGGGAAGCTGACCGGTTCTAAAAGAAGACTTTCTGAAAATTTCCCTCAAAAAATAGGTCAGAGTCTCTTTTCTATCCTCAATGTCAATGTATTTACCCGTAGTATCCTTCGTGACAAACTCGGGATAAATGATATTATTGGCAGAACAAACTGTTCTCTCTTTTTTCTTATAATGGGAAGAACGAATTATATAAACTGTTTCGGAATCAACAGCCAACGGCATTGCATCTACATTATCCCTTAATAGAAGAGAAATATCCATACACAAGTCAAAATGACTATCGGGGATGGTATTATTGACTTTGTTTGTTAGATGCAACGGTGAAGATTCGAAATCTTTTGAGGAGACTATGGTTAGGTTAATATTAGGCAATTTCTCGTTACTTCCATCCAGTTCGGTCATTTTGTGGTAGAGTTCGGAGAAATGTTGAATGGCCAGTGCTGCACACGGGACATCTCTTTCCACAACAACGATATTCCAACAATCTTTCCTTGTATCCAGTTCTCCCGTGATAATTGATTGTAAAAGCATCCGTTCAACACGGGCTATGGCCAATGGAGAAAGCACTATCTGTAACGTATCTCTCCAACTACCAGATAATTTTTTTCCATAGTTCTTCTTTAATATAGAGAAATACCTATTGGAACTTGCATCTTGCTCCCAAGCGGAGATGAAACTGGTATTTTTCAAGTCGTCCAATCGATATGTGTCCCAACCCATCTGTGACGATACTTTATCACGTAGTTCGTCCCTCAATCTATGAACAATATTGGAATGATACTGGCATCCGTCGACTTCAAAGATGAATCCTGTTGGAGCACCACCGTAAGGTATCTCGATTGCAAAGTCCACCCGTTGGTCCTTGCTGAACTTATGGTTCGGAATCTTGACGATGGTTGATAATGGTCTTTGTGGTTCTAATACTTGGACCAAGTATTCGTTACTGCTTCCTGATAGATAATTTTCAACGAAACCCTTCTCAAACGAACTTTCAAGAACATCTCCATTATATGACTCAATTTTGAATCGAGGGTCTATAACGTGTAAAGCCTCGTTAATGTCATCTTTTGAAACTTTACGACTTGAGCTATAATGGATGGTTGCTGATGATTCGGATTTAGTAGAAATATGAAACAGTTTTGAGAAAGTATTCTCAATTAAAAGAGGAGCCATTGTCGGCAATCCCCTGGATATGATATTCGCAAGTACTGCAAGTCTTGAGGGAAAGTCTTTTTCTACAGAAAGAGACTTGTTGGACTTTACGTCGAAAGATGACAATGATTTCAGTAGACCTTCGTTCTCTTTCTCCAATTCTGTATCAACGAACTCGTCGGTAATGGCATCCAAGACATATCCTGCAAAGAACTGGCTCTTCTTATGAGACTCTTCAATACGCATACGAATATCCTGAATGCTCTCGATTCTATCGAAATTCTTGAAGAACACTCGTAAAGATATGGACCAGTCTCTCTCCCATTGGCCTTTATTCAAGTCATAATTTGCAAATACCAAATCCGGGTCTATGGCAACCAAGAAATCATCAAGTCGCTTGCTATTGCTATAATACGGACCAACACACAAGAAATGGTTCACCCCTTTGAATACCTTCTGAAATAGTGAGATGAACTTCGGCATGTCGAATAAATCAACATCAAGTATGTTGCTAAAAAGATGTATCTTTGGAAGATTGTTGGAAACGAAGTCTTTTTTTGTCAGTTTGTCAAAGACCTTGTTGACCACACATATTTCAACATTTTCACAAATACACTTGATAATGTCGTTTGCCCTGGTTGCTGCTGGAGCTGAAGGTTCAATCAATGTAACCTTCTTTATCTTGGGTGTTTTTCTCTCACGGTTAAGGAAGTCCAGTAAACATATTGTGGCGATACCTTGACCACACCCCCAGTCGAAGACTTCAACCTCGCCAGAAACAGCTTCTCCAAGATTCGGATAACTCTTATATGCAGTATTAAGCTTTGCCTGGTGCATTTTACCAAAACTTCTCAAATACATATTCAAGTGATCTTCATCGTCGATGATGTTTGTTCCCCTTTTCAATTCATTATACAATTGGTCAAGTCTAACTTTGTCTTTTGGCAAAAAGGACATAGCAGTGTCTCTCATCCCGTTGAATGAGAAATTTCCATTTTTAATGAATTGTTCTTTAAAGGTTAGCATTGTTTACTCCTGTGATTGTTTCGGATTCTTTATTATTGCAGTATCTGTTATAGTTGGCCAATGCTATCTCTTTTGTTGTGTTGGCATAGCAATATTCACATTGGTGAGGGCATGTATTGTACTCACCTATATCCTTGCTGATGCAGCATCCGCAAGCGGCCCTCTGGCCGGCATCTTTGTTGTTCTTTTTGATGATTGCGTATTTTCCTCCTTCAAGTTCTATGGCATCGGAAGGGATTTCCCTCGTGCCGAACAAGCTTCCTGTTGGAGTTATTATCTCTGCACCGAGTAATTTGAGCAGCTCTGGGTGCTTGTGTCCATACTTGACAATCAGCCTGTCATCAACACAGTGATTGGGTATGATTCCAGGATACCTACCTGTCTCCCCGCAGGTTGCCAATTCATAGCCCCAGCCTTTAGAATGATTCATTTCAACCAATTTGCTTGCAAAGTCCACCATTTCTTCTGGCAGCCACTCCTTGTATTTTACGCCGTTGTTTTCCAGATTCCGTCTTACCTTGGAGTATTCTGCAATGTCTGCATAACTAAACACCAATCTTTCGGTATATCCTTTCAGTTGGTCTCCGATCCGCTCGATCTTATCCAGCAGTTGATTTGAGTCAATCTTGTCTGTGAGTACCAGTGGGTCGTGTCTCCATATAACTAGTCCAGCCCCCCCGAAATAATCAACCAACCGCTTGAAAGTCTCAATCCTTTTTGTCAACGGCGGCACACCCTTTTCCAAGCCTTCTTTGTCATAGTCATTCATCGTGTATTGGATATAACATCCAATACCCCCATTCAAAGTGTTGAGTTTGTCCAAATGATTCAGCAATGGCTGTGGGTTCTTTGACCAAAACACGATAAACTTAGTGTGACGATATGAAATGTATGAGTATTTCCCATTGAAAGGATTCCTCCAAGCCGAATATCCCTCTGATAAACGATGAAAAAACCAGTCAGCATAAAATGCAGGAATATCCGTGCTTCTGCTTGCAGAAATAATAATTGGTGCCATTGCAGAAACCTGTTGGCCGCTCTTGATTGTTATATTCTCTTTGCTCCAAGTTGCCATTTTTTCCTTTGTCTTTCATAGTTCTGACAGGTTTAGGAGGGGCCAGCCGGCGGTGTCGCTGTCGCTCTCGATCGGGCCGCCGGGGTAGTACCAGCCCTCGCCCTGTCTTATCAACACCCCGCCCACGAAGCGCTGGCCGCGCTCCCCGCTGCGCTCGTTGCATTGTTCCACATACCGCCACAGGGCGTTGTTCTTCTCGGGCGTGTCGTCGTCGCTGCCGGGGGTCTTGGTGTCGAACAGGCATATCGTGCCGCTCTTCAGGCGGATGATGAAATCGACATAGAAGCAGCGTTTGCAACCGTCCGCTGCCGTGTAGGGCACGGCGAAGTGCTGCCTGCCCTCGTCGCCGTTCTTGTACCACCAGCCCACCCACTCGGTCTGCCGGTCAATCCAGCGGGCGAAGTCGCGCTCCGGCTGCGAGGCGCCCACCTGCTCGAAGTAGGGTTTCAGGGCGTGGTTGTGGATGTCCTCGGCGGGATGCACCACGGCACTGTTGTAGGGGCGTGTGGCGGGGATGGTGAATGTCTGCGTGCTGTATTCCCTCGTGGCGGACGACTGTTTCAAGGTGTTTCGGTAGCGGTTCAGGGCACTGGCTATGGCATCCTCGAAGAACGACCAGTTGGCGTAGCTGTTGTTGCGATAGAGTATCACCTTGGGTGCGTCGATCTCGCTGACGCCCAGCAGCGACTCCATCACGTCGAGCAGGGCGCTCTGCAGCACCGGCGCGCTGTCGTATTTGCCGAAGCTGCCCACATGCCCGCGGCAGTAGCGTTCCAGGGCGGCGCGTGTCTCGTCGCCGTTGATGGCTATGCGGGCCTTCTCCAGCACCTCCACCTCGCCGTCGGCCCCCGTAAGGCGCATGTCTTTGGGCAGCTCGACGAAGAGGTTCTTCACGTCGAGGTTCAGCCGGCGCTGGTGGGCAAGGGTGCGGTTGCGGCGCACCTCCTCGTCCCAAAGGCCGCTCTGCTCTCCCTCTTGGCGCGTCCATTCGTCATCGCTTGGAAGCGGCAGGTCGATGGTTGTCTGTGCTGCCCGCAGCTTTTCCAGCACCACCTCGTGCAACAGCTTGCGGAAGCCGCTGCCCAGGCGGTTGCGTTGCCCGTGGCAGTCCATATAGACGCTTCGCAGCTCGATGCCCTGCAAACCCTCGCGCCGCGTGGCGAAGACGGTGCCGAGGTAGCCCATGTCGTCCTGCGACACCTGCACCATGTCGGCCGAGAGGTTGGTATAGACGTAGCCGTAGTTCAGCCGGTCGTCGTTGTAGAAGTGCTGCTGCGGCATGCGCAGTATGCGGCCCACGGTCTGCGTGGTGAAGGTGATGCTTTTCAGGTCGCGGAAGATGAGCAGTACCGCAGCACGGGGGCAGTCCCATCCCAGGGCTATGGCCTGCTTGAAGAGAAGCACGCGTGTCGGGTCGTCGCCCAGCACTATGTCGCCCAGGTTGGGGCTCTTCTCCTTCGAGAGCCACACCGCCAGGCGTCCGTTCTCCTCGGTGATATCGATGGCGGGGTCGGCCAGGTAGGCCTTCACTTCGTCGGCAATCTTGCGCTCGTCGTCGCCCAGGCTCTCTTTGGTGTCGTTGGGCAGCTGGACGAGCAGCAGGGGGTTGATGCCATATTCCTGCCAGGCGTCGGCCAGCTCGTCGCGTTTGCGCAGGGCGCGCGCCAGCAGGCGCTGGTTGACGGTCAGCTCGTGCTGCTCAGTGTCGCTCCGCACGCCGGGGTTCAGCTGCACCCCTTTCTTTATCATCTCCTCGGCTATCACGTCGGGACGGCGCACCACTACGGTGTAGTCGCTCCGCGTCACCGGCGTGGCGCTGATGCGCAGCTCGATCATCGGTTTTATCACCTCGCGCAGCAGCCGCTCGCTCTTCTCGGCATTGCGACCCGCGAACATGTGCTCCTCGTCGATAACGGCCACCACGGGTCGCTGCCGGCGCGTGTGCTGCAGCAGGGTGCCGAGGGTGCGGTTCTGCTCGTTGTCGCGGATCAGCAGGTTGTTGTCCTTGTTGACGCTCTCCCAGTTGAGGAACAGCACCTCGCCAGGCTGCAGACCTTCAGCGACCTCGGCCTCGTCGAACCAGACGGGGCGCAGCGAGCGTGTCTCACTGAAGAAGTTGCGCATCGCGCGGTAGCTCTGCTGGTGTAGCTTGTTGGGCGCCAGCCACACC
>ERZ842401.7877-NODE-7877-length-10716-cov-4.673670_pt1 | contig 10716 bp, 11 predicted proteins | sample MGYA00521270_ERZ842401 | MGnify/ENA primary metagenome ERZ842401 (study PRJEB31892, sample SAMEA3878208) | bioreactor metagenome | biome: Moose rumen | place: Sweden | collected 2011-10 | study: EMG produced TPA metagenomics assembly of the PRJEB12797 data set... | reverse complement strand
CAGGGCATGCCCTGACCGCCTGTGCGCCGCAACACGGACACGGCATGCCGTGTCACTACAATCGCATTTTTAGACGATAATCAGTGTGAAATATAGAAAATTTTGAAAAATTTTTTCTCTAAACACTAACCTCTAAACTCTAAACTTCAAGTTTATAAAAGCTTTTATAAACTTGAGTTAATAGACGCACTACTGCTTAGGCTCCACAGCCTTATAGGCTATGGTAGTGCCGCAGTTCTCACATCTGGTCCTTAGCACCTTGCGGGCCTCGGCGGGGATTATCGACATCGAGGTGTGGCAGTCGGGGCAAGTGGCCTTGTAGGGGTGCCCCACGATGCCGCGCTTCTTGATCACATAGAATTTGTCCTTCACTTTCTCGGCATGACCCAGCTCGGGGACGATGAGTCGCGGGGCTATCACGACCTTGGCGGGAGCTTCCTCCTTAGTGACCACAAATCTCACCATGCTCTTGCAGTGCGGGCAGGGCACGCGGTAGCGCCCAGGCATCACCACTTTCACTTTAAAAGTCTTACCGCAAGAGTCGCACTGCCTCTTGAGGACTTTAATGTCGCTTCTGTTCATTTTTATTATCGTTATTAGTGTGTTAAAAAATAAGATGGTGTTCCACAAACCGCCGGTGCCTCATCAATAGCACGCCACATGCAGTTTGCAGAACACTCGTCACTGTTATTTACATTATCATGTCGTCCATAGGCTCATCGAGCATATCATCTTCGGGGTAGAGATTCTCATCAATATAGGGCTCTTCGATATCAGGGTCAAGCCCCTCAACGGGAGCGCCATACACTTCTTCGTCAACAATGACATTCTCTTCTCCTATTATCTCACCGTCTTCGTCAACAATCACCACCTCGTCATCGATAACGACCTCATCCTCGTCGATGATGATTTCGTCGTCGTCGATAACCTCCTCGCCGTCGGTGTCGTCGTCATCCTTGTCGTCATCGTCCTTGTCATTGTCGTCACCATCCTCGCCTTCACCACCATTGGGGTCAGGCTCGGGTTCGAGCTCAGGCTCGGCATCTCTACCGGGGTTGGGCATCACGTCCTCGAGTTGCTCGCGAGTGAAAGGTGTCTCTAAGGGCTCAACGGTAACTGGGTCTTGAGTCAAATCATAAACCACATCATAGATGCCTGATCCCGGCTCGCTCTCAGCTACAGCAATCATTGGTGTGCCGGTCTTGGGGTCGCCAATGATCAGGTAATACACGTCCTCGCCGTCAGGACCTTCATCGGCAAGCCAGCCCAGAGGCTCGGGCTCAACGGGAGTATCTACTGGCTCATGACCACCATTCACATCGGGAGTCTCCACCACCTCTTGCTCTTGAACGTGTTGAGGCTCTTGGGGATAATTGTGACTATCATCGTTGTGGCGTGTGTTGTCATGAGTTTTCTCTTTGGCGTCCTCGGTGGGGTGGTCGTTCTCCTCAATCTCGTCGTCATCGTCGTCAAGGTCGTAGTGCTTCTTTCCCAGCATGTTGTTTAACACTACACCGGCAGCAGCTCCAACGCCTGTAGCACCGGCAACTCCTAGGCCCACTGCTAAACCACTCATTCTCCTGCTCTTTCCAATCTCTTGTGCAACTGGTGCAAAATCTGCTTTTTTAGTCTCCATATTTTATGTTTTTATGCCTCACGGTGAGGCTTGGTTAATAATTACATCGCAAAGTTAATGCTCGAGCTGCCGCCAATGCAAATTTCAGGGTGCTTTAGTGACAACACCCATAGATTTCATGACGAAATCTCGGGCCTGCATGACGAAATGATTTATAGGTGGCCCATATTGAGAGTGTCATCGAGCAGCTCATCGTCGTGTGGCACATCGTCGATTAAAGTGTCGTCAAACTCAGGACAGGTGTCTTGGTCAAGCATTTCTAGCGAGTCGTCCACTACAATCTCATCGGCCTCGATTTCTTCTTCGCCGAGAACAACTTCCTCGTCAACGACCACTTCCTCGTCGGCAAGAACCTCGTCGGTGTCAACGCTCACTTCAGTGATGACCTCGCCGCCATTCTCTTCATAGTCCATGACATTACTCACTACAGCACCTATCGTGGCACCAGTAGCTGCCACAGTGCCCACGCCCACGCCTATTGTCAGCCCTGCCAGTTTCTTCTGGTCTATCTCCGGCACATTAGCTAAATCTTTATTTTCTGTTTCCATTTTTTGGGGGATTTAAGTTTCGCAAGTTGTTAACTTTCTCAAAGTTTAATGTTTATGTGTGTTGAGGTTAGAGGATAATCAGTGTGAAATATAGAAAATTTTGAATTTTTTTTCTCTAAACACTAAAAATGCGATTAAGCGAGACAAGGCCAAGCTTGCTTAAAGCCCTGAGAGCGTGAGCATTTTATTTAAACTCTAATCTCTAAACTTCAAGTTTATAAAGTTTTAGAACTTTAGAAACTTGAGCTAGTAAGACATCATTTCTGGCATCTGCCGCACTTTAAATTCTCAATCTCATCACCTGAAAGCTTGCGGTCGCACTCAGGATTGGGGCAATGGCTGAACAGCTTGCGCCTATTCATTATCTTGGCTCGCTTGCCCTGGGCGTCATAAAACGAGCTGGCACCCATTGTCAACACCGATAGCAATCGATAAAACATAAACAAACCTTCGGGGGTCTTGCCGTTGTTGAAGCCGTATTGCCAAACAAAAGTCCCTATAGTGAAAAGCACCATAATGGCGAAAATGCTCAGTCTCACCCATTTGGCGTTCTTGGCAACTTTTTCCTCTTCTTTGTCAAACTCAAGTTTCTTTTTCTGCATGTAGAGGTGCTCTTCTATGTAGTCGCCAGGGTTGATGAGCTGCTTGGCATAGAAGCAGCAACCCGCCGAATTGTCGGCACCAAGCACGATAAACGTCATCTCAGAGATGCGCACACCCTGCGCCCCCACTCTCATCAGGGCACCGGTAAGCTCGTTACGCACAAAAGTGCCGTTAGCAGAATTGTTATCAGCGAGAACCCACTGCCCGTAGTCGTCGATTGTCACTGTAGCATGAACTCTGCTAACTCCTATGCCCTTAATCTTAAAGGGCTGATCACCTGCTTTTCCTAATGTTATAGTTTTCATTATAAATAATTTTGTATTAATATTCTATTTCTAAAGGCTAACTTGGCACAAAATCAATTGCACAACAAAAATTTATTCTCACAAAAACTCCACAAATTTAATAATAATAATTTAATTAATAAAAATAATATATATAAAAAAAGATAAACTCACATTAAGACAATATATTCAATAGCCGGTTTCGCCCCCGCCACCTCAAAAATGAACTAAAAGAGAGCCGTCCCCAATGAGTTCATTTTTCCAGATAGGGATAAGTGACATCCCACAAGAACAGGGCATGGGCGGGCATCGAGGTGCCGGCGGCGCAGCGGTCTTTCTTCTCGATGATGCGGCCGAAGTCCTTGACGGTGATTTTACGGTTCCCCACATCGACCAGCGTTCCCACAATGGCGCGCACCATGTTGCGCAGGAAGCGGTCGGCGGTAATGGTAAACACCCATTGCTCCACATTGGCGTCGAGCGGAGGCTCGCAGCGCGACCAGCGCGCCTCGGTGATGTGGCAGTTGTTGGTCTTGACATCGGTGTGCAGCTTGCTGAACGAGGTAAAGTCCTCATAGTGCATCAAGAGGCTCGCCGCCTCGTTCATCATCTCAAAGTCGAGGTGGGGATGGCACTGCCAACTCAGGGAGCGCAGCAGCGGTGACTTGCCGGTGTGGGCAAAGTAGCGGTAGGTGCGGCTTGTAGCGTCGAAGCGAGCGTGGGCACTGTCGTGCACCGCTATCACGTCGTGGATGGCGATGTCCTGCGGCAAGATGCCGTTGAGGCTGCGCACCAGCAGCGGCGGGTTGGCGAGGGGTTGCTCGGTATCGAAGTGGGCGTACATGGTGGTGGCGTTCACGCCGGCGTCGGTGCGGCCGGCACCGGTGATGGGCGTGTCGTGGCGCAGCACCATCGCAAGCGCATTCTCAATGGTCTGCTGCACGCTCACATCATTGGGCTGAATCTGCCAACCGTGATAGGCGGCTCCCTGAAAGGAAATTTTTAGGAAATAGCGCATGGTAGTTAGTTTTTAGCTGACAAGCGAACAAGCTGACAAGCTGACAAGGCAATTTAGCAAAGCTTGCGCATTGAACAATATCTATTGTCTTGTTTGCTCGTTAGCTCGTTAGCTCATTAATTTTTAAGAGTTGACAATATGAACTTCAGCGGGTAGTGAAGTCGCTGTGCCCAGAAGGTCTCGTTGTGGTCGTGGCCGCAAAAAACACGGTCCATGAAGTGGTCACTATCCCACCCCATGCTCTGTATCATCTTGACTGTCTTATATTCATGGGGAATGTATTGGCTGTCATATCCGGCATCGCCACAGTCCATGTAGAGGAGGTGGGTATTGGCTTCGGGAAGGTGAGCTTTCACATAGTCGCGGAAGGCCGCAGCCCACGCCTCGCTGTTGAACTTGGGGTTAAAGAAATTCATCGACAGGTGGGTGGACATGCACACCGCGCCGCCAAACACCTGCGGATACTCACACAACGCATACATAGAGATGAGTCCGCCCATGCTCGACCCCATCACGAAGGTGTGTTCGCAGGTGGTGAGCGGCTTGTAGCGGCTGTCGATAAACGGCTTCACCTCCTCGATGAGGAAGCGCAGATACTCATCGCCCTTATAGACACTCACATCAACATCCTCGCGCAGCTCCTCAGGCACATACTCATAGCATTTGGTTGGGAAATAGTCATTTAGACGGTTCTTGGTGTTGTCAACCCCCACCACTATGCATCGCCTCGCTTTGCCTTCGGCTATGAGCCGTCCCATCACCTCATCGACCCGCCATTCCTGCTTGTTCCACGTGGTGGCGGCATCAAAGAGCATCTGACCGTCGTGCATATACAGCACATCGCACGGCTCACCCACGACATATCCCTCAGGGAGCCATACCGTCACGTCGCGCGGCTCTACATATCGCGATTTAAACTGATGGAAATATTCCAGATGCCCCGAACTCACCTGTTGTGGTGCCTCGGCAGTCTGCTGCGCCAGCATCGGCATAGTGCCGCACATCATCGCCAGCATTGTCAACAGAAGATTAATTTTCATTGCTTATTACATTTTTGTTGCAAAAATAGTAAAAATATTATATATTTCTATTATATTTGCATTTTTATTGACGCTATAGACAAAGAATTGTTTAACATACTAAATTACAAGTAACATGAAGAAAAACCGATTATTATGGATTTTGATGCTCGCAATAATTGTCCCGGCGTTGACAATGAGCTGCGAGAAGAAGAAACACCACAGAGACGACGATGATGATGATGACAAATCTAAGTCGGAAAAAGTGGAGAGTGACGACTCCGACAGCAAGAAAGAGAAAAAGAAACTCATCTCGGGAGAATACAAGCTTGACCAAGATAGCTACGAAGCCTTCTTTGGCGAAGACATAATAGCTGCGGCAAAGAAAGAAGGCGGCACACTCGACGTGATGACCAGTTTCAACTTCAACGACGACGATGACCTCGACGTGCAGATGGTTTATAATTTCTCGATGTACGTCAAGGAAATTCGCAACACCATGAAGATCAACGTATTCATTGGAGCTTCAGGTAAGTGGTTCCACGACCAGAGCAACAAGAAGCTCACCGTCTCTATCGATGACCTGAAGATTAATGACATGGAAATAAAATTTGCCAAAGAGGATGCCACCACCAAAGAAATCAGGCGACAACTCGGCGGCGATGAGGCCATGAAAAAACAGTTGATGCAAGAGATGAACATTGACAACGAGATGCAGAACGTAAAGGGCACACAGGAGTTCCTTGTCACACGACTCCAGCCCGACGGCTTCACCGTTAAACCTCTCGACAGCGACAAGCGAGTGAAATTTGAGAAAGTTGATGTGGTGGAAGAAGTGGATTAAGAACCATTACAAGCACATAACAAAATCACCCCAAGAACTCTGCGGTCCCTGGGGTGATTTTTTAGTTGCGTTAACGGCAAGAGTGGCTAACAATAGTGTTATCTAACAACCTTGGAAACCACTACTGAACCGTCGCTGTAGGTGGTCTTCACGATGTTCACACCATTGAAAGGCTTGCTGCTGCTCATGCCAGCGAGGTTGATATACTCCACGCCAGTCACCTGAGCGGTGTTATCCATGCGGCTGATGCCGGTGTGTTGTGAGAAGTTGGCAGTAACGAGCACGTCGCTTGCGGGCATCACGAAGTTGAACTCGTCGCTGCGGTTAATGTCTATTGCGGTCTCCTCGCCAGTGGTCATGTTTTTGACGATAATGCTCTCGATATCATAGCCTTCGATAGGCTCGGCAACGAAAGTCACCGTCTCGCCCTCCTGCGACTTGTTGTCGAGAACGCCGCCGGTGAGGGTGATAGTGCCGGTGCCCTCGGGCTGTACCAGAGTGTTCACCTGATAGCTCTCGGCCTGCTTGTAGAGCCACACACGGCCGTTGGGGTCGTTGCTGATGCTCTTGAACATGAACTGCTCGTTGTCGTAGTCGTAGCGGATAGTCTTGGTGGCGCTGCCCACGTTCTTGAACCAGCACAGGTAGTTGTACTCGGTAGCGCTGATATACATGATGGCGCGGCCATAGTCGTTAGGAGTGCTGCTCACGGTGAGGTTGTCGCCCTGGCCACGCAGGTATCCGTTGCCAAGCTTGAACCATGCCACGGTGCGGGTGTTGCTGCCAATGGTAGAGTCCTGAACACCCGTCATGCGGATTATCATCGCATCGCCATCTACTTTCACGCGGGTCTTGCCCTCGTCCATCCATTCCACGATGGGCTTGGCTTGTGGAGTTACGTCGGCAGCCTCTTTGAATTTCATAACTTTGTCGTTGTACTGGCTCACCACTATATAGCTCTTGCCCTCCACAATCTGGCTGCGCTGGGTCACCAGCTCATAGATGTCGCCCTCGGGCTTCTCGTAGGTGATGTCGATTGAAGCGAAGCGCACTCCTTTGCCCTTAACGGCGAAGTTCAGGCTTGACGACTCGCCTTCCCAAGTGCCTTCGTAGCCACTGCTGGTGTAGGTGCCAGGGTTGTTGGGATTGGTGTGGTTGGCAAAGAGAGTGATAGTCGATGGTCCCCAGTAGCTGGCGTCAAGGTCGCCCTCAACAGCGTCGTCCAGGCAGTGGAACACAATTTTCGTGATTGTGTAGTTGTAGGATAGCACAGTGAAGTTGGTGTTGGGGTTCGCGAGCAGGTAGTTCACGTTGTTCATGCCGCCGGTCATTGTCAGGATAATGCCGTCTTTCACACCATAATATACATTACTGGCATCAGAGAACTCGCCCTCATTGCGGGAGATGGTCACAGTTTTCTCGCTTGCAAAGGTGGGTACCGTCATTGCAAGCAACAATAGTAGAGTAAAGATTTTTCTCATAAAAATAGTTTTTTGTTATTAGTAATTGGTTTTTTATTGGTGTTTTTCAGTAGTTTAAATGAGATGTCTTAAAAATATTGTTGGCAGTTCACATCTCAAAGAGTGGCAAAGGTACAAAAAATTATGCTAATCTGCACCTTAATTCGTCACAAAATATTTCTCACGCATAAAAAACCCCACAAATTGAGAGTATGAGCGATGATATAAGGGTCATCCGATATTTGGAGTGATGGATATATAGCATTGGCTCGCTTAATCGCATTTTTCTGAAAAATCTGAAAAAAGGATAATTTTAATACATTTAAAAGCAACTATGTGTAAGTGGGGGGGGGACTGAATAGACTCTTTTCATTACCGGAACGTGGTTGACCTACCCAAGAAGCAAATCCCGTAATCTGTGCACATTTTTCCGTAAAATGGTCACAACCGATGTTGCCGATTGTCTCTAATTTTGCAGTGGTAAAAAATATTGCAAATTATGAAAAAGATAATTCTCACAACAGTTTTAATGGCGGCTTCGCTTGGCATCGCCGCACAAAACCATCAGACTATGGCTAACAATATTGTAAAAGAAGACCTGCAACTTGTGCAGGAATGGGACAAGACGTTCCCGAAGAGTGACAAAGTGAACCACAGCAAGGTGACGTTCGTCAACCGTTACGGCATCACGCTTGCCGCCGACATGTACACCCCCAAAGACTACACAGGCACGCTGCCCGCTATCGCCGTGAGCGGCCCATTTGGAGCCGTGAAGGAGCAGTCGAGCGGACTTTATGCCCAGACTATGGCAGAGCGCGGTTTCCTGACTGTCGCATTCGACCCCTCTTATACCGGCGAGAGTGGCGGCAAGCCACGTTATGTAGCCTCACCCGACATCAACACCGAGGACTTCCTCGCTGCCGTCGATTTTCTGAGCGTACAGGAGAATGTGGATCGTGAGCGCATCGGCATCATCGGCATCTGCGGATGGGGAGGCATAGCCCTGAACGCAGCCGCTCTGGACCCACGCATCAAGGCTACAGTGGCATCTACCATGTATGACATGAGCCGCGTTTCACAAAACGGCTATTACGACAGCGCCGACACTAAAGAGGCCAGGAACGAGGCCCGCAAGGCGATGGCTGCCCAGAGACTTGTGGACTACAGGAACGGCTACTATGAGCGTGCAGGTGGCGTGGTTGAGACGCTCACCGACGACACACCATGGTTTGTAAAACAGTATCACGCCTATTACAAGACCCCTCGCGGCTATCATGCCCGCTCGCTCAACTCCAACGAGGGTTGGAACAAGACGGGAGCGCAGTCGTGGGTCAATGCTGGCTTCCTGAAATTCACCAACGAGATTGACAATGCCGTGCTGATCGTCCACGGCGAGAAGGCCCACAGTCTCTACTTTGGCGAAGACGCTTTCGACAACATGACAGGCACCAAGCACGAGAAGGGTAAAAGCGCACAAGTAGGCAACAAGCAGCTGCTGATTGTTCCAAACGCCACACACTGCGACCTCTACGACGGTGGCGAGGGCAACTTCATCCCATTTGACAAAATCACTGAGTTCTTTAACACCAATCTAAATTAAAATTAATGTGCCATGAAAAAACCGTTTGTCCTTTCCATAATTCTTTCAGTATTTGCTATGGCACAGTCGATGGCATCAGAAATGAACATTAATGTAACCATAGGCAGCACTACTTTCGCCGCCACTATCGAAGACAGTGAGACAGGGCGCGCGTTTTATGACATGCTTCCATTGACGTTAAACATGAGCGAGCTAAACGGCAACGAGAAATACTGCTATCTCGACACCTCGCTGCCCACCGCTTCCTATCGCCCAGGCACTATCAATGCCGGTGATATCATGCTCTATGGCTCGTCGTGCGTAGTGCTTTTCTACGAGACCTTCAACAGTGGCTACAGCTACACACGCATTGGTGCTGTTGTCAATCCCGACGGACTGGCACAAGCACTTGGCAGCGGTAACGTGACAGTGAAATTTGAGGCTTCAAGTTCGGCGGTGACTGGCATCTCTTCGATTGATGATGCCAAAGCTGTCACCGCCATTTATGACCTCAATGGGAACATAATACAGCACACCGCTGTGGAACAGCTGCCGCGTGGCATCTATATTATTAAGTACAAAAATGGTGAATCAAAGAAGATTATCAAATAAAAACCCTTTATTATCCGTTTTATAAGTGATGATTTACCGACTTGACAATATAGACCGCTATAACCACGACTTGGGCATTGAGACCGTCCACCCTCTCGTGACGGTGTGCAACCTCAAGGACGTGCCTAACCGTGAACTCATCGACAACGAGACGACCTGGCATTACGGCGTTTATGCCTTGTTCCTGAAAAACACTCGCAGCTGCCGGCTCTCGTACGGGCACAAGGAATATGACTACAGCGACGGCACGGTCACGAGTTTCGCCCCGATGCAGACGGTGACCGCCACACCAGTCACAGGCATGGACCCTGACGTGGTGGCGTTGCTGTTCCACCCCGACCTCATGCGTGGCACGTCGCTTGCCAAAGGCATCGCCGACTACCACTTCTTCCAGTACTCGTCGCGCGAGGCGTTGCACATGAGTGAGCGCGAACGCGCCATCTATCTTGACTGCATCGACAAAATCAAGGAAGAAATCAACCGACCCATCGACAAATTCAGCCGCAAGCTCATCTGCCGTAACATCGAGCTGCTGCTGGACTACTGTCTGCGTTTCTACGACCGCCAGTTCATAACCCGAGAGCTGGAGAACAGCAGCGTGATTGCCACTTTTGAGCAGGCTCTAAACGACTATTTCCACAACCGTGAGGCGATTTTCATGAGCGGGCTGCCTTCGGTCAAGGTCTTTGCCGACAAGTGCTGCCTGTCGCCAAACTACTTCGGCGACCTCGTGAAAAAGGAGACCGGCAAAACGCCCGTCGAGTTCATTCAGCATAAGATTATCGACATCGCCAAGGAAGACCTGCACGCGACCGATGTCACCGTCACCGAACTTGCCTACAGCCTGGGGTTCCAGAGCAGCCAGCATTTCAACCGCTACTTCAAGCGCTCCACCGGCATGACCCCCACCCAGTACCGCAAGCACAGCCGCCAAAGCGCGTGACGACGATATATACCCCTCCCCCCATCAAGCAAGAGCCACCCAATCAAGGTGGCTCTTTTAATACTGAATCTAAAAATAAAAGCACACGAATTAAACGAATTTCAACTAATTTAATATTCTCTGTATCTATTCAGCGATTTGTTTTTTTACCTGCTATTATCAAACAAATT
>ERZ842401.7876-NODE-7876-length-10717-cov-5.157944_pt1 | contig 10717 bp, 7 predicted proteins | sample MGYA00521270_ERZ842401 | MGnify/ENA primary metagenome ERZ842401 (study PRJEB31892, sample SAMEA3878208) | bioreactor metagenome | biome: Moose rumen | place: Sweden | collected 2011-10 | study: EMG produced TPA metagenomics assembly of the PRJEB12797 data set... | reverse complement strand
GCTTTTCATCTGCTCCTGTAGCTCCACCATATGGCGGTAAGCAACGCCCTCCGTCATAAGTTCCTCATGGCTGCCTTGCTCGGTGATACGGCCCTTATCCAGCACCAGGATCTTGTCCGCGCCTCGGATCGTGTTCAGCCGGTGGGCAATGACCAGCACCGTCTTGTCTCGGCAGAGTTCGCTCATAGCCTGCTGGATATAGAACTCATTGTCCGCATCCACGCTTGCTGTGGCCTCGTCAAGAATGATGATCGGCGCGTTCTTCAGGATACAGCGGGCGATGGAGATTCGTTGCGCCTCACCCCCGGAGAGACTTGCGCCGCCCTCGCCAACAATGGTGTCAAAGCCGTAGGGCAGGCGTATGATGAAATCATAGCAACGGGCCTTCTTTGCAGCCTCTACCACTTCTTCATAAGATGCTTCCAGCCTGCCCATGGCAATGTTGTTGTATATCGTATCTTCGAAGAGATAGACCTTCTGAAACACCATACTGATCTGTGACATCAGAGTCTCCATGGGCAGATCTTTCACATTGACGCCGCGCAGCTTTACTTCGCCCTTCTGCACATCCCAGAACCGGGCCAGGAGATTGGCAATGGTGGTCTTACCGCTGCCTGACTCGCCCACCAGTGCGATCATCTGTCCCCGGTCGGCGGTAAAGCAAATATCATGCAGGATCGTTTCTTCTCCGTAGGCAAAACTCACATGGTCAAATTCGATCTCATGCGCCGCCGCATCGGGCAAAGATGCCGTTCCGTTCATGGGAAGCGACTTTTCCGCAAATACGGCATCCAGTCGATCCAGACAGTTTTCCATGATCGTCAGCCGCGAATCCAACTGGAACAGGTGCTTGATTGGTGCAAAAATGTTCAGAAGGAACAGCATTACTCCCACAAAGCCTGCACTGTCCAGCAGCCCCTGGCCCCTTAGCCATACAGCAAGGGCGAGAATCGCCGCCGTTCCCACTGCATATAGAATCTGGAGCGCTCGTTCCCACGGAGTATGCTGTCGCTCGAAGGTAAGATTGGCATCCCTGCTTTGGGCAAAACTCTGCCGCAGTTCACCGGCGCTTTCGCCGGTCAGACAGAAGCTTTTGGAAACGCCAAGCCCTTCGGTGTATTCGATCACCGCGCCGGTCAGGTCCTCGATGGCCTGCTGCCTCAAAGCAGAGTTTCGCATAGATTCCCGGTTCATGGGATGGGCGATGCAGACAGCAATCAACTCGGTGACGAGCGCTGCCGCTCCCAGATACGGATGCAGCGTGAATAAAAACACTGTCAGCACCAGCTGGGCAAAGCTGTCGCTCACCACGTCAGCAACAATGTTCATGCTGTTCTCTTCAATGAACACCATATCCGCAGAGAGGATGGAGCTGATCCGGCCCAGATTTCCTGCTGTAAAATAGCCCATAGGCAGCCGGCGCAGATGTGCTGCAAAGTCTTTTCGCTTCTCAGCAAAAACTTCATAGCCGGTGGCAGACTGAAAACGGTCTGTCAGATTCTGAAAAACAGTTCCGAGCGCAAAGAATATAAGCAGTGCTCCTGCAGAGAGACAGCAGGTGATCACATCTGCCGTCCCGTCCATCAGCTTCCGCATGATCCATACCGCGACAAAGATAGGCGCGTTCTGGCAGATGGATTTCAGAAAGGAAAAGAGATAGGCAATGCGGATCTTCGCAGCGAAATGTCCGCCGCAAAACTTCAGAATGCGATGTACCATTCCGATCATGCGCTTTCGCCTCCCTTCAGCACCCATCCTCGGCTTGCCTCAGATGCCGCCCACAATTTGCGATAGTCATCACTTTCCTGCAACAGCTCATCATGAGTACCCTTTGCAGCGATCTTCCCTTGTCGCAACACGATGATCTGATCCGCTCCGACGATGGACGAGAGCTTGTGAGCGATGACCAGCACGGTCTTGTCCCGAATGATGCCCGCGATGGCCGCATTCATCTTCTGCTCGTTTTCCGGATCGATGAAGGCCGTGGCCTCATCCAGCACGATAATCGGCGCATCCTTCAAGAGTACGCGGGCAAATGCAATGCGCTGCCGCTGTCCGCCGGAGAGCTTGCTTCCGGCGAGACCCGCCGGGGTGTCATAGCCTTGAGGAAGCTGCAGAATAAAGTCCTCGCACTGCGCCAGCCGTGCGGCCTCTTTGACTTCTTCATCGGTGGCGTCCGGTTTTCCCACGCGGATGTTTTCCAGAATGCTTCTGTTGAACAAAAAAAGCTCCTGAGAGACATAGGCCCCCTCGCGGTTGAGGGTGTCCAGGCTCATGTTCCGCAGGCTTTGCCCGCCAATTGTGATTTCCCCGGCGCTCACATCGTAATAATGACTCAGGAGCCTTGCAATGGTGCTCTTGCCGCTGCCGGATTCGCCAACCAGGGCGGTCATCTGTCCCTCCTGTGCCGTAAAGGAGACACCCTTTAAAACCTCATCGCTCTTATAGGCAAAGCGCACCTGCTCAAAGCGAACACTGTGATCGGTTCCTGTAAAAGCCGCGTCTCCGCTCTTGAGCGGAGGACGGTCCAGCGCCTTTTCCAGTGCCTGTATCTTGAAGTTCACCTGCGGGATCGCACCGATCAGGGCGAGAGTCCGCAGCAGCATCGGCCCCACGGCAAAGCTCAGGCACAATGCCAAAGCATAGCGGCTCAGCGGCATGAAGCCCAGCACCACCATCAGTGCGCCGAATGGCAGCGAGTAGAGTACCACATTGGAAAAAAGGCTCCCGTACAGTGCCATCCAAGGCCAGCAGACTTTGTACCAGGCCAAGGCAAAATCCCGGTAGCCGTTGACGGCCTCCTCAAAGCGCTGGCCGGATTCGCCCTGTCTATTGAACACACGAACGACCTCCATACCGGAGACGAATTCGATGATGGTGTTATTGAGCCGCTTGGAGGCGGCAAAGTAGCTGCCCATGCGGTCCATGCCCACCGAGTACATCTGCCGGGAGGCGGCAAAGCCGAAGCCAAGCAGGATTACCGTCAGCAGAGCCATCTGCCAGTCAACCGCCACCAACACCAGCAAGATTACTGCGGGTACCGTGAGGTTGGCAATCCCCTCCGGGATCACATGGGCCAGCATCAGCTCGATGGATTCGATATCATCGTTAAAGAGCTTTTTCACCGCGCCAGTGCCCAGCTCCTGCACATTTCCCAAGGGTTGCTGCTCCAGCTTCTCCTGTAAGCTCACACGCAGGTTTTCCAGCGTATGATAGGCCGCGCGATGACTGAACTGAAGTCCGACGGTATAGGTGACCGCATAGAGAATGCCGAAAATCAGCACACACAAAATCGCTGGAAGGGCGGCGGAAAGGCTCATCGCTTCCCCCTGCAGCAGTCGGTCGATCAGACTGTAGACCCCCAGATAGGGCACCGCACTGCAAAGAGCGCCTGTGATCATAAAGACCACCGCCCAGTAGGTGAATTTCCTGAAGCGTCCTGCGTATTGCAGGACCTTGCCGAACATGCCGAGCTTTTCCCTGCGTTTGGAGGTGCTCTCCTCGCTCTCGGAGAGGAAATACCAACGCATGCGGGCTACACCCTCATCGTCGAGAGGATAGAAGCCGAGAATGCGCCCGTTTTCCACATGAAGGATATGGGTACAGCACTGTAAAATCAGCTCCGGATCGTGGGTAATGATGACGGATGTCACTTTGTTCTGCATCTGCCGCAGCAACGCCCCGAAACGCTCCATGCCGCCCCGGTCCAGCCCGGAGGTCGGCTCGTCGTAAAAGAGTATCTCCTTCCCGGCGCAGAGGGCCGAGGCGATCGCCACGCGCTGTTTCTGCCCTCCGGAGAGGGAGGCCGGATGGCGGTCCAACTGCTCCCTGAGACCGAGGCTGTCCAGCACCTGCTCCGCCTCCTCCCGGGAGACAGTGCCGCCCAGCATAACCTCTTCAATCACACTGTCAGAGAAGAGTTGGCGGTTCACGTCCTGCATGACCAAAAAGCTGCGTCTTGCCCGCTCCTTGTCAGACAGATACACGCCGTCAAAGGCCACACTGCCGCTGGAGGGGATCACGCCGCAGAGAGATTCCGTCAGAGTGGATTTGCCGCAGCCGTTGTCCCCGACCATGGCGATGATGCTATGCTCCGGAAAGCTCATGCGGTCGATGTCCAGGATCTGATGGTTACCCCGGTTACAGCTCAGGTCTACGGTTTCAAGCGCAGGCTTACCGCCGTGCGGAATCTCCCCGATCAGCGGGCTTTTCGCCAGAGTACGCAGATCAGTGCATCGAAGTCCCAAAGCTGCAAGTTCACCGTCAGGCAAGGCACGCAGCTCATCCGGCGTGAAGCTTCGGGTAATGATCCCGTCGTCTAAATAGAGAAAGCGATCGGCCAGGTCCATGAGATAGTAGAGCCGATGCTCGGATACGATAATGGTTTTTCCCGCGTCCTTGATGCGGCGGATCGTCTCGTGCAGGCGGGTGATGGCCTTTTTGTCCAGGTTGGACGAGGGCTCGTCCAGCACATAGACCTCCGGCTGGGCGGTATAGACACTGCCGCAGGCAATCTGCTGCTTTTCTCCGCCGGAAAGCTCGAAGATGTTGCGTCCCAGCAGAGCGGAAAGCTTCATGTCTTCCACCGTTTTATCCATGCGGCGGCGCATTTCTTCACGCGCCATGCCCTGGTTTTCGCAGCCGAAGACCAGCTCACCTGTGGAGTCCACGTTGAAAAACTGGCTCTTGGGGTTCTGGAAGACGCTGCCAACTCTCTTACTCGTCTCGGAAAGAGGCGCGGTGGAGACGCACAGATCGTCCACCCACACCTCACCCAAAAGCTCACCGGGGAAAAAGTGGGGTGCCAGACCATTGATAAGCCGAGTGACCGTGGTCTTACCGCAGCCGGAGGAGCCGCAGAGCACCACGACTTCGCCGCTTCGGATGGTGAGATCAAGATTGTCCACGCCCTCGCCTGTGCCGTTTTCGCCGCCGTAGTGAAAGCTTACGTTCTTGAATTCAATCATAGGCCCGCCGCCCCCTTTGTCGTGACCAGTATCACAATGGTCGCGCTCAAGGCCGCGAACAGCATCATCACGATATAATCCGCTGCCCGCAGCCGCACCTCCTCATAGGAGCTGCGTTTCACATCGATGTCCATGCCCCGTGCCAGCGCTGCAGCAGCCAACTCTTCCATCACGCCAATGGTGGAAAACAGCAACGGCACCAGCACATATTCGATGGCCTTCCCCGGATGGCGCAGCACGGAGCTGAAACTCAGAGAAATGCCGCGGAAGGCCATGGCCTTCCGGATGCCGTTCCACTCGTCCTGTACAGTCGGAATAAAGCGAAAGAGCATGGCGACAGGGATCACCGCCTTGACCGGGAGATGCATCGCCGTCAGTGCGGAGAGGAACTGGCTGATCCGGGTCGTCTGCACAATCAGCAGAATGCTGAGGATCGTGGGTAACGAATAGAGGATTATCGTGCTCAAAACGGATACAATCAGCACCACCACTGGGGCGGAGCTGCCCGCGTGATCCACTGCCTCCTTGATGTACAGGGCGACGGCAAAAAGCAGGAAAGCCTTTAATGCTGTCCAAGGCTTTCCGCTCAGCGCCAGAACAGCGCAGACTGCCCCCGCGAACAGCAGGATATACAAGCCACTGTAGGTATAAAGGCTTGTCACGCCGCAGGCGAGAAAGATAAATAACTTAGTTCTGGGGTCAAAGCGAATGAGCGCTTTGGAGTCATCCCCGTAGATGCTGAAGTCCATAATTACACGATGTTTGCTTTCTCAAAGTGCTTCTTGATGAGCTTTGAGGCGATCAGCACGCCGATACCGGCACCGAGCAGCGCCAGGGCGATCTGGATAAAAGCAAGACCATTAATGGCATATTTGGCCAGCTCATCGGCAAAAGCCTGACCATAAAAGCTGACGGAACGTGCCATGAACTCGTCGCGATGGAAATAGAGCATGGTGTAGGGGCAAACCATATTCAGGTTGAAGGCCAGGAAGGACAACAGGAACATCTTCTTGGACTTGTATTTGCCCGCCATGATAATGAGCTCCGCGACCACAGCGGCAAGTACAGCCAGCACCATGCCCAGCACATTGCCGGAGCAGGCGACGAGAGCAAACAACACGCCGAGAATCAGCGCAGGTCCAAACTTATGAACCTTGAGGACGCAGAGCTCGTAAACGGTTGCGCAGACAACGCCCACCGTAAATGGAGCCAGGATGTACAGAACCGGGATCGCGCTGGTGCCAAGTACGACAATGAGCATCAGCACAATATAAATCGCGCCGAATGCGCCCGCGTAAATGAGGTCTTTGGTGCGCAGCTTCTTGTCGCTGGGCTGCGCGGTCTGGGTGATTTCTTTTTTTGCCATGGTTCATTTCTCCTTCAATCAGTATTTGTATAAAAACGGCTCTTTGCCGGTTTTACCGGATAACAATTTTGCAAAAACGTTATTGAAAAAGCCTGACCGGTTGACGATCAGGCTTTCAGCTTTCCTTATTCACTTCTTCCAGCAGCTTGTGAAATCCGGCCTCCGAAAAAACCGTCAGCTGGATGATCAGCTTTTTTACTTCTTCCATGGTATATCCTCCGTAAATGAGTTCCATATACTCCTCAAATTTCATATGCAGAATAATCTGGACAAGGGCAGGATCAACATGCCTTCCCGCATAGCGGTCAAAGACCTCCTGATAACTGGGGTAAAATATCTCATGGATCAGATATTCCTTGAAGCCCTCATATTTCGTTCCCTTGGAACATTCAAACAGAAGGCGAAACTCATCCTTATGCTTGATCGCATAAGTGATAGATATCAACTCGTTTTCTACACCAGTAGTCAGATCAGCCAGCTCCTGCGAAATAACATCCTGATACATTTTCCGAAACCCATGGATCATTGGCTCCACAAGAGAGGAGAACAAATCCTCCTTCCCGGAAAAGTGATTATAAAATGCTCCTGTAGTAAGCCCGGCTTTTTTGCAGATGGTTCTAAGTGAGGCCTTTTCAAAACCATACGCAAGGAACTGATCTTTCCCGCTGCTTAATAGCAATTCTCGAATGTTCTGCGGAAGGCGTGACATCATATACCTCCAGTTAGCTATGGCTTACTAATAATAACACATGCTATCGAAGAAAGTCAATGCACATCGAATAATGCAGACGTTAATTTTTGAAAAAGACAGGTCGGGCATTTTTATAGTCTGAATGTTCCGAAAACAGAGGCTTTTTCAAAAAGGTTGGGGAGGATCTTGCTTAGAGCAAGATTCTCCATGAGGTTCAAAAACCCGTTTTTGCCCTGCCGCTGGCACAGCTCACTTGCCAGAGCAAGTTTCGCCTTGTTTAACAAAAACCTTTTTCCACGGCCATCACTTGCTGAGAGCAAGTTTCGCGCTGTGTTACAAAAAAGCTTTTTGTATCGGCGGCTGCACCGGCGATCTTGCTTAGAGCAAGATTCGCCTTGGGATGCAAAAACTCCTTTTCGTCTTTGCCCGCCCCGGATGAAAACTTGCCAGAGCAAGTTTCGCCTTGGCAGCCAAAAAACTCATTTCCGTTTTCTGTTCCATTCTCTTGTTGGGGTTATCTGCACCCCAAACCCGCACAGTTCAATCCTGCAAATTTCACAGCCCCAGCCATTTCACAAAATGATCTGCGGGATCATTTTTTCAAAATGATAGTTCCGTCATCCGTGACCATCGGGAGCGATCCCGGAGGCCACGGATTTTTTGTTTCTGCACAAGGTGCGCAAGGCCAAAATTACAGAGAAAAATTTGAAAATTCCCGTTAGAGTTGTGCGCCCTGCGTCCCCACTTATAAGTAGAGGGACTTTCAAAAAAAGCAGATTTTCAACGCCAGATTTTCCAGAATCCGTCCCCACTTCTAAGTGAGAGGATTTTTTCGGGGATGCCCGTTAAAAACTCTGCGGCTAACCCCCCACTTATAAGTGAGAGGGCTTTTCAAAAAACCTGTTAGGGTTGGCTGAAATCCGTCCCCACTTCAAAGTGAAGGGAAAAAACATCGGGCGGCATGAACAGGTAGCACATGGAGGTCAGAATTGCTCACAGAAAGAATTCAAAAAATCATGGAGGGAGGAAGTCGGCACAAATGACAAAAATAGAAGAAGCGGCGTTTGAGCGGTGCATGGATTTCCTTGCTCAGATGATCGAGAAGTACGGAGCAGAGGTCGAAATCCCGGAGGAAACGGCAGAGCCGGAGAGTCCGAGGATAGAGGATTCTTCTTTCCTTCCGATGAGTGATTCTTCTTGACTCTGGATAGGTGACATAGTATAATCTCGTTGGGACAACAATACAGTTTGTGTACCTCCAAAGAAAGAGGAATCACCATGAAAGATAAGTGCTACATCTACACAAGAGTTTCCACGGCTATGCAGGTTGACGGCTTTAGTCTGGACGCTCAAAAAGATCGCCTGCGTAAATTCGCTGCCTATCAGGAGCTTATGATCGCGGGCGAATATTGTGATGAGGGCAGATCGGGAAAAAATGTTGAGGGTCGCCCGGAATTTATGCGGATGATTCAGGACATAGAGGATCAGAAAGATAATGTAAAATATGTCCTTGTTTTTAAGCTGTCCCGCTTTGGCCGGAACGCTGCGGATGTGCTGACCTCGTTACAGAAGATGCAGGACTTCGGCGTAAACCTAATTTGTGTTGAGGATGGGATCGACAGCTCTAAGGACAGCGGCAAGCTGATGATCTCCGTGCTGTCCTCCGTGGCCGAGATCGAGCGCGAGAATATCCTTGTGCAAACGATGGAAGGACGCCGCCAGAAAGCCCGTGAAGGAAAATGGAACGGCGGTTTTGCCCCCTACGGTTATAAGCTGGACAATGGCCACTTGGTCATCGAGGAATCCGAGGCCGAGGTCATCCGTGCCATTTTCGATCTTTATATTCATACCAATATGGGTGTGGCTGCCGTGGCCGCCTATCTCAATTCTCACGGATATGAAAAAGCAAAGCGCCAGAACGGTACGCTGGACGCCTTTGCTGCCTCTTTCGTCAAAGGGGTGATAGATAACCCTGTCTACTGCGGAAAGCTCGCCTATGGACGCAGGAAAACCGAAAAGATCCCCGGAAAGCGAAACGCCTATCACATCATCAAGCAGAAAGAATTTGAGGTGTACGACGGCATCCACCAGCCTATCGTTTCGGAGGATGATTGGAATGCCGCACAGGAGAAGCGGGCGCAAAACGGACATAAATGGGAAAAGACGCACAGCCTCGATCATGAGCATATCCTTTCCGGCCTCCTGCGCTGCCCTGTATGCGGCGCGGGAATGTACGGCAATGTAAACCGCAAGCGCAAATCTGACGGCACACCCTACAAGGATTATTTCTATTATGCCTGTAAGCACCGCCGTCTGGTGGACGGCCATGTATGCACATACAAAAAGCAATGGGAAGAAGAAAAAATCAATGCTGCCGTGGCCGAGGTCATCCGCAAACTGGTAAGCAATCCGAAATTTGCGGAGGCGATCAAGGCCAAGATCAATTCCCGGATCGATACGGACGAGTTGGATAAGGAACTGGAAATCCTGCGTAAGCAGCTCCGGCAGGTCATCGGTGCGAAAAACAAGCTGACTGTTCAGATGGACGCGCTGGATATTACCGACAGGAACTATAACCGCAAGTATCAGGATATGCAGGAGCGCCTTGATAACTTCTACGATCAGATCGGCCAGATTGAGGACAGTATCACCGAAATTGAAACGCGCATCCATAATCTGCACCAGCAGAAAATTTCCGGGGATAATGTTTACAAGTATCTTCTTTACTTTGATCGCCTGTATGATAAGATGACGGATAAGGAAAAGAAGCAGTTTATGGGCAGCTTCATTTCCATGGTGGAGATTTTCGATGACGAGCAGCCCAACGGTCAAATCTTAAAGCACATCCAGTTCGCTTTCCCGGTTTTTTATAACGGCGAAGAAGTGCAGGGACTTTGTTGGGACTCTGACACAACAGTCGAGGTAGTCACATTGATCACGCGAACCTGAGTTGAGACTACAGATGGGATATGTTTTGTGGAGGGAAAATGAAAAGTGTTAAAGTAATAAGAAAACGTTCGTTTGCTTCTGCACTTATGCCATATTGGATTGTTTTTTCCAAAATTCCTAAAAACAGTTTTTTACAATCACATGGATTTGTGGGAGACTTGTGTGATTATGATAAATGGGGTCAGCCAATATCGAGAATTGAAGTCTCGGAACTCGATCTAATAGGGATCCGCATTAAAAATGGGCAGATTATGAAGATCCCGGTTCCAGAAGATACTGTATCTATTTTTGTTATAGCTGTTGGTGGTAGTATATCAAATGAATTGCTAACAGACGAAACGAAAGACACTATAACAATTACAACGAAAGGTGGCTTTAAAACCGTTAGTTATCCGCATATTGAGACTTTACACTAATATGTGGTCTACGGCATATTCTTTACTTCGATAGTCGTGGCAACAGCGTTGATAACGGCGTTTTTATTCACGCTATTGTCCCAAAGCATGTGGAATCAGTCGTATTGATCACGCGAGCCGGGTTGTGACCATAGAAATGATATTGAGCAGTATTCTTGTGGCTTATGCGATAACGGTTCGGCAGAGAGATGTGATTTTATATGAATACATCAGATCTATCCAGGTTTATTGATGCGCACCAGAGGTCATATCAGATTGCCCTGGAAGAGATCAGGAACGGTCGCAAGTATTCCCATTGGATGTGGTTTTATTTTCCCCCAGATCCACG
>ERZ842401.7874-NODE-7874-length-10720-cov-4.110080_pt1 | contig 10720 bp, 8 predicted proteins | sample MGYA00521270_ERZ842401 | MGnify/ENA primary metagenome ERZ842401 (study PRJEB31892, sample SAMEA3878208) | bioreactor metagenome | biome: Moose rumen | place: Sweden | collected 2011-10 | study: EMG produced TPA metagenomics assembly of the PRJEB12797 data set... | reverse complement strand
GACGCTCTTCCGATCTGCCGTTGTCCGTCACCCGCATGAAGGTGATACCCCCCCGGCGGATCTCCACCGTGATCACACTGGAGCCGGCGTCCACCGCGTTCTCCACCAGCTCCTTGATGACAGAAGAGGGGCGCTCCACCACCTCTCCGGCAGCGATCAGCTCCGCTACCTGCTTCTCCAATACCTGGATCCTGGGCATCCGGTCCCCTCCTTTCTCACTTGAGATAGCTGTGCAGCTCGAAGAGCTTGTTCATGGCCTCCATGGGCGTCAGGTTGTTCACGTCCAGCTCCCGCAGCTGCTGGATGACCCGGCTGTCCGGGGTGTCCATGGTCAGCTGCAGGGGCTCCTCCGCCGCCCGGCGGCTTTCTCCGGGCACCGTGCGGGTCCCCTCTTCCTCCAGAGAGGCCAGCACCTGCTTCGCCCGGCGGATGACCTTCTCCGGCACCCCGGCCAGCTTGGCCACCTCGATGCCGAAGCTGTCGTCCGCCCCGCCCCGCAGGATGCGCCGCAGGAAGGTGATGTCGTCTCCCCGCTTTTTCACGGCGATGTTGAAGTTTTTCACCCCAGGGAGCAGGTCCTCCATCTCCGTCAGCTCATGGTAGTGGGTGGCAAAGAGGGTCTTGGCCCCCACCTGCTTCTTGTCGTGCACGTATTCCAGCACCGCTCGGGCGATGCTCATGCCGTCGTAGGTGGAGGTCCCCCGGCCGATCTCGTCGAAGATCACCAGGCTCTGGCGGGTGGCGTGCTTGAGGATATCCGCCACCTCGGCCATCTCCACCATAAAGGTGCTCTGCCCGGCAGCAAGGTCGTCCGAAGCCCCTACCCGGGTGAAGATCTTATCCACGATGCCGATCTCCGCCACCGCGGCGGGCACGAAGCAACCCACCTGGGCCATGATAGTGATCAGGGCGATCTGCCGCATATAGGTGGACTTCCCCGCCATGTTGGGCCCGGTGATGATGGCCACCCGGTTGTCGTTCATGTCCATGTCCACGTCGTTGGGCACGAAGGGGGCGTCCTTGAGCAGGGCCTCCACCACCGGGTGCCGGCTGTCCTTGAGATACAGCTTGCCGCTCAGGTTGATCACCGGACGGGTGTAGTCGTTGCGCAGGGAGACCCGGGCAAAGGAAACCAGCACGTCCAGAGCCGCCACCGCTTCCGCGGAGGCCTGCACCCGGGAGAGCTGGCTCGCGATGTGCTGCCGCACCTCCTCAAAGAGCTTCCCGTCCAGGGAGACCGCCCGGTCGTGGGCGGAGAGGATGCGATTCTCCAGATCCTTGAGCTCCTGGGTGATGTAGCGCTCCCCGTTGGTCAGGGTCTGCTTGCGGATGTAATCCTCCGGCACCATCTCCTTGAAGGAGTTGGACACCTCGATGTAGTACCCGAACACCCGGTTGTAGCCGGTCTTCAGCTTGGGGATGCCGGTGCGCTCCCGCTCCCGCTGCTCGATGGCCTGCACCAGCTCGGTGCCGCCGTTCATCTCCCGGTTGATCTGGTCCAGCTCGTCGCTGTAGCCTTCCCGGATGATACCGCCCTCCCGGATGGTGAAGGGAGGCTCCTCCACGATGGCCCGGTCGATCAGCTCCGTCAGGTCCTCCAGACCGTCCAGCTGGGCGCCCAGCTCCCGGAGGAGGGTGGCCTCCCGGCTGGAGACCAGCTCCTTGAGCCGGGGCAGCTTCCCCGCCGCCGCCCAGAGAGAGCGGAGCTCCCGGCCGTTGGCGGAGCCGTAGACGATGCGGGTCATGATGCGCTCCAGGTCGTAGATGCCCGTCAGCTGGTCGGTGAGCTCGTCCAGCAGCACCTGGTCCCGAGTCAGCTCCTCCACGGCGTTGAGCCGCAGGGTGATCCTGGCCGGGCTCATGAGAGGCTGCTCCAGCCAGGTCTTGATCAGCCGCTTACCCATGGCTGTTTTGGTATGGTCCAGCACCCACAGCAGGGAGCCCTTTTTCTCTTTGTTGCGCAGGGTCTCGGTGAGCTCCAGATTCCGGCGGGCGTTGTAGTCCAGCCCCATGACGGCGCTGTCCTCCTCCAGCTCCAGCTCGGTCATGCGCTCCAGCCCGGTGATCTGGGTCTTCTTCAGGTACCCCAACAAGGCCGCCACGGCGAACACCGCCAGGGGCTTCTCCCCCAGGCCCAGGTCCTCCGCCGTCTTCCCGCCGTACTGCTTGGACACAGTCTCCTCCGCCCGGCCGACACTGTCGTACTGGGCAAAGTCCAGGCACTCCACCGCGGCGTGGAGCCGGTCCCGGATGAAGTCCCGCAGGCCGGTCATGTCCGCCGCCTGGGGATTGATCAAGATCTCCGTGGGGCTGTACCGGGCCAGCCGGTCCGTGACCTCATGGGTCGCCGCCTCCAGGCTCTCCCCCTGCACCTGGCACACGGTGAGCTTCCCGGTGGAGACGTCCGCAAAGCACAGGCCCGCGGCGTTCTCCTCATAGCACAGAGAGCACAGGTAGTTGTTGCGGGACTCGTCCAGCATGCTGTTCTCCATGACGGTGCCCGGGGTGATGACCCGGATCACGTCCCGCTTCACCAGGCCCTTCACCAGCTTGGGGTCCTCCATCTGCTCGCAGATGGCCACCTTGTACCCCTTGGCCACCAGCCGGGCGATGTAGCTCTCCGCGCTGTGGAAGGGCACCCCGCACATGGGGGCCCGCTCCTCCTGGCCGCACTCCCGGCCGGTGAGGGTCAGCTCCAGCTCCTGGGAGACGGTCTTGGCGTCGTTGAAGAACATCTCGTAAAAATCGCCCAAGCGAAAGAAAAGTATCGTGTTAGGATACTTTTCCTTCATGGCGAAATATTGCTGCATCATGGGAGAAAAATCAGCCATACCCGTGCCTGCCTTCTCTAAAATGGTGGTGCCGGTCCTCAGCCGCAGCCCCCGCAGGTGGAGCAGTCGCCGCTGCAGGCGGCCTCATAGTCGCAGGTGTCCGGGTCCTCGCCGTCGGCGCACAGGCCGATGATGGCCGTGATCTGCTTGAGGAGGATATCGAAATCCTGCTTGGCCTCGTTGTAGGCGATCATGGAGTCGTTGCCCATGATCTGCCCGTAGATGCCCCGGAACTCCTTGTTCAGCGCCTGGAGCGTCTCCTCGTCCCGCTCGTCCTTCTGGGCCTCGGCGTTGATCTCCATGCGCTTGAGATTGAACTGACCGATCAGCTCCTGAAGCTCCGCGTCCTCGTCGTTGTGCTGCTGGGCCAGCCGCATCTTGATATACCGCTCGTCGGCCTGCAAAGCCTTGCCCAGGTCTCTCGTCATCTGGATCAGATCCATACTTAACTGCTCCTCTCGATAGTTGATCTTCTTTCTTATTCCATCCCGGCCGGGCTGCCCCATAGCTGCAGCCCCCGGGCATCCTCCACAGTGGTCTCGGCGAAGCGCCCTACCTGCTCCTCCCCGCCGGGGAACAGCACGATCAGCCCGCCTTCCGTTCTGCCGGAGAGCAGCCCGCTTTTCGGGTCTCTCCCCTCAACCAGTACCCGCAGGGTCCGCCCCACGAAGGCCTGCCCCAGGGGCTTGGCCACTTCCTCCTGCACCCGCAGAAGCTGGGCAAACCATTCCGTTTTCTCCTTGTGGCTCACCGGGTCCGGCAGGCTGGCTGCCCGGGTCCCGGTCCTGGGCGAGTAGATGAAGGTGAACAGGTTGGTGAAATGCACCTCCCGCACCAGGCTCAGGGTGTCCTGGAACTCCTCATAGGTCTCCCCGGGAAAGCCCACGATCACGTCAGAGGTGATGCTCAGGTCCGGCATCACCTGCCGCCCATAGCGGATCAAAGAGAGATACCGCTCCCGATCGTACCGGCGGTTCATCTCTTTCAGCACCCGGTCGTTGCCGGACTGGAAGGGCAGGTGGATCATGTGGGGGATGTGCCGGCTGGCTGCCATCACGTCAAACAGCTCCTTGGAGGCGTCCTTGGGGTGGCTGGTCATGAACCGGATGCGGTAGTCCCCGTCAATGGCGTCCAGCCGCCGCAGCAGCTCCGCAAAGGAGATGGGATGCTCCAGCCCCTTGCCGTAGGAATTCACGTTCTGCCCCAGGAGAGTGATCTCTTTGTACCCAGCCTCCACCAGCTCCCGGAACTCCCGGAGGATGGCCTCCGGCTCCCGGCTCTTCTCCCGGCCCCGCACGTAGGGCACGATGCAGTAAGAGCAGAAGTTATCGCACCCGCTCATGATGGTCACCCAGCCCCGGGCGCTGTCGTCCCGGCGAACGGGCAGGCCCTCCATCATCTGGGAAAGGGCCTCCTGCCGCAGGAAGACCCGCTTGCCTTCCCCCATGGCGGAGGCCATCATTTCCGGCAGGCGATGGATGGCGTCCGTGCCGAAGACGATATCCACAAAGGGAAAGCTCTCCTTCAGCCGCCGGGCAGACTTCTCCTGCTGGGTCATGCAGCCGCACACGGCAATGAGCATCTCCGGGTGGCGGCGCTTCTGGTTTTTCAGGGCGCCCACATTCCCGAAGACCCGATCCTCCGCATGCTCCCGCACAGCGCAGGTGTTGAGCAGCACAAAGTCGGCATCCTCCGGGCCGTCCGTGAGGTCAAAGCCCATTTCGGCCAAAATGCCCTTGATGCGCTCTCCGTCGGCCACGTTCTGCTGGCAGCCGTAGGTGCGCACAAAGGCCTTGGGGGTCCGGCCGCCCACCCGCTCCCGCATGAGGGCCGCCGCCTCCTGCAGATAGGGCAGCGCTGTGCCGATATTCTGTTCCATGGGCTGTCCCTCCTGCCGTCGAGTTATGAAGTCTTCGCATTCCAAAGTAGTATACCACATTCGTGCAGAAACTGCAAGAAAAAGAGAAAGACCGGCGAAGTCCGCCGGCCCTTTTCTTCATCATTTCACAGAGGCGCTCTCACAGCTCCACCTGGGTGCCCCCTGCCGGCCGAATGGACAGCACGTGGCAGGTGCCCTCCCCGAAGACCTTCTCCATGCCGGCCCGGTAGGCTTCCAGCTTCTCCGCGGGCACAAAGGCCTGGATGGTCCCAGCAAAGCCGCCGCCATGGACCCGGAAAGCCCCGTCGTCCCCCAGCAGCCGCTGAGAGAGTGCCAGGGCCAAAGACAGTCCCTGCTCGGCAGGCGCCGTCACCGGGAACACATTCTGCAGCCGCTCATAGGAAGAGACGCCGGAAGCCCGGATCATCTTCTTAAAGCCGGCGAAATCGCCCCGCTTCAGGGCGGCAGCCTCCTGGGAGGCGGTGCGGTCCTCGTCAAAGAAGTGCATGGCCCGCAGCACGGCCCGGTCTCCCGTGACCTTGCGCACCTCGCCCAGATGGTCGTAGAACTCCCGCTCGTCCACATCCCGGAGAAATTCCTTGCCGAAGTATTTCGCCACGGCCTTCATCTCCGCGGGAATGGCGGCGTACTCGGGAGTCAGGTCAGCATGGTTGCCGCCGGTATCCACCACGCAGAGCACGTGGCCGCTGGAGGCAAAGTCAAAGTCCACCTTGTCGATGACCGGGTGGGCAGGGTCCTTGAAGTCGATGGCGGTGAAGCCCGCCACGGAGGCCGCCATCTGGTCCAGCAGGCCGGAAGGCTTCTCAAAGTACACGTTCTCGGCGTACTGGGCGATGATGGCCGCCGTCACCGGGTCGATGGCCCCGTCGTTGAAAAGCTCGCTGACGATGGTGACCACCAGGATCTCGAAGGCCGCGGAGCTGGAGAGCCCGGAGCCCTTGAGCACCCGGGTCTTGGTGTAGCACTCAAAACCGCCTACCCGGTAGCCCAGCTCCTTGCACCGGGCCAGGATGCCCCGCACCAGCGCCTGGGAGTTCAGCTCCCCTTCCTGCTTGTCCAGCTGGTCCAGCCGCACCGTATCCGTCCGGGTGTACTCGGCGGATTTTAACAGCACCACGTCGCTGTCGGTCTTTCTGGCCAGCCCCACGATATCCAGGTTTACCGCGGCGGCCAGCACCCGGCCGTGGTTGTGGTCGGTGTGGTTGCCGCCCACCTCTGTGCGGCCCGGGGCGCTGAAGAACACCGCCCCCTCCTCGTCGCCGAACTTCTCTGCGAAGCCCCGGCGGATCTCCTCATACCGTTCCCGCTGGCCGGCCGCCTCCGCGCCGTACAGCGCATCAAATTTAACTTTCATGGTCACTCCTCCGTTGTGTTCTGGATCATGTCCAGCAATTCTGCCTCTGTCAGCACCGGGATACCCAGGGCGTTGGCCTTGTCCAGCTTGCTGCCAGCCTCCTCCCCGGCCACCACGTAGCCGGTCTTCTTGGAGACCGACCCGCTGACCTTGCCGCCGTTCTGCTCAATGAGCTCGGTAGCCTCCTTACGGCTCAGGGTGGGCAGCGTCCCCGTCAGGACGAAAGTGGCCCCGGCCAGGGCGTCGCCCCGCTCCTTCACCCGGGCAGTCATATTCAGGCCCAGGGCAGCCAGGCGCTCCACCAAAGCGATGACGGATTCCTTCTTGAAGAAGTCCTCCACCTCCCGGGCCATGATCTCCCCGAAGCCGTCGATCATGGCGAACTCCTCCGCCGTGGCCTCCCGGATCTTGCTCATGCTGGGGAAAGCCCCGCACAGCAGCTGGGCGGCTTTCGCTCCGATATGGGGGATCCCCAGGGCGAACACCAGCCGGTACAAGTCATTCTCCTTGCTGCGGGCGATGGCCCCGATCAGGTTCTCCGCGCTCTTCTGGCCCATGCGGTCCAGCTGGGCCAGGGTCTGGGCGTCCAGCTCGTACAGGTCCGCCGGGGACCGCACCAGCCCGGCGTTCACCAGCTGCTCCAGGTTGGCGGGCCCCAGCCCGTCGATGTCCATGGCGTCCCGGCTGGCAAAGTGGATAAGGGTCCGCAGCAGCTGGGCTGGGCAGGAGGGATTCACGCACCGAGTGGCGGCTTCCCCCTCCAGGCGCACCACCCGCTCCCCGCAGGAGGGGCACACCTCCGGCAGCCGGAAGGGCACGCTGTCGGCGGGGCTGCTCACCACCGCCACCACCTCGGGGATGATTTCCCCGGCCTTGCGCAGGATGACCCGGGACCCTACCCGGATATCCTTCTCCGTGATGAAATCCTGGTTATGCATAGTGGCCCGGCTCACGGTGGTGCCGGCCAGGGTCACCGGCTCAAAGACGCCTGTGGGCGTCAGCACACCGGTGCGGCCCACGTTGATCTCGATATCCACCAGGGTGGTCTCTTTCTCCTCCGGCGGGTACTTGAAGGCCTCCGCCCACCGGGGGAATTTCGCGGTGCTGCCCAGCTCTTCCCGCTGGGCGAAGTCGTTCACCTTCACCACGGCCCCGTCGATGGGAAAATCGAAGTCGCCTCTCCCCTCGCCGATAGCCCGGATATCTCCAAGGACCTCCTCCATGTCCCCAGAGACGTAGTACCGGGGCGGCACGGTAAAGCCCAGGGCCCGCAGGCGCTCCAGGCTCTCGTCATGCCGGGAAAGGGTCTCTCCGACGATCTGCTGGACGTTGAAGACGAAGATATCCAGCTCCCGCCCGGCTGTGATCTTCGGGTCCTTTTGCCGCAGGGAGCCCGCCGCGGCGTTGCGGGGGTTCTTGAAGGTCTTCTCCCCCAGCAGCTCCTGGCGCCGGCACAGCCGCTCAAAGCTGGCGTCGGACATATACACCTCTCCCCGGACCTCCAGGAACGGCACCGGCTCGTTGAGGACCTTGGGCACCGTGCGGATGGTCCGGATGTTCTCGGTCACATCCTCTCCGGTGAAGCCGTCGCCCCGGGTGGAGCCCCGGACAAACCGGCCGTCCCGGTACTCCAGGGCCACGGAGAGCCCGTCAAACTTGGGCTCCACCACGTACACCGGGTCCGGCACCGTCTCCCGCACCCGACGGTCAAAATCCCGCAGCTCGTCTTCGGAGAAGGAATCATGCAGGCTGCCCAAGGGCACCTCATGCACCACCGGGGCGAAGGTATTGTACCCCGCGGCCCCTACCTTCCGGGTGGGAGAGTCCTCCGTCACCAGGTCCGGGTATTCCGCCTCCAGATTTTCCAACTGCCGGTACAGCCGGTCATATTCAAAGTCGCTGATCTCCGGCTCGTCTTCCGTATAGTATTTCTGGCTGTGGTAGCGAATGAGCTCCCGCAGCCGCTCCAGCTCTTGGATGGCCTGTTCTCTCTCCATGTGCTTTATCCTCCTCCGGCGGTGGTCCACACCCCCGGCACTTTTCCAACGATCACCTGCTCCGCCAGCAGGATGGAGACCTTCGCCTCCGCCGCGCCGCCCACCTGCCGGGATCGGCTGGCCGCGGACACGCTCACCTCCATGGTGAGGCGGTAGCAGCTCTGGTTCCACCCGGCGGAGGTGAACCCGCTTTCAAACTCCACCTGGGGCACGGTCTCCAGGTCCAGGGGGAATTCCACCGCGGGCCCGGCCCCATGCAGGAGCTTCAGGCCCGTCAGGGTCCCCAGGGCCACCCGGACCTTTACGCCCCGGGCCAGCCGGTCCTCCAGCCTGGTCAGTACGGCGGCCTTCAAGGCCTCCAGCTGTTGGGCGTCCGTCGAGGCCCCGGTGACGTTCCCGGCCCCGTCGCTCTCCAGCTGTACCAGTTCCCCGGAGATCTCCTCCAGAGCTTCCTCCGCCGCCTGATGCAGGGTCTGGGTCAGCACGGCCTGGACGGCGTCTGTCGGCAGGTCCTCCGGCGCCAGGCGGAAGAGTCCTTCCCAGGCCAGCAGAAGCCCCGCCAGCAGCACGGCCCCCAGGGCCAGCCACCGCCGCCGCAGCAGGTGTCCCCCTGCCTTGCGGTATCTGGGCGCCCGCGGGATCGGTCTTCTATGTACCATGATACCACCCCGGCCCCAGTCTATGCAGGGACGGGCCAGTCGGTCACTCCGCGGTCAGCCGGATGAGCCGCCGGATGGTCTCCGCCACCGGCAGCCCCACGATATTGGAATAGTCCCCGGTGATGGTGCGCACCAGCGTCACCCCCAGGCCCTCGATGCCGTAGGAGCCCGCCCGGCCCCGGGACTCTCCCCGGGCCACGTACTCGGCGATCTCCTGGTCGGTCAGGTCGTAGAAGGTCACCTGGGTCACGTTGTGAAAGACTTCCTTCCTGTTCCCGGTGAGCAGGCATACACCGGTGTAGATTTCATGAGTGCGGCCGGACAGCCGCCGGAGCATGGCCCGGGCAGCGGCGTCGTCCTCCGGCTTGCCCAGGATCAGCCCGTCGATGGCCGCCACGGAGTCCGCGGCGATGACGGTGCACTCCGGGTGCTCCCGGAACACGGCCTCTCCCTTGCGGGATGCCAGGGTCTCCACCGTCTGGGCCGGGGTAAAGTCTGCCGGCACGTCCTCGTCCACCCCGGAGACGAACACCTGGAAATCCAGTCCGGCCTTCTCCAGCAGCATCTTCCGGCTGGGAGACTGGCTGGCAAGCACCAGCTTCAGATCACTCCTCAAAGCCATTGGGATTCATCCTCTGCCAGCGCCAGGTGTCGGCGCACATGTCGTGAAGGTCCTTCTCGGCCACCCAGCCCAGCTCGTTCTTCGCCTTGGAGCAGTCCGCGTAGTTGGCGGCGATATCACCCGCCCGGCGGCCCTCGATCTTGTAGGGGATCTCTTTCCCCGCCGCCTTGGAGAACGCCGCCAGCATCTCCAGCACGGAGATGCCATGGCCGGTGCCCAGGTTGTACACCCGCAGGCCGCAGCCGGGCTTCTCAAAGAGCTTCAGCGCCGCCACGTGGCCCTCGGCCAGGTCCACCACATGGATGTAGTCCCGCACGCCGGTGCCGTCGGGGGTGTCGTAGTCGTTGCCAAACACATGCACGTACTCCCGCTTGCCCACGGCGGTCTGGGCGATGAAGGGCACCAGGTTGTTGGGGATGCCGTTGGGGTCCTCCCCCAGCTTGCCGCTGGCGTGGGCGCCCACGGGGTTGAAATACCGCAGGATCACCGGGTTGAAGTCGGGATTCACCTTGGCGTAGTCCATCAAAATGCGCTCGATCATCAGCTTGGTGGTGCCATAAGGATTGGTGGTGCCGCCGGTAGGGCTGTCCTCGGTGATGGGCAGGGTCTTGGGATCGCCGTAGACGGTGGCCGAGGAGCTGAACACGAAGTTCTTCACCCCTTGCTCCTCCATGACCTGCAGCAGCGTCAGGGTGGATTCCAGGTTATTCTGGTAATACTTCAGGGGCAGCTGCACGGACTCTCCCACCGCCTTGAGCCCGGCGAAATGGATAACCGCGTCGGGCTTCTCCGCGGCGAAGATGGCCCGCATCCGGTCCAGGTCCCGCACGTCGTCCACGTACAGGGTCACCTGCTTCCCGGTGAGCTCCTCCACCCGCTCCACGGCGGTCTTTTTGCTGTTGCTCAGGTTGTCCACGATCACCACGTCGTAGCCCTTTTCCAGCAGGACCACGCAGGTATGGCTGCCGATGTACCCGGCGCCGCCGGTGACTAAGATCTTCATGAAAACATCCTTCTTTCCTCAACTGAAATGCCAATAGAAACGGCCTGATAAGCCAATCTTCAGTATAGTGGAAGCGCCGCCAAAATACAACCCCAAAAACAAAAAATAGGCATTGACATTCTCCCGGGACCTGTGGTAAAATACACCTTGCGTAAAACCGCAAGGAGAGGTGTCCGAGTGGTTTAAGGAGCTAGTCTTGAAAACTAGTGATCCCGCAAGGGACCAAGGGTTCGAATCCCTTCCTCTCCGCCACCTCGCAGCCAAGCATATAGCTTTTATGGATATTCACCATGGAGAAGTACCCAAGTGGTGAAGGGGCTCCCCTGCTAAGGGAGTAGGTCGGGAAACTGGCGC
>ERZ842401.7873-NODE-7873-length-10720-cov-4.170370_pt1 | contig 10720 bp, 1 predicted proteins | sample MGYA00521270_ERZ842401 | MGnify/ENA primary metagenome ERZ842401 (study PRJEB31892, sample SAMEA3878208) | bioreactor metagenome | biome: Moose rumen | place: Sweden | collected 2011-10 | study: EMG produced TPA metagenomics assembly of the PRJEB12797 data set... | reverse complement strand
CTGGTGAGGTTCAACGGCTTGACAGTGAACGACGTGGGGCTGCCCGCGTTCTTCAGGCGGCGTGCGCCCGAAAGTGCGGATGCGGGAACCTCGATTACAGCCTCGAACGCGTAGGCATCGCCGACTTTAAGCGTGGGATTGGCTTCGCTGTTCATGCTGAAATCGGGTGTGAACGAGCCTGCGGGACAGTTCTCGGGCATTACGAAGCTCGTGCCGTTCCATACAGCCCACGCGATGTTGGCAACCTCTTGCACCTTAGGCTTGACGAAGTAGATACTGCTCGAGTTCTCGCCCCAGAAGGTGCTGACGAAGTTGGCGGGCGTGTAGACGTTCTTGACGAATGCGCTTTCGGGAGTTTCGGGTGCGCCCGGCGCCTTGGTGAGCGTGAGCTTGTAGTTCACGTCGTCGGTGAGTACGCCGGTCACGGTCGATGCGGGCAGGTATTTGCCCTTATAGCTATCGGCCGAGGTGCCTTCGGGCATTACCAGAGCGATCCAGTTGTTCTGCGAGTAGGTTTCAGGCACGTCGATTCCCTTGCCGCTCAATTCCGTCTTGGCGTTGCCGGTGAAGGCCTCCTCGAGCAGGAAGTCGCTGTAGCCTTCGGGCTTCGCGTTAGTGTCGATCGACGCTGCCTCGTCCTTGGCCCACAGCGTGTTGCCCTTAGCGTAGACACCCACCAGTTGGTTGGTGATGGTGTAGGTCTCACCCGTGTGCCCCTTAGTGAGGAGCTTGGCGAGCGGGAGAGCCTTCTCGACTAACTTGTAGAGCTGGATAGCTTTCTGACCACTCTTATAGTAGCGGAAACGGTTCTGATTAGACGCATCGTTGTAGCGAAGGGTGACATTACCTTGGGTGCAAGTAATAATCGCGTTTTTATCGCCATCAATTGTGATGGTGTGGGTATAAGCCTCCGTATCACTTGACTTCAAACCATTTTCATTGGAGTCTTGGCCGATGTAGAAGCCGCTTGCGCTCTTGATGGAGCTTGAGCCATTGGCGGTGGTAATGGTGAAGACAGCGGCGAGCGCCTCGGGGGTTGCTTCAATCTCGTTGCCGTCGATGGTTACAGCGATTGTGTTGTTTGCCGCGTCAAGTTTCTCGTCCTCTGTATTGGCGCGTGCGCCGTCGAAAGCGACCGAGCCGGTCTCGTAGACGATGAGGTATTCGCCATCCTCGAGGTCGGTGGTCGAAGTCACTTTCTCGAAGTAGACGTTAACTTGCTCTTTGTAGGAGGCTGTTACGGTGACGTTGGAGGCGGGCATCGTGAAGGAGTAGGTGCCGTTGTCCTCGGTTACGGTAACATCTTGGTTGCCAGCATCCTTGACGCTCCATGCTCTGAGTTGGTAGCCGTCGGTTACGGTAGCGGTAAGCGTAATCACGTCGTCGACGTTGGCGGTAGCGCCGTTGACGGGCGAGGTGATGTTGCCGCCGGTTGCTTGCGTCACGGTGATCGTGTAGTCGATAGCGGTGAACGTAGCCGTAACGGTGACGTTGCTTGCGGGCATGGTGAAGGTGTTGCCGGTTACGCTGACATCGTTGTTGTTGGCGTCCTTAACGCTCCAAGAGGAGAGTTGGTAGCCATCGGCCGGCGTAGCCGTCAGGGTGACAACGACGTTCTCGTTGGCCGTAAGCTTGTTGGCGCTGATAGTGCCACCGGTAGCGGGCTGCGTAAGGGTCACCGTGTAGTCGCCAATTTCGATTTGGACGTAGAGTGCGATAGCGGATTGACTACCTGTATAAGCACAGAAGCGATTGCTGTTGAATTGCAACTTCCTTTCAGTGTTATAAACATTGGTAATCAGTTCGTTGCTTGCGCTTAGTTTGGTGGTGTTAATTGTCCACAATGCGCCATTATCTGTCGCATTGTCAACGATAAACAGATTGTTGTTCGATGTGGTGCCAGATGCCTTTGTATAAGCCAAGAAACCGGAACCGTTGTTGAATGTCCAACCATTGGTTGCGTCGCCACCGAGCGTGAGCGGGGTAGCGGTGCAAGTGCTCTCAAGCGTGATTATGTCGTTGTCGACAGTGAAGCCTTCATCAACGGGTGTACCAATGTCGTTCACTACTTCGCCGAGCAAAGCAGTAGCACCCTCGCTTGCGATTAAGTACTTTTTACCTGCTTCAATCTGCCCGGCTGAAGTAACCAATTGATATTGATTGCTATTGTTCTCTTTCTTGACGTTGAAGGTGGCGTTGGCGTTGGCGGTGATGTTGCCGTAGGTGGCGGTGAAGGCCACGGTGTGGCTGCCTTTGGTGTCGAGTGTAACGCTGCTGCCGGTTTGAGCCGTTCCGCCGTCAACGGTGTAGGTGACGGTAGCGTTGAGGTTCGCGTCAATCTCTTGCAGGTAGGTTGAGATGTCCTCAGTAGCTGTGACGGTCTCTCCCACGTTAATGTCGCCGCCGTTGGGCGAGAGCGTGACGCTTAGCGCCTGTTGGTTGACATAGCATTTGTAGTCCGAGCCGAGCTTAACGCTGATGGTGTAGATGCCGGCCGGGATTTTGAAGCTGAAAGCGTTGGAGTTCGTCGTCAAGCTCAAAGGCACAGAGCCGTCCATGTCGTAGTTGTCGACACTGACGTTAGCATTGTTGGTGTCAGGGTAGATGCGTCCCGTGAGTCCGTTCCAGCCGTCTTGGGAGGAAGAAGCCATTGCCTGAGCAAACTGGAAGTAGTTGTCGGCAGCGGCAAAGTAGACGCGAGCGCTGTAGGTCTGTGTGGTGGCGTTGTAGTCCATCAGCACGCCTTGAGTCAAATCCCAGTCGGAAAGTCCGTTGAGCGTGTTACCGAAGATGTAGAGGTTTTGGTGGTCGGCAATGATGGTGATAGTGCGCGAATTCTCGTCGCTATACTCGCCTGCCGCGTTCTTAACCACCGCACGGATGTTCACTTGGCCAACAGTGTTGACAACTACCAACTTCGATGCTTGACCCGTGAACGACAGGCGTGCGCTGTTGGTGTCGTCGGCGGGGTCGGAGCCGTCGAGGGTGTAGTAAACAGTGTTGGTGTTTACCGCTTGCGAAATCGTGACGTTAGCTTGACCATCGTAAGTGTTTTCAGAGCCTTGGATGGCTGTAGAGTTAGATATGCTGATACCTGGCTTTTGTGGTACGAGCGTGAATGTGGCGCTTGCCACCGTGCTCTCGGTTTCGTCATCCTTTAGGCCAATCACCTTAACCGTGGTGGTTGCATTGAGAGTGAGGGTGTAAGGATTGTCCTCGAGCGTGCCGATATTGTTCGTATATGAAGGAGTAGAGCCATCGGTGGTATACATCAATTCCGTTGCGCCCGGGCAGGAGATGGTTACCTCTTGAGTGGAGGTGAAGCGTGTGCCGTCGGCGGGGGTGATAGTCGGCACGAAGTCGACGTAGTTGACGGTTACCGTCACGGGATAGCCGGGCATGGTGAACGTAGCCGAGCCGTTGGTGAGCGTAGTGACTGTTGTCACCACATCGCCATTAGAGGTTTTTGTAACCACGAAGTTGGAGAAAGCGTAAGCGGCTCCCTCTTCAATCATGACTTCAACGACATCGCCTTCGGCGGCCTCGTCTTCGGTTGCGGTAGTACCCTTAGTGTCGTCGTTGCTGAGGGTTATGGCGTAAAGCGGGTCGAAAGTGGCTGTGATGGTGACGTCGCTGTTGGGCATCGTAAACATATACGAGCCATCGCTGCCCTCAAGGTCGGTTACATTGCTGCTTGCTGTCACGCTGTTGAGGCGGTAGTGAGCATTAGCTTCCACATCGAAGCCAACTTCGGCTTCGTTTTCTACCTGTGTGGGGTCGCTGATTTCGGAGTCGAACGTGATAGTACCGGCGCCGTCCGGCGTTACAACAGTCTTGATAGCGTGAGCTGTGGCGTTGTCGACTTTCTTGTAGAAAGCTAAAGTGGTGCTCTGGATATTACTCGCTATATCTCCTGATGAAGTTAGAGTGTAGCATCTCCATTCATTATTGGTAGTATAAACACCAAGATATCTTGAAGTGGCGGTATTATACAAATAATCACTGTTAATGGTGAAGGCGTTATTATTGTTATCGCCAACTCTTACGCCATTGTTCGTATTTGTACAATACAGATATGTATCGCCATCAGCCTTTTTGAACTGGTAGCTGCCATTTGTAACCGTCACTTCCCACTGGAGCGTTGTAGGCACAGCGGAAGTGATTTCATCCTTGGCGGTGTTTAGGGTGATACTTGTTGCTGCAGGAGCACTGCCGGTACCATTATTGTTGCTCATTGCGCAAGAAGAGGTTTTGTCGGCAATAACAATTATATCACCTGTAGCGAGGTTGGCTGGCGAAACAAGTTCCCAAGTTTCGCCGCCGCTGGGGGTAGAGGCGATGGTGTAAGTAGCTTCTGCCACTGCGCTGTTGTTCATGCCACTCTTTACGGCGATAGCCTTGATTGTGGTTGTTGAACTAACACTGATTGGACTGGTATAAGTTGTTGAACTAGTAGTTGGATCGTTGCCATCAGTAGTATAATAGATAGTAGCGCCAGTTGTAGCGCAGCTGATGGTTACATTCTGTGCCTCAGAATAAGTGTCTGCGTCAGGGCTGAATGTCGGTGTAGCGACAGTTCCTGTAGAGCTGCCTGTTTCGTATGTTATAACGATTTGTGTCCAATAGGCGGCATTAGAGCCTCTCGTTATTTTAAAATACTTATAGCTGGAGGAGCTAAAGTCAGCAGTAATAGACCCGGAGCCGGTAGACACTTGAGTCCAATTGGTTCCATCAGAGCTACCAAGTATGGTCGTAGACCTTGCTGTTCCGCTATGAGTGATAGCCACACTCGTAATGTTACCGGGGTATGCGGTCTTGTTATAAATTACACCACTTGATGCTTTTGCTTGAATATTATCATTGCTTTTCATCAAGTCGGTATAAACATAAGTAATGCCATTAATGGTTTTTTCTGTACCTGATGAATATTCCCCTGTTAACCCTAAGTTGGACTGAGTTAATGTAGCTGTCTCTGCCCAGCCGACATCGTAGCCTACGGCGTAGGCGAGCAGGGTCATAAATAGAATTGTTAGAAATTTTCTCATAAGCTTTTTAATTGTTTAAATCGTTAATATTAGTCTGCGAATTTTGCGAATTTTATCTCGGAGAGCTCGGAGGGCTCGGAGGGGTATGGTCGACGCGACACGCGCCATGGCGCGTCGCTCCCCCAGAAAACTGCGTTTTCGGGGTTAAGCATAGTATAAACTGCTTCGCAGTTTTTTTGCGGGTGGGACAGAGGTTGGCACATCTTACATCTTCCATCGGAGACGGTGGCACATCTTCCATCGGAAAGGGGTGACAAATATCCTGTACCGGCTGTGGGTGCCGGTACGGATATAGTTCGACCCTTGTATGTTTCCTTTCTTAACAAGTTTTTTTAATTGTTTAAATCGTTGTTTGTGCGGGGTTGACGGCGGTCGTGGGTCGCCAACCGTTAGTTCGGCTGTTGCAAAGTTACTACATTATATGTATGGCTTTCGACATTGTTAACACGAATTAACAGAATTAAGAATAATTAACGGTTTTAAGGGCGAATGGGGCGACGAACTTGCAACAACGAATTAATGGGTTGCGGCACCCGGGCGACGCATGCGTCGCCCCTACAGGTGGCGGGTGGGACACTGGTTGGCACATCTTACATCTTACATCTTACATCTTCCATTTTACATCGAAGAAGGGTGGGACACTGGTTGACACATCTTACATCGAAAAGGGTGGGACAGTGGTGGCATTTTTAATTTTTCTTTTAACTTGTTGCAAAGGTAGAGTGTGGGACATCTGGCGGCAAGTGTATTTTGGTAGGGTGAGGGGCATTATGATTATGATTGAATTAAAATAAGTTTTGGCTTTATACGGCTGTTAATTAATCGATTATGAATCTTGTGATTTAGATTTATCAAATTTTAACAGTTGGGCGTCACATTTTTAATAGGTAATTGTTACTTTTGCTTCGCTTTTCCTACTAATTTCAGAAGAAAAACAAAGGGTAACATACTACGCCTCAATCGAATATCGAGTTAAAACTACCGACCAAAAAATCTATTAAGGCAGCCTTACAATATCGATGAAGCGGTTAATTGATGCTACATTTTTATTACATACGAAAGTTTTTCAGCATATTTATACTACTAAAAGAGGTAAAAAGACATGAAGAAATTTTTTAATTGGCCCTTGATTGCGACAGCCATGGTAATCGCCACTCTGTCGACCGCGCTCAGCGCCTCCGCCGACACTCCGACGACGCTCTACATCATTGGGCAAGTAAACCAGTACACCGCTGTCGAGTGGAACCCGACTGTGGGCGTACAGATGACCGCCAACGACGACGGAACATTCACCGCCGACGTCTATTGCCAATGCGCCACCAACGACTTCTCGTTCGCCACCGAGCTTAACTCCTGGAGCGTCCTCAACAGCGATGGCGGCATACGCCGCTATTGCTCGTCAAGTCCCGACTACTGGCGTATCACCACCAACATTGAGGGCACAAGCCGCTTCGACACCCCAATCGGACTTGTACACTACGACCCGAATCCGGACAATAAAAAAATGGGCTCAATCCGCCTCGACCCCGGCTGCTATACAATAAATGTAGACTTGCGAGATGCCTCCAACCCCACGGTAAGCGTCTCGCGTAAGGCCGTGACGGTGGTGAGCGTGCCGCGAACCGAGACCGTCAAGGCCGGAACCGTGGTCACCGCCGAGACCAACCTCGACGAATTCGTGGCCGCCACCGGTTCGGGCGAGACCGTAACCGTTCAGCTCAAGGAAGGCACGGGCGAGTGGGGCAACAGTGTCACACTCAACAACCGCGGTCTGGCCACCGTGTTCACCCGTGCCTCAATCGGCAGCCTGACGGTAGAGAACGCCATGGCCTACAACGTGCGCTCCGTGACAGCGCTCGACCAAAAAACCTACACCTGGACCGACGAACAGGGCATCGAGCACACCTCGTCGCTCACCGACGTAGCCACCAATCCCAAACAGATAATGGCGCTGCTCAACAAGGTGTACACCGACCCCGAGATACCCGGGGCCAAGACCCACACCGAGTGGAGTCCCGACGGCTCTTACCAGTACCCGCAGATTCCGGATGGACAGTCGAACTCGAGTTACCCCAAAAGCACCTATCAACAATCGCAAAAGACTATCAACTATGATACCCAAGCGCGAGTTAAATATGAGTGGTGGGAAAGTAGTCAAAAGCAAGGCAACATCAGTAATATCTACACCTCGTGGATCGACTGCGACAAGCCCGTACCGCAACCCAACGAGGAGGGAGCCACAGTGCTCTTCGTGCAGGTGAAGGACACTTGGCATGCCGACGACATCCTCGCCTACTACAACAACGGCCCGATGACCAAGGTCGACTACGCCACTCGCGACTACACCATCATCAAAGACGCCATCGAGAGCATGCAGGTGATTACCAACCAGCTACGCGTCACCGACGAGGCCAACGGCGGCAACAACCCGGGCAACCTCTTCCTAATCGACAATATCACCACCAGCCGCTTCTACTTTATCTCGAAAGGACGCGTGCGCGCCGGCAACGGTAGCGCGCCGCTCTACCTCACCTTCGAGCAACTGAGCCCGGTACAGTCGTCTAATCCCGACCGCGACATGAGCGAGGCGCTCAACTCTGGCGGCGTATACAACTTCCAGCACGACTGCTACGACGTGTTCCGCGGCGACAAGAGTGCCGCCTACAACAACAACTACATCCCACACTACGCCCAGCTGAGCGGTTTCGACGTCAGCGACCGCGACAACATCGAGGCGCGCGTGCTACAAAACCTCACCCTGTTCCTGCCCGACAAGCGCTTCAAGCACCCCGACAGCGGTAGCGGCAGCGGCCACCTCTACAACTACTCCGACACGGAGAACTTCACCACGTCGCCCAAGCTGCTGCTCTACAAGGCGCAACTCGAGGCCGAGGCCACACCCAACGAGAGCCACGAAGGCTACTACGACATCAAGCTCGACTGGAGCTCGTGGTTTGGAGCCGATAAGATTCAGGCCGATGTCAAAGAGCAATTCTACGTCTACCTGATCGACGACGACGGCAACAAGGCGCTGCTCAACGACGCTATCGCCGCCAATGACAACTATCATTGCGACGCCACACTTGCCAACCCCACCACCCTGCGCACCTACACCTATCGCGTGAAGCAGCTTAAGGAGCAACAGAACTTCACCTTCATCGTAATCGCCAACCCTGAGGGTTCCGAGATGTTCGTGAAGACCAATGTGGCACGAGTCGTGGTGCCCGGCAACGAGAAATTCTTCCTCGACGGCGCCAAATACCGCAGCCGCTACCAATTGAGCGAAGAGAAGAACGTCTACCAAAACACTCTGCGCCTGAGCCCCAACACCGACTACAACAGCATCAACACCGAGGCCGACTTCTACGAGATGTACCGCACGCCACAAGGCGGCACTCCCGAGAAGATCGCCACCATCACATTCAGCCGCAACGGCGACAGCTACGACTACACGGTTAACTATGTGGCCGCCACTCAGGATACTGAACTGACCTACGACACCACAGCGCCAGTCACCTCCGGCACCATCAATCGTAAGGGATACATCGACGTGGTCGACCGCTTCACAGCCTCCACCGCCAGCAACGACCACCCGGCCGGCTACTCCTATATCCTGAGCAGCAACGGCGGCAACGCCGAGCCCAGCAGCAACAGCTACAGCGTGCCAGTGTTCAAGACCAACAGCGCCGTGGCGCTCGCCGGATTCACACTGGAGCAAATCAATGGCGACACAGGGCACAAACTTGCCGAAGACAAGGAAATCCAGTATCACTTCGAGGCGCAAATGGATGAGGACCAACGGCTCAACCGATACGACGTGCACCGCGTGCACAGCGACGACTACCACACCCACATAGGCCGACTGCGCAAGGTGGGCGCCAACGCCATGTCGATTATCGGTCTCAACCACGCCACCGGTCACCTCGCGGTTGACCTCGGCCACATCGACGACGCCTCCACAAAGAGCGTAGTGCAAGTGTACGACGACCTCGAGTACTGCCCCTCGAAGACTCCGGAATACGTAACCGAAATCTATACCTCGGCCACCGACATCGGCGGCAAGATGGCCACCGGTGTCGAGAACCACTACGGCAGCAAGATAGTGCAAACACAAGTGCCCGAGCTCGAGGTGACAACCGAGAACGTGACCCGCACCAATAAGATGCTGACTCCCGACCTCAAGCAAGAGGTGATGGGCTACCGCGCACGCCTCAACTTCACCCCGACGGTAAACACGGAGAAAGACACCGAGGTGTACTTCTACCGCACCTGGCGTGTGAACGACGACGGCACCGAGACACTACTCAACACCGACGGTGTAGACCATAAATTTGACGACAACACCAGTGCCGACTACAGCATCCTGCGTGACTACTGGCCCGGCGAAAGCACCGTAGCCATCGACGACATCTACCAAGCGGCGGCTATCCCCGACTCGTACACCGAGACCGTTACGGTCGACGACTACGACGCCGAGGGCAACATTACCGGCTCGCACGAAGAGCAGGTGATAGTCGACGGCTCGAAGGACGTGAGCTACATCGTGCGCATGTACTCCACTCGCGAGCATATCACCCCCGGCAGCGGCAATCTGGCTCCTCGCGCCGGAGCCCGGAAGGCTCCGCGCACGCGTAACCAGCCCTCGGAGGACGGCAAATTCTACGTCACCGAGAAGGTGGTAACCGTTAAGTACACCAGCCAGACACCGACTTCTATCAGAGAGGTGAACGCCGACGATAACGCCGAGGTGGTATCGGTTAAGTACTACAACATACAGGGCATCGCCGCCGACAGGCCCTTCGACGGCTTCAACATCAAGGTCGAGACACTGAGCAACGGCAACACCATCGCCACAAAATTCAGGAAGTAATCTTCATACATTCTCCCCCTTGTCAACCCCGGTAGAGCTAATCTCCCGGGGTTGACTTTTTATCATCAGTGGGACAGTAGGTGACACAAATGGGGGTCGCCCGTTGGGCGACGAGTTCAGTTGGTGTTGCTGGCCCCACCCTGCGTCGCTGTCGCTCCTTAGGGTGGGGTTATTGATGGGGTCCGCCGTTCCGGCGGCATTGGCGGACGTGGGACACTGGTTGGCACATCTTACATCTTACATTTTCCATCTTACATCGAAGTTGGGGCGCGTCGGCGCAATGGCGAGAGATACAAACTCGCACAAGGCTCCGCGGAGGCGAGGCGCTTTGTGCGAGTTGATTGTCGGGGGGGGGTGAGGCTTGCCTCAAAAGCGAGGGGCTACTTCTTGGTGTCGCGCATGGCGGCGAAGATTTTGGTTTCGAGCTCGTCGGCGAGTTCTGGATTGTCGGCGATGAGAGCCTTGGCGGCATCGCGTCCTTGTCCGAGTTTAGTGCCTTCGTAGCTGAACCAGCTACCGCTCTTCTTGATGATACCGAACTCAACGCCGAGGTCGATAATCTCGCCTATCTTGCTGATGCCCTCGCCGAAGAGTATTTCGAACTCCGCTTTGCGGAAAGGAGGCGCCACCTTATTCTTTACCACCTTTACCCGTGTGAGGTTACCGTAGACGTTGTCGCCGTCCTTGAGCTGTCCGATGCGACGGATTTCGAGTCGCACGCTGGAGTAGAACTTGAGCGCGTTGCCTCCGGTGGTGGTCTCGGGGTTGCCGAACATCACGCCAATCTTCTCGCGCAGCTGGTTGA
>ERZ842401.7872-NODE-7872-length-10720-cov-5.666198_pt1 | contig 10720 bp, 10 predicted proteins | sample MGYA00521270_ERZ842401 | MGnify/ENA primary metagenome ERZ842401 (study PRJEB31892, sample SAMEA3878208) | bioreactor metagenome | biome: Moose rumen | place: Sweden | collected 2011-10 | study: EMG produced TPA metagenomics assembly of the PRJEB12797 data set... | reverse complement strand
CAAAACGAAAAATGCCTGCTTTATGCTCTCCAACAACTATAATGCGTTTGCCCTGAAATGCGAAGCCCTATTCGCCTTTTCGGATTGGCACAGAGCCTAAATCAAGCACAAGGCTGTAAACAGGGGAAACAGTATTCGTATTCCATGCGCGCGAAACGGCAAAAAGTTGCACATAGTAGCAATCGGATTCAGAAAAAGCTGAACTATATTCATAGTCGCTGTCACCAGAAACAGGCTCTACATCACGCGTACCGCCCGTATTATCACTGTCGTAATCAAAAAAATCAAAGGATTTTGCGCCAACCGCACTGTTACGATACGGAATATAAGATTCATAGGTGTAGCCAGAAGCCTCAGAATTCGCATAATAGCCGACACAAGCATTCAAAGTATACCGATTCCTCATCAATTCTTCATAGCCCGCACTCGTTGAGCTTATTCCGTTCTGATAATTTTTTAAGCGAAGTATGACGCGGCTGTTGTTATGCCCTTCAAAGAAAACCGCCTTGTCATTTTGTGCGCTTGTTCCGAGCTGCTGGAATTTGTATGTGTCTATCATTCGGGTTGCGGCGGCATTACCATTCGATTCAGAATTGACAGAAAGAATGGCATTTCTCTGAGTATTGAGACTTGAGTAATTGTTGTAAATTCTATAGTAAACATCAGTTCCGTTGAAACTCAAATCACTGTTATCAGATTCCGCAGCGGTTTTAAAACTAAAATACCAAGTCAGCGGGTCGGAACTTGAATACAACGGGTTATTGTATGTAACCACAGGTTCGGAAATCGAATAGATGACTTCCATGCCGCATGAAAAAACAAAAATGCCGACACCTATGCAAAACAGAACGGCAAAACAAATTTTTCGCATAGTATCGGCAGTTTTCATAATACATAAAATACAGAATAGCCCAAAAAGTTTCAGATTTTACTGAATCAATCCAGTTGCTTTCAAAGCGATAAGGCGGGACTTTGCAAGCTCGCCCCAACTTGAAGATGAATGCAAATCGAATAATTTTTCGTATGCAGCCTTTGCATCATCGTATTTTCGGCTTGTTTCGTTCACACGACCAAGAGAAAAAAGCGCATGGTCAATCAAAAGGAAATCTTCGTCTTCGCTCGCAGATTTGTAGTAAGAAATCGCAGAATCAGCGTCACCGAGTTCTTCACTGCAAACAGCCGCATTGTAATAACACTGAGAAGTGGTGTAATTATTGCTCTTTGCCTCAACGGCTTTAAGCCATGCCTCCCGCGCTTCCGCATAGTTCTTCTGAGCGAATTTAATCTCAGCAATGAGCATATTTGCACGAAGCCCAACAGCACCCTTTTTTTCAGAAAGCGAAGCCAAATCCTCAAGAGCCTTGTTTTGTCGGGCAGTAATGTCTTCAGCGGAAAGATCTGCGGAATCGTTTGTGAGCGAATATGAAATCGACTCAAACTGCGCAATGCCCTTTTCGATTGTCTGTGATTTTAGGATAGCGAAAACAACCACTGCGACAATCACGACAAGAACAATTGCTGTGATTGCAAAAACAACGCCTTTTGATTTTTCAAGTTTTGCGTTCAAAGTCGTTGCAAAAGTTTCGTTTTCATTTTTAACAGCCATTTTTTACCTCTATTTTAAATGCATGTTTGTTTTTTTTGAGTACATTATTTTATCAAATTTTTATCGTATATTCAACTCGTTAAGCAGACGCGAAACATAGGTTCTTTGGATTCCTAAGATTTTTCCTGCCTTTGTTTGATTCCAAGAAGTCTCTTCAAGGATTTTTTTGATGTACGCAGCCTTGAAAGTATCCACCGCCGTTTTGAGCGTTTTGTCTTCGCCGTCGGCAATTTCAGAAGCAAGCGTATCGAATTCAGAAGAAGCCGACTCCGTTTTTGAGCCAGAAGAAAGTGCATTTATGCGAAGGTCTTCTGCTTGAACAAGGGGCGGTTTTCCAAGCACGCACGCTCGCTCGATAGAATTTTCAAGTTCGCGCACATTGCCCGGCCAGTAATATTCATAGAGGGCACGCATCGCCGCCCCAGAAAAGCCCGTGAAATTCTTTTTGGTTTCGCGGCTAAAGCGATCAAGGAAAAACGAAGCGAGCGGCTCAATGTCGTCCTTGCGCTCCCTGAGCGGCGGAATATTAAGCGGAACGACATTCAATCTATAGTACAAATCGCTTCGGAAAAGCCCGTTGCTCACCATCTGCTCCAAATTGCGGTTGGTGGCGGCAACCACGCGCACATCTACGGAAATCGTTTCGTTTGAGCCGACGCGCTCGAATTTATGCTCTTGAAGCACGCGGAGCAATTTTGCCTGCAAGTCAAGCGAAAGCTCGCCGATTTCGTCTAAGAAGATTGTACCGCCGTCACTCGCCTCAAACCGCCCGATTCGGTCGCTCACCGCGTCGGTGAACGCGCCCTTCACATGCCCGAACAACTCGCTTTCAAGAAGGCTCGGTGAGAGTGCCGCGCAATTCACGCGCACAAAGGGATTTTCCCGCCGAGTGCTCTTCGTGTGCAGCTGCTCCGCGAACAATTCTTTGCCCACGCCGCTTTCCCCCGTGATAAGAATCGTGGTGTTCGTTTTTGCCACTTCCTCAATTACGCGGATTAAGTCGAGCACCGCCGCGCTCCGAGCCACAAAAGAGTGGTATTCCGAGCCGTTTTCGATTTTTGAGCGCAGAACGGAAATTTTGTCTTTTGCAGAACGGTACGAATCAGCATTGATATAGGCAATCGCCGCCTGGTCGGCAAGGCTTTCAAGCACCGCCAAATCATCGTCATTGAACGGAAGAAGCTGCGCCTTGTTAATAAGCTCGATAACGCCAATGCACTTTCCTTTTACGCGCATGGGAATTGCAATCATGTTGCGGCTCACATAGCCCGTTTTGTTCTGAACGGTGGTGGAAAAGCGCGGGTCGGCGGAAACATTATTCAAAATGAGCGATTTATTGTGCTCAGCGACCCAGCCTGCAATGGAATTTTTTGCAACGGGAATATTCTGTGCTTCCGCTCCCTTTGGACCGAGTGCCACCACAAAACGGAGCGTGTCGTCCTCATTATGCAAGAGAAGAAGCGAAGAAGACTCACAATGAACCAAACGCATCGCCGATTCAAGAATGTAAACCAGCAATGCGTTTATGTCAGAGTAGTTGGAATTGATTCTGCCGTTGATTTCGATGAGTGTTTTAAGCTGTTCAAGACTGAGAGAATTCAAATCACTCATCGATTTTCAACCCTTTGTTGCAATTGACGGGGAGTGCCCCCGACAATTCAGTTAGCTATTTTTCTGAGACTTAATCATGTCGCCGAGTGTGTAAGCACCATCGCCGTCGCTCTCAGAAGATGACATGTACTGAGAGATTTCCTTGCGAGCCTGTGCTTTTTTGTACTCTTTGACAGAGAAAGCCACTTTTTCCTTTTCGACATTGATGTCAACGACAAAGACATTGATTTTGTCGCCGACATTGTATTTCTTGACAGCCTCTTCGTAGGGAACTTCGCGGTCATCGCTCAAATTAGCCTTGTTTACGAGACCTTCGATTCCGTCAGGAGCTTTGACGAACACACCAAAATCAGTGATAGAAGTGATTTCGCCTTCGAGCGTTGAGCCCGGTTTGTATTCTTCGGCGAATTTCTTCCACGGATTGTCGGTGAGCTGCTTGATTCCAACTCGAATGCGGTGATTTTCTGCGTCTGCCTCAAGAACGACAACTTCGACTTCCTGATCGACTTTGAGTTCGCTTCCGGCATGTTTAACTTTCTTTGTCCAAGAAATGTCTTCTGCGTGAAGGAAACCATCAATTCCGTCCTCAAGCTGAATGAATGCGCCTGCATTAGTAAGTTTGACAACTTTTCCAGAAAGTTTTGTTCCCTCTGAATATTTTTCTGAGATAGAATCCCAAGGATTAGCAGTAACCTGTTTGAGACCGAGAGAAACACGGCCAGCAGGAATATCGTAGCCCAAAATCATACATTTGATTTTGTCGCCGATTTTTACCATGTCAGAAGCCTTGTTGACTTTTTTCGTCCAGCTGAATTCAGAAATATGAGCGAGACCTTCGATTCCCTCTTCAAGCTCGATAAATGCGCCGAAGTCAGTGAGTTTTGTAACCGTGCCTTCCACGATGTCATCGACATGATATTTATCCTCGAAGTGAACCCACGGATCTTCCGTAAAATGTTTGAGAGAGAGATTGATTCGCTTTTCGTTTGGCTCAAGGCGGATAACTTTAAGCTCCACTTCCTGGCCTTTTTTGACGAAATCTTTCGGGCGAGTGACATGCCCCCAAGACATATCGTTGATGTGGAGAAGACCGTCGAAGCCGCCCAAATCGATGAACGCGCCGAAACTCGTGAATGATTTGACCGTGCCTTTTACGGTGTCGCCGATTTGTTTTTCTGCGAAGAACTTGTCGCGCTCAGCGTTGATGATTTCTTCGAGATATTTGCGGCGGTTCACGACAACATTCTGCTTGTTGTCTGAATACAAGCGCTCAATATAGAATTTTGAAACAGTTCCGATGAGTTTAGAAGGATTCTCGACCTTTTGGCTGTCAGACTGGCTGATTGGCAAGAATGCGTGAATGTCGCCACCGAGGTTGACATCAAACCCGCCCTTGACTTCTTTTTCGATTGTGCCTTCGATTGGGATTTTTTCGTCGAAGTATTTGCGGAAATCCTTCCAAAGCTGTTTTGCCTGTGCTTTTGTATAAGAGATTTCCGGACCGTTGCGACCGTCTTTGCGGAGCACCACAACAGTGACCTTTTCACCATCTTTTGGCAACTTGCTGCCGAATTCCTGAACAGGGATTCGACCTTCTGTTCTGTAGCCGATGTCGATGAAGACATAGCCGTCTGCCGTCTGAATTACAGTTCCATCTACAATCTGACCATCTTCAATGTTCAGGCCTTTGAGAGACTCCTCTAATTGTGTCTGGATTTCACCTTTTGTCTGAGATTCATCCTTTTCCACTTCCATCTGTTCCATAGTCGTACCTTTATTTCTGAATTTTGCTTAGTATTATCTCACAAACCTTGTCAATAGTCAAGGCAGAAGTATCGATATAGAACGCATCTTCGGCACGGCGGAGCGCACCTTCTTTTTTGTTCCTGTCGATTTCGTCGCGCTTGATAATCGCGGCTTTCACTTCTTCAAGGCTCATGTTTGAAACGCCCTGGTCAAACCGCCGCTGAGCCTGCACATCGATTGAAGCGTCAAGGTAGAATTTGTATTCCGCGTTCGGGAATACAACCGTGGTCATGTCGCGCCCCTCGCAGATAATGTCGAGGTGGTTCGTGATTTCGCGCATTCGCTCGTTCACCAAATGGCGGATTTCTACTATAGAAGAGACCTGTGCCACGCGGCTAGAGACCGCATCATCGTGCAAGTGAGACTCGACATCTTTCCCGTTCAGAATCAAGTGCGAATTTTCGTAGTCAAGCGACTGTTTTTTGCAGAATTCAACGACTTTTTCGCTTTCGGAAATATCGATGTCAGTTTCGTTCAACGCCATCGTAAGCGCACGGTAAAAACTTCCGCTGTTCAAATAAGTGATGTTCAGTTTTTTCGCAATCAGCGACGCGATTGTAGATTTCCCCGTACCCGCAGGTCCGTCCATAGCAATAATCATAAAATTCTCCTTTATTTAATTTTTACACAATTTCAACAAGCCCTGTACTTCCCCGTCACGCAATTCGCGGAACTGTCCTGGCTCTAAATCTTCAAGCTCAATGTTGCCGATTCGCACGCGGCAGAGATTTCGGATAGTGACTCCCGCATTCTCGAACACACGGCGGATTTCGCGGTTTTTGCCTTCAATGAGAACGACCCGCATTCGATGTGAGTTGAGCTCTTCGGCATATTTTGCTTTGTAGAACACGCCTTCCACGCGGATTCCTTTTTCAAAATCTTCGGCAAGGTGGCGCGGAAGCGGAAGCGAACTTTCTACTATATATTCCTTTTCGATTTCAGCACTCGGATGGCTCAGACGGGCGGCAAAATCACCGTCATTCGTGAAGATAATCGCGCCGTGGCTGAACATGTCAAGGCGACCGACATTGTAGAGCCGTTCTTTGTATGTGTCGCGGAGCAAATCAACCGCACACGGGCGACCCTTTTCGTCGGACTGCGAGCAGACATAGCCGAGCGGCTTGTACAAGAGGACATAGCGTTTTTTTTCTTCGAGCGTGACTTTTTTGCCGTCAACGCACACTTCGTCTTTTTCAGTGACTTTTGTGCCAAGCTCCGTGACGACCGTTCCGTTCACCGTAACGCGACCGTCGAGAATAATTTTTTCGCTTGCACGACGGCTTGCGACACCACAGTGAGCCAAAAATGCTTGGAGACGGACTTCTTCTTTTGCTGGCTGATTTTTGCTATCGGGCAAGGACGAACCTCTCTTCTTCTTTTTCATCGAGTTGTGGCAAATCGGCGATTGAGTTGAGGCGGAAGAATTTGAGGAATTCTTTTGTTGTGCCGAATTCAACTGGGCGACCGGGCGTGTCACGGCGACCGACTTCTTTAATCAGCTGTCGCTCAATCAAAAGGCGAATCATGTTGTCGGGAGAAACACCGCGCAAGGCTTCGATTTCGGCACGCGTAATCGGCTGTTTGTATGCAATGATTGAAAGCACTTCGAGCGCGGAACGAGAAAGTTTGCCTTCGTTTTTGTTTCCGTATTTTTCTTTGAGCGTTTCCCAATATTCTTTTTTGGGAGTGAGAACGAAGCCGCCCGTAATGACAGAAAGCTCCACGCCGCTTGAAGGCTCGGTATATTTTTCTTTTAAGATTTCAAGAGCTTCAGTAACGACATCGGAAGAAAGCTGAGTTGCATTCGCAAGGGCTTCAACCGTGAGCGGTTCGCTTTCAAGGAAAAGCACCGCCTCGACAAGCCCCGCTTCTTTTTCAAGATTTATATCCATAGATAATACAATTATAATGGAAAAATATAATCTGTGTAAATCTGTGTAATCTGTGGTTTCTTTTCTATGCCGCTTCGTATCGGCAGATTTTGATGTCACCGAACATGCGGTTTTGGTAGATTGCTGCCATTTTGAACTTGACGGCTTCCAAAATCGCCATGAACGCACAGATGACATCGAGGATATTCCCTTTGCGCACGAGCAAATCCGTGAACATACACTCATTTTTCTGTTCAAGCAATTCGTTCATCAGCGTGATTTTTTCGTTGACCGAGATTTCTTCGTAAACATCGAGGATTTTCTGGTCAGTGTACTGGCTCATGAGCGTCTTGAAGATTTTCTGCATCTGTTCGAGCAAATCCCAAGTGTCCACGCGCTCCCACAAATCTTTTTCTTCAAAGGGAAGCGTTCGCTGGATTTTGTTCCGCTCAAAATTCCACTCGCTTTCGTCTTGCTTTTCCTCTATTAAATCAGAAAGTTTTTTGAATTTCTGATATTCAATGAGGCGGTCAACCAATTCTTCGCGCGGATCGTCAAAGTCAAGGTCATCGTCAATTTTAACCTCAACGGGAAGCATCATGCGCGATTTGATGTAAATGAGCCGCGCCGCCATGCTGTAGAATTCAGAGAGGTCGCCCAAATCGAGCGAGGAAGCGTAGTCAAGATATTCAAGATATTGCTCAGTGATTTTTGCAATCGGAATATCGTAAATGTTGATTTTATTGTCGCGGATTAACGCCCACAAAAGGTCGAGCGGGCCGTCAAATTCACCCACCGTGTAGCGGCGTTTCGTTCTGAGTGAATCTTCCTCTGCTTCAAGAGTCTGTGTGTTTGCCTGTTCTTCCATAGCGATTCTCCATTTCTGCGACACGGCGAGAAAACTCGGCTGAATCAAGGCATTTTTCAGCTCCCTGAGTTCCGATTTTTGCAAGCGCGTTTTCAAAAAAATCTCTCTTTTGAATATCGGCAGATTTTGGCAAAATTTCAAGGAGCGGAATCAAAACAAACGCGCGCTCGCTGATTCGGGGGTGCGGAATTTCCAAGTCATTCATGGGATTTTTTTCGTCATGAAAAGAAATTTTCTCATTCCCGAAAAGCTCAATGTCAATGTCAAGGCTCCGCTCCCCGTTCCGAATTTCTCTGGCACGGTTCCGTCCGAAGCGAGTTTCAATCTCGTGAATTTTTGAAAGAAGCTCGTGCGCGGAAAGCTCCGTCTCACCGCACACAGCCATGTTGTAAAAATCGGGCTGGCTTTCAACATACATCGGTTTCGTGCGGTACACCGAGGAAACACGGAAATCAGAAAGAACACGCTTTAACTCCGCGCACGCACAAGCAAGCACATGCACAGAATCAAGCGAGTCAAATGTTTTATTTGAACCAAGCCCAAGAACGGTAAGCATTTCTATGTAACAATCGGATTTGCTCAAATCTAACGATTTTCGCATTTTTTTGATGTGAGTGTCGTTAGACACGAACAAATCCGTTTGTTTTATATTTTAAAACAACGCGTCACTTGCGCTTGGAACGACTGGCTCGGGTTCGGCTTTGGGAGCAGTGGCGGCTTTTTTTGCCTCTTTTTCTGCTTCCTTCGCGGCTTTTTCCGCTGCCTTCTTTGCGTCGTTCACGGCTTTTTCTTGCTCAGGGTAGACCGCGACGCCCTCACGCGTGCGCAAAATTTGACCAGGGAAGACTTCGTTACGGATTTGAGCCTCAACCTGCTTTGCGTAATCGGGGTTTTCGTTGAGGAAGTTGATTGCGTTTTCCTTTCCCTGACCGACCTTTTCTTCGCCACGGGTGTACCAGGCACCGCGCTTATCGATGATTCCGTGCTTGACGGCTGAATCCAAAAGCGAGGCGGTGGCAGAAATTCCCTTGCCAAAGTAGATGTCAAGCTCGACCTTGCGGAACGGAGGCGCGACCTTGTTCTTTACGACCTTAACGCGCACACGGTTTCCCACAGCGTCTTCCTCTCCCTTGCCTTCGATTGACTCGATTCGGCGGATTTCAAGGCGAACTGAAGAATAGAATTTGAGCGCGTTACCGCCCGTCGTGGTCTCCGGGTTTCCGAACATAATTCCGATTTTCATTCGGATTTGGTTGATGAAGATAATCATGCACTTCGATTTTCCGACGATTGCCGTGAGTTTTCGGAGTGCCTGGCTCATAAGGCGAGCCTGTAAGCCCATCATCGCATCTCCCATGTCGCCTTCGATTTCCTTTTGCGGCGTGAGGGCTGCAACCGAGTCAACTACGATAATATCAACCGCACCCGAGCGCACGAGATTTTCCGTGATTTCAAGTGCCTGCTCGCCGTTATCAGGCTGAGACACCCACAGGTTGTCAATGTCAACGCCCAAGTTTTTTGCATACACGGGGTCAAGAGCGTGCTCCGCGTCGATGAATGCCGCGATTCCGCCCATTTTCTGCGCTTCAGCAACGGCATGAAGAGCGAGCGTCGTTTTGCCTGAGCTTTCAGGGCCGTACATCTCGATGATTCGCCCGCGCGGATAGCCGCCCACGCCCAAAGCCTCGTCGAGCAAAATCGAGCCGGACGGAATCACATCGATGCCCGTAAGGTCAGTTTGCGCGCCGAGCTTAATGAGCGAGCCTGCCCCGAACTGCTTTTCGATTTGCAAGCGAGCGGCTTCGAGCGCCTTTAATTTTTCAGCCATGTCTTGTGGCGGCTGAACTTGTGTTTTTTCTGCCATAGAAATCCACCTTTTTATAAAATTTTCCCCCACCCCTTATATAGGCGGAAAAGTGTTGTTTTTACCACGTAAAATCAAAAAAAAGCATATTCTCGTTGTTTTTTTTAATTTTGTCGGATTGGCTGATACACAGCCCGTCCGTTCAAAATAATTTTCCCGTTTTCGACGGCGATTTTTGCAAGCACGCGCACCGGTCGCTCCCCGTCAATCGCAGGATACGGCGACTCCTCAAAGAAGAGCGGCACGAATCCCTCCACCCGTTCCATGTCCTGATACCCGACGAGCAAGTCGCACCGATAAGACTTTCCCTCAGCAACGGAATTCGACACGCGACCCGACCAATCGACCCAGCAGCCAAGATACAATTCCGGCTCTTTTGCGACCTGCGCATAATCAACATTGTCTCCGTAATCAGAGAGCGAGTCAAAAGTCGGTTCTGTAAAATACGATGCTATCATGCGTGCTTTTGCTTTGATTGCATCGCTCGCATTTGAGTTCAGCAGGCGATTTATCTCGACGAGCGAAGCATTTTCGCGATAATCCTGAAAATAGGTCATCGCCATGTCATAGGATTTTTTTATCTGTGTATCACTCAGAATGTATTTATAATTCCCGCCTGACAAATCCTTCTTCTGTGCGTTTCCAATTTCCTCAACGGAAAGAAAAAGCTCACTCAAATCCGCGCGCTGGGAGATTGACGGCAAATGCACACGCCGCGCCGCGCGAGAAAAAGAGCCGAAATTGAAAATAAAAAGCGCGAGCACAACGCCCGCAAGCGCAGAAAGTGCGATTCTCTTTATTGTGTCAGGATTTACGCCCAACGGTGGATAAAAACGCTCAATGTCTCCCGAATCGACCGCCTTGCACAACTCATCGTATGAGCCGTGCGTTTTTATGAATTCCATCGCGCTTAGCGCCGTCTTATTACCCGGAGCATAATCAAGCACATCAAGATAGTATTCAATCGCGCGATCCGTGTCACCGCGACGCAAAAAAAGCACCGCCTGCGCATTGAGCAACGTCGGGTCTGTCATGCGGATATGTCGCGCCCGCTGGAAATAGGCACCCGCGCTCCCCGTGTCGCCGAGATACAA
>ERZ842401.7871-NODE-7871-length-10721-cov-5.206075_pt1 | contig 10721 bp, 8 predicted proteins | sample MGYA00521270_ERZ842401 | MGnify/ENA primary metagenome ERZ842401 (study PRJEB31892, sample SAMEA3878208) | bioreactor metagenome | biome: Moose rumen | place: Sweden | collected 2011-10 | study: EMG produced TPA metagenomics assembly of the PRJEB12797 data set... | reverse complement strand
AGAGAAACAGAAGAAAAACTAATCAGAAAAATGAGAAACCAGCCACAGGTAAGCGTGGGTATAATGCACGCCCAAAAAATCAGATTTACGCTTGACAGCCAGTATCGTCTTGTGGAAAAGAACGGCATCCGGAATGCAAAAGGCCCCGTCTATCAAGGAGACCTTGAAGTGGAACTTGCCGACGACGGCGAGAGCCTTGTATTTGAGGATCAGCTCTATACACAACTTTTGTTTGAGCCTTTGGAGGGGGCGGACTCTTCTGCCTTCTGGCTCCGCGATGTGGTCATAGGAGTGAACTTCCATTGGGAGAGGAAGGAAGACCAGATGTTTGAGGGCAGCCTCAAGTTCATAGTTGAACATGGTCTGGTATGCCCAATCAACATCCTTGGAGTGGAGGATTATCTTACCAGCGTTATTTCTTCCGAAATGAGCGCAACGGCAAACGAAAACCTGCTGAAGGCCCATGCCGTAATTTCCAGGAGCTGGCTTCTGGCCCAGATGGAGCATGCGAGCAAAGAAAAGCAGCCGTCCTGCACTCTCAGGAACAATGCCGAAAACAACTGCCCCGAACTGGTCAAATGGTACGACCGCGACGACCACAACAACTTTGACGTTTGTGCAGACGACCATTGCCAACGCTATCAGGGCCTTACGAGAGCTTCTACCCAAACAGTACGAAAGGCTGTAGATCAGACCTGGGGAGAGGTGCTCTCGTACGAGGGCGAAATCTGCGACGCAAGGTTCTACAAATGCTGCGGCGGAATGTTGGAAGAGTTTGAAAGTGCTTGGGAAGATACCCATTACGATTACCTGGAAGTTGTAAGAGACAGCCAGGAAAGCGCAGAGGTGGAAGTTACTGCCCGCAAAGAGGCTTTGGCTAAGAAAGATCCGTCTAAGATGAAATACGGAAAAGATGCAGCTACCATACTTGACCTTACCGATGAAGGCAAGGCTGAGGCCTGGATATTTGCAAATCCGGATGCGTTCTGCAACACCAAAGATGCCGCCATACTTTCTCAGGTACTGAACAACTACGACCAGGAAACCGCCAACTTCTACCGCTGGAAGGTAGAATACACGCAGGAAGAAATCGCTGAGCTTGTAAATTCCAAGAGCGGAGAGGACTTTGGCCAGATAGTGAACCTCGTTCCAGTGGAAAGAGGAACAAGCGGAAGGCTCATAAGGCTGAAGATTGTTGGAACAAAAAAGACAATGATAATAGGCAAGGAGTTGGAAATAAGGAGAATATTATCGCCGAGCCACCTTTACAGCTCAGCTTTTGTGGCCAAGAGGCTCAATGCCGAAGGCAAATATCTTCCGGAGGACGCCCAGGCCGTTCCGGCAAAGTTTGAGCTCTACGGAGCAGGCTGGGGGCACGGAGTGGGGCTATGCCAGATAGGAGCCGCCGTAATGGGGGCAAAGGGCTTCAGCTACGACTCCATCCTCTACCATTACTATCCGAATGCTGAAATCGTGAAGAAATATTAGCCCGCATGAATTCAAGAAAGTATTAAATCATAAATCATGGAAAAATTGAACAACCCTTCGGTTCCTCAGAAGGAAACCAAGAGAAATCCCTGGCTCTGGGTTCCTACGCTGTATTTTGCAGAAGGAATACCTTACTTTATCGTCAACACCATTTCCGTTCTGATGTTCACAAATCTGGGAGTTCCCAACGACCAGAACGCAAGGTTCACCAGCCTGTTGTATCTGCCCTGGCTGCTGAAGTTCGCATGGGGTCCGTTTGTGGATATTGTAAAGACAAAGAGATGGTGGATCCTGTTCATGCAGATACTTATGTCGGTGGCTTTTATCCTGCTGGCAGTAACCCTTCCGAGGCCCGATGCAGCAACAATAGCCGCCAAGGGAACGTCCATAAGCCTTTTCTACACAACGCTCATTATATTTTTGGTTACGGCCTTTGCCTCAGCTACTCACGACATTGCGGCAGACGGGTTTTACATGCTGGCGCTTCCGCAGAATCAGCAGAGTGCGTTTGTGGGAATCAGGAGCACGTTCTACAGGATTTCATCCGTGTTCGGGCAGGGAGTCCTGGTGTTCATTGCAGGGCTTTTGGAAAAGAAGGGCGACATTCCGCGTGCATGGTTCTGGACTATGGTCATTACAGCCGTAATTTTTGGTCTTGTAACTCTTTACCATACATTTGCAATTCCTCGTTCCAAGAACGACAAGCCTAATATCCAGTATGACGAAAACGGAAAAAAGAAGGGAATCTGGTCTGACTTCCTTCAGTCTTTTAAAACCTTCTTCAAGAAACCTCTGGTATGGCTCGGAATTGCTTTCATGCTTCTTTACAGGCTTCCTGAAGCCTTCCTTATCAAGATGATAATGCCTTTCCTGAAAGATGCCAGAGCAGAGAATCTGGTTGACGGCTCGTTCATAGGGGGAGGACTCGGACTTCCTACAGGGAGCATAGGATTGGCTTACGGAACAGTTGGAGTTATAGCCCTTCTGGCCGGGGGAATCCTGGGCGGCATCTATGCATCAAGGGTTGGTCTGAAGAAAGCTCTCTGGCCCATGGCCGCCTGCATGATTCTGCCTTGCCTGACTTTCTGCTATCTGGCCATATTCCAGCCTACCAGCTTTTTAGCAATCATTATAGCCATAGCTATAGAACAGTTCGGCTACGGATTTGGTTTTACGGCCTATATGCTGTTTATGATGTACCTGAGCGAAGGCGATTTCAAGACATCGCACTATGCAATATGTACGGCCTTTATGGCTGCCAGCATGATGATTCCGGGCTTCTTTGCCGGAGACCTCCAGATGGCGGTGGGCTACAAGGCCTTCTTCTGGATTGTGGTATTCTGCGGACTGGCTACCATGCTTGTAACCTTCCTTGCAAAGAAAAAGGTAGATGCTTCTTACGGCAAAAAATAATCGCTGAGTATTAAGTCAAATTCTGAAAATCATTGGATATGAAAAAGATAACATCATTTCTTTTCCTGATGGCTGCGTTTGCTTTCATGACGTCAGCTGCGGCTAACTGCCAGAACAAGGCAAAAGATGCAAAAGAGACAGAAAAAGTTTGCTCCCACAACAAATCTCAGATTGTAAAGCCAGGCATAGAGGTACTCCGCAGCAGGGGTTTTGATGTGCTCAAGGGCAAGAGGGTAGGACTTCTGACCAACCCCACCGGTGTGGATTCTGAGCTTAACTCAACCATAGACATCCTTCACAATGCCAAGGACGTAAACCTTGTAGCCCTCTATGCTCCGGAGCACGGAGTCAGGGGCGATATCTACGCAGGAGCCTCCGTAAAAGATGCAAAGGATTCAGCTACGGGCATTCCGGTTTATTCTGTCTTTGGCAAGAACCGCAAGCCGTCGCCAGAGTTCCTGAGCAACGTAGATGTGGTTGTGTTTGACATTCAGGATATCGGCTGCCGTTCCTATACCTTCGTAAGCTCCATGGGACTTATGATGGAAGCCTGCGCTGAGGCCGGCAAGGAGTTCGTTGTGCTCGACCGTCCCAACCCGCTCGGCGGAGAAAGGGTAGAAGGAAACCTTGTGGAAGACGGTTTCTACTCCTTTGTCAGCCAGTTCAAGATTCCTTATGTGTATGGACTTACGCTGGGAGAACTGGCAAAGATGCTCAACAGCGAAAAGATGCTCAAGAACGGAGTTCAGTGCAAGCTTACGGTTGTTCCTATGGAGGGCTGGAAGCGCAATATGCTGTATGAAGACACCAAGCTTCCGTGGATACTGCCATCTCCGCAGGTTCCTCAGATTGTGAACGCCTACTATTATCCTGTAAGCGGCATTATGGGAGAGCTGGGCTACATTTCCGAAGGCGTGGGCTATACACTTCCGTTCCAGCTCTTTGTGGCAGAATGGATAGATGGCAAGAAACTCTGCGATGCAATGAACGCACTCAACCTTCCGGGAGTAAGGTTCCGCACCATCTACGAAACTCCTTTCTTTGGCAAGAAGCAGGGCCTGTACTGCAGCGGAGTTCAAGTATTCATCACCGATTACGGCAAGGCCCGCCTTGTGGAGATTCAGTTCCTTGTAATGCAGGAACTTGCAAAACTGTATCCAGACAAGAAAACCTTTGAGAACTGCGATAAGGGACGCTTCCGTATGTTCGACATCGTATGCGGAACAGACTATATCCGCAAGACTTTCTCACAGACCTACACCTGGGAGAGTATCAAGGGCTACTTTGAGAAAGACGAAAAAGCTTTCAAGGCCAAGAGCAGCAAGTACTATATCTACGACTGACAGAATTATATGTAACGGTTGTGGAGTGCGCTTATTTTCAGAGCTATGCACTCCGCTTTCCGTTTTTGGCAAGATGTTTGCACAATTGAAATATAAAGTTTAACCTCTTAAACCAAAAAGCTATGAAAACCAACACCATCTTCACTGCTTTGACTGCAATACTTGCAGCAGTGCTGACTGTATCGGTTTCTTCAACCGCCTCAGCACAGTCTTCCAGCAGGAGGCCCAACTCCGGTGGCAACAGTAGCTCTTCAAACCACAGTACGGTAACTCCGCAGAACCGCACTACCCCCAAGCAGGGTAATGCAACTCCGCAGAAAGCCACTACTGCAACTCCCGACCGCAACAAGGTTGTACCGCAGAACCGTAACAACGGCAGCGGCAGCAACGGCAGCAACGGCAGCGGCAACAAAGGCCGTGAGGCAACTCAGAGCCGCGGGAACTCTACTTCCGGCGTAAATACCGGCAGAAACTATAACGACCACCTCGGGAATGTGCGTACAAACCCAGGCGTAGGCGGCAGCAACAAAGACAATAATAACAAGCCCAACGTAAACAACAATAATAACAACAATAACAAGCCTAACAACAACGTCAACAACAAGCCAGACAACAACAATAACAGGCCTAACAACAACGTCAACAACAAGCCAGACAATAACAGGCCTAACAACAACGTCAACAACAAGCCAGACAATAACAGGCCTAACAACAACCTCAACAACAAGCCGGACAATAACAAGCCCAACAACAACGGTCCCCGTCCTACGTATTACGCCGGCCGTGGCGGCGATGCCGCAACCAAGCTCCCGCCGGCTCCGAAATACGACAGGAGCAACCCGAACCGTCATTTGGGCTACAATCCTTTCCGCGACGGCCGTCTGATTCACCGTCCGTCTCCTATCAACATATACTTTGACTTTGGATACAGGTTCTCCGCACGTCCCCGTAACTACTACCGTTACAGGATAAACGGAATGAGCATGTACTTCTGGGATGGCGTCTGGTACTGGCACGCCTACGGATATTACAATGTCCACAGGCCTCCGGTTGGAACCAGAATCCCCATCTCCTACATCTCATCAAGCCTCTACCCCGTAGATTTTGAGACCTATTCATCCGGCTTTGCAAGAGACTACTACGTGGACTCATACGCAAACTTCTATGTTCAGGTCAACAGCTACGAGTTCAAGGTAGTTGATGCACCGGACGGAGCAATCCTCTACGACATGCCCAGCGACTACGAAGAGATAGTCTATAACGGAAGAGCTTACTATGTGGTTGGTAACTCCATATTTGAGTATGTTTACTCAAACGCCAACAGCTGGTACTTCCGCGCCGTGGGAATCTATTACAGATAAGTCTGTTACACAGTAAAAAAAAAGGAGCCGGGCGGCTCCTTTTTTTTATGCCTGGGCTATGTTCAGGATTACTTGAACAGCCTTTTCCATGCTTTCTATAGGAACATATTCCAGTTTGCCATGGAAGTTGAGGCCGCCGGCAAAGATGTTGGGGCAGGGCAGGCCTCTGAAGGAGAGCATGGCTCCGTCAGTACCTCCCCGGATGGGCTGGATCTTGGGCTTTACTCCGGCCTTCTTCATGGCATCTATGGCCCTTTGGACTACAAAGTACTTAGGCTCAACAATCTTGCGCATGTTGTAGTACTGGTCTTTGACGGTAATCTTAACAACGCCCTTTCCGTACTTGCGGTCCATCTTGTTCTGGATGGTGGTGAACAGTTTCTTTCTGGCATTGAACTTTGCGGTGTCGTGGTCTCTAATGATTATGTTCACCGATGCGTTTTCTACGCTTCCGCTGAAGTTGGTTACATGGAAGAATCCCTGGTATTTGGAGGTGTGTTCCGGCCTTTCCTTAGGAGGCAGCAGGGCGAGTATTTCGTTTGCAACAATTATTGCGTTCACCATCTTATCCTTGGCATAGCCGGGGTGAATGTTGCAGCCCTGGATTTCCACCTTGGCCGATGCGGCGTTGAAGTTCTCGAACTCCAGTTCGCCTACGGCCCCGCCGTCCATGGTGTAGGCAAAGTCTGCCCCAAAGTCCTTTACGGAAAAGTTTTCTACTCCGCGGCCAACTTCCTCATCCGGCGTAAAGGCTATCTTGATTGTACCATGCTTGAACTCAGGATGTTCTTTCATATACTCGGCGGCGCACATGATTTCCGCAACGCCGGCCTTATCGTCGGCTCCCAGCAGGGTGGTTCCGTCCGTGGTAATCAGGGTCTGGCCCTTGTAATCTTTGAGTTCCGGGAACAGAGCCGTGGATATCCTGACTTTCTTAGCCTTGTTCAGAACTATGTCCTTTCCGTTGTAGTTGGGGATGATCTGCGGCTTGATGTCTTTTCCGGAAGCGTCAGGAGCGGTATCTACATGAGCTATGAAGCCAATTACCGGAGCATCTGCTGCCTTTTGGACAGGTACCGATGACTTCTGGCTGACGGCCTTGGCATTCTTCAGATTCACTGCCTTGGTTTTGACTGGCTTGGGAAGGTTGGACGGAATTGTTGCCATGAGTACTCCCTTGGCGGAAACCTTGGTTCTGATGCCCATGGCCTTGAGCTCATCGCTGAGCATATTTATGAGGTCGAACTGCCTCTTTGTGGAGGGAGCTTCGGTTGATTCAGGGTCTGAAGTGGTCCAGACGCCTACATATCTGAGAAATTTGTCTTGTACTGGTTCCATAAGTTGCAAGATAAGTGTCTATGTATTAGTTGTTCATGTAATCTTACTTATAATCAGCAATTTGCGTTGCAGGGCCATTGCTTGTTGATTTGCGTTGCAGGGCTATTGTTTGTTGGGTGTTTTTGCTCTCAGCGATGAAATCAGCAGGAATGCGGCCACCGCAATGTATGCAACTATTGCCACTGCCTGTGCGCTGCCGCTTTCTGCCCATTCTTTGGCAAAGAAGTCCTTGCCTGCAAACTTGAGGATTGCGGAAACCACTCCCATAAGGGCGCCGCCGGCTATGAATCCGCTGGCAAGCAGGGTACCTTTGTTCAAGCGGGCTTCGTTGAGTGCCTTGTCTTTGCTTCTGGTGCTTACATACCAGGCAATTGCTCCGCCTGCAAGCAGGGGCAGGTTGAGGTCTATTGGTATGAACATTCCGAGTGCAAATGCCAGGGCCGGAACCTTGCAGAAGTTGAGTATAAGGGCAATGACTGCACCTATGCCGTACAGTACCCAAGGAGCTCCCTGACCGCTCATCAAAGGCTCAATAACGGCAGCCATGGCGTTGGCCTGCGGGGCTACTAGGGCTTCTTCTCCGGTAAATCCGTAGGTCTTGTTCAGCACTATCATCACTCCGCCTACGGTTGCGGCTGCAACCAAGGTTCCTATGAACTTCCAGCTTTCCTGGACCTTGGGTGTACTGCCTATCCAATATCCTATTTTCAGGTCTGTGATGAAGCTGCCGGCAACCGAGAGAGCCGTGCATACAACGCCGCCTATGATGAGAGAGGCCACCATACCCGGAACACCGTTCAGGCCGCAGGCTACCAGTACCACAGAACCCAGAATCAAGGTCATCAATGTCATTCCGCTTACCGGATTGCTGCCCACTATGGCTATGGCGTTGGCGGCTACAGTGGTGAACAGGAAGGCTATGATGGCCACTATCAGGAGGGCTACTACGGCCAGTAGAAGCTTATTGCCATCTGGAATAACTCCAAAGTAGAAGAATATGAATGTGGCTGCAAGGGCCAGAATTACACCCCAGGCTATGATCTTCATGCTTAGGTCTCTCTGGGTTCTGACTTCCTCCGCCTGAGGGCCGCCTTTCTTGCTGAAGCTCTTGGTAGCCAGCCCAAAAGCAGACTTTATGACGCCGGAAGATTTGATGATTCCGATGATGCCGGCAACGGCTATGCCTCCGATACCTATCTGTCTTGCATAGGTCTTGAATATCAGTTCGGGACCCATGTTGGCAACTCCGTCAAAGGTCGTCCCCAGGAAGGTAACGGTGTCTGGCCCGCAAAGCCAGCTCATAAGCGGTATGATGATAAACCACACAAGCATTGAGCCGCAGCAGATTATGAACGCATACTTGAGTCCTATAATGTAGCCCAGGCCCATGACCGCAGCTCCTATGTTGAACTTGACCATGAGCTTGGCCTTGTCGGCTATTACCTGCCCCCAGTGTGTGGCCGTGGTGTAGATGGTTTCGCTCCACCATCCGAACGACGATACTATGAAGTCGTAAAGTCCTCCAATCAGACCGCTGATAAGCAGCAGTTTGGCTCCGCCGCTGTCGCCTTCACCGCTCTTGATGACCTGAGTTGTAGCCGTGGCTTCGGGGAAAGGATAGTCTCCGTCCTTTTCCTTTACAAAGTATTTGCGGAAAGGAATCAGGAAGAGGATACCCAGGACGCCGCCCAAAAGGCTGGAAAGGAAAACCTTGATGAAATCTACCTGGATCTGGGGATATTTGGCCTGTAGGATGTACAGGGCCGGCAGCGTAAATATGGCTCCGGCTACGATGCCTCCGGAGCAGGCTCCGATTGACTGGATGATTACGTTTTCGCCCAGGGCATTCTTGCGTTTGAGGGCCGTTGAAAGACCTACGGCTATGATTGCTATAGGTATGGCCGCCTCAAACACCTGGCCCACTTTGAGGCCGAGGTAAGCGGCAGCAGCAGAGAAGATTATGGTCATCAAAAGACCTATGGTAACGCTGTATGCCGTAGCCTCCTTGTGTTTTTTCTGAGGATCGAGAAGCGGTTTGTATTCCGGCTTCTTCTGATTTTTGATGTCTGACATATATGTAATTGTTTTTGATTTCCGGCAGAGCGAATTTACTAAAAAATCGCTGAGGAAGGCCATAATTTGCTACATTTGTATTTAGGTATCCTTCAGCGATATCTTCAGAAAAGATTATGACGGTATTTCAAAAGCGGAAAATGAACAGAAAATCTATATGCTCTCTGGTGGCCATTCTGGTGCTTCTTCTTTTTGCGGGAGAGCTGAGGGCTCAGTTTGTGGGCGGTGTAAAAGACTCATTAAGAGTGCTTTGTGTGAGGTATGACAACAACTCTTCGGGAGTTGACGGAGTGGTTTCAATATCGGCAATTATGGAGTGCGACAGCATAAAGATGCCAACCTATATGGTGGGAGACTCCATTGTTGTTTTCTTCAGCGATATCAAGGCAGACAACATTGCAAGCATCCAGTTCCTAAGGGGTAAAATGCTGGGCAAGAAACTCCAGAAGTCTTTTCCGAACGGGCTGATATCCTTGACTTTAAAGCCTGGCGAAACCTTCAACAACAGCCAGGTCTGCCCGGAGGGCGACAATCTTACACGCAAGGCCTTTGTAACCCGCATGGCCTTTTCAGACATGGCAGACGGGGACGTCCTGGCCGGAAAAGTTGCATCCCTTGTGGATAATTACGGTACAGACGACATATCGTTCCGCCAGTTCAAGTACTTGAATATCAACAGGGCAACGCCGATTCTGGCCATAGACTCCCTCAACCGCAAGGCCTTTGTAAAGAGCTTCAACGATTTCCGCCCGGAAACCATGGGAGAGATAGTAATGTACAGTGCCGAGGATGCGCAGAAGATTATCGGCGACAAAGGTATCAACGGGCTCGTAATTGTGGCAATTAAGCCCAAGTTCACCATTCAGCAGGCTATCTTCAGTCCTATGGAAAAGGCCGTGGCTCTGGCAAACGAGATGTACGGTGTGAACTTTGAAACCATGATGATGCGCAGCCCATTAATCGCTGAGTAAATACAAATCACTAAAAACAAGTATATTATGGGAAAACTACTAAAAGAATTCAAGGAATTTGCAGTAAAGGGCAATGCCGTTGACATGGCGGTTGCCGTTGTAATTGGTGCGGCTTTTGGAGCCATAGTCAATTCTCTTGTGAACGATCTGATTATGCCGTGCATAGGAGTGCTGATCGGCGGGGCAGATTTTGCTAACCTTGCAGTTACGCTCAAAGAAGCCGTATTGGATGAGGCCGGTGAAATAGTTAAGCCGGCAGTTATGTTCAAGTACGGCCAGTTTATCAATGCAATTGTTTCGTTCTTGATTATTACCTTCTCTATCTTCTTGGTTATAAGGGGTATAAACAAGTTCAAGAAAAAGAAGGAAGAGGCTCCTGCAGCTCCGGCAGAACCATCTGCAGAAGAAAAGCTGCTGACCGAAATCAGAGACCTTCTCAAAGAGAAGAAATAGCCTTTGTTTTACATATAAAGGTATAGCGGCCTCATGAGAAATTATGGGGCCGTTTTTTTTTGATATTTTTTTGGAGATATTGAAAAAGTTGTTACCTTTGCAGCCCTTTCGCGCCGGAGGGGTAACAACCGGTTTCCGGAGCAAAAAAGGGGGCTGAAAATTTTTTCAAAAAAAAGTTGAAAAAATATTTGGACGGAACAAAAAAGTTTCTACCTTTGCAGCCCGTTTCGCTGAAAGCGGAACTGTTCATTGAAACATTGAAGACAAGCAGCAAACCAAAA
>ERZ842401.7870-NODE-7870-length-10721-cov-5.358429_pt1 | contig 10721 bp, 8 predicted proteins | sample MGYA00521270_ERZ842401 | MGnify/ENA primary metagenome ERZ842401 (study PRJEB31892, sample SAMEA3878208) | bioreactor metagenome | biome: Moose rumen | place: Sweden | collected 2011-10 | study: EMG produced TPA metagenomics assembly of the PRJEB12797 data set... | reverse complement strand
CAAAAACACGCTAACAGGGATTGACTTGCCAGCCACTCAAATTGCTCGCTCATCAAGCCAGCTGCAACCGCTCTTGCAAAATATTTCCTCGCTTGCTCGGTGTCTATCTCGGTTGGCAGTTCTTGTAATTCGACTGTGGGCAACTCATCTACACCCTCACTCGCTTGGGGTGGGAAGTATTGATATAACCAATATAACCACGGCTTACAACTGTTGGCTAAATCTTGGTCGAGGCTGTATATACAGGTTTCTTCAATCTCTCTTGTTGTGTCAGCAAAAGCGTTGACGGTGTAACCGCTGTATCGATAAGGGCTAACGCCGCTTGTAGCCCCATATTTGTTAATAACCTCGGCTAAAAGGTTCATCAACACTTTAACCTCGGGGCTAACGTTCACTCGCTTGCAATATGGCAAAAGGTTTGGCAATTCATTGTCAAGCGTTTTTATCGTTTCCGTTGGAAGTGGCTCATAATCGGCCAACCTCTCAACCCACGGATTAGGACAATCAAGCAATGTGCTTAAATCGCCGATAAGCCTTAAAATCACTTTCTCCATAACTCAATCAATATTTAACGCTGGTAGGCTGGCAATCGCCTGTTGTTTTAGGCTGTCAACCGCTCTTGTATATTTCTCGGTGTGTTTCAAACCGCTGTGACCTAACAGGCTCGCCACGGTCTTAATATTAGCCCCATTGTTCAAGATATTCACGGCAAAACTGTGTCTTGCACAATGCCAACTAATATGCTTGGAAATTCCAGCACGTTTAACCCACCTTTTGAGGGCTTTTAGGCACATTTCATAACTCGGTAAGGGAAATATAACCTCGCCCCTGTTATCGGGCTGTGACGGCTCGCCAATTAGTTTTAGGTGGGTTTCATCAAGCGGTATCACTACACCGCTGTTAACGCTGTGTCCTTTGGTCTTGTTTTGCTCAAACTTTAACAGGCGGTTGGCAAAATCCACGTTTGTAAATGTAAGGTCTTTCACATCACAAAATCTCAATCCTGTATAGAGGCAAAACAGGAAAGCACGCCTAATATTGGGGTTCTCATTGTCATAGTGTGTTGAGGCTAATTGTGCAATCTCATCAAGCGACAAAATTTCTTTTCTTAATTGGTTATCGTCAACCTTAATGCTTATCGTTTTGCCGTCAACATCGGTAAACGGCTCGGTATAGTTAAACTTGTACTTAACCCCACAACTTTTATAGACTTTCTTAAAGCGTGCAAATATGCCTCTCGCCCCCTCGCCTATACTCCTACTTTGCAGGTACTCGGTAAAGGTCAACATCATTTCACGGCTTATTTGCTGGGGTGTGATATGCTTTTGAAATTTCTTGTACTCGGCGGTATCTCTCAAAAAATCTTGAAAGCGGTGCAAAGCAATTTCAATCATTCTAATGTCTTTCTTGGTGTAACTCTCAATGTAGGATTGAAAGTAAGCAATAAAATCAATGTCTTTGGGCTTTGCCAGCCTGTAACCCTCATTGCTCTCTAACAACTCTTGCCCACGCTCATAACGTATCTTTTTGGCGAGGGCTAACGTTTCTTTGTTTTGCTGTCGCTCAATCGGGGTTCTTGGTGCTTGCCACAGGTAAAGCCCCAAACGCTCGGTTTGGCGGTTCACTTTCTTGTAAGTGTTACCGCTCTTGCTCACCGCCTCGGTATAGCCTAAATAAAACTCCAAATATAGGCTCTCTCTACCGTCACTCAATACCTGTGCAAATAGTTTGGGGTTATCGCCACTTGCACCCTCAATTAGATAGGTATTGTTAGCCCTGTAATTCTTTTTGGTTGCCATTGTCTTTATTGCTTTTTGTTTCTTTTGCTTTGCAAAGGTAATACTTTATTTTCACTCAATAAGCAACCAATAAGCAAATTTTGTCAAAATAAGGTCTTTTTTATGAAATCAAGTGAAAATATAGGCAACTTAATAGGCTGATTTTCTTTATTGTTAGTTTCTCTTGGTTATTGTTGTTTGCTGGGTACATTATCGGCTCTGGGTACTGGCTTAAAAGCGCAAGGTGCTGATTTTGAGAAATCTTCAGCACCTTGTTTTTTTACTTGAACATTTTTGCGACTGATTCATTTATATCGATGTTCGTCAATAAGTCGGAATATCCTGAAAGACAGATTGTTGTGTCAATTGCGTCGAAGACGCAGAGTTGGTCTTCGACCCATCCAGCGTCTTCGACGCAAAATTGTGCGCTCTCTTCTGGTGTCTCATTGCGGAAAACAGTACAGTCCCGAGGCACTTTTTTACAAGACCAGAATTTGCTCAAATTTTAAGGTTACAACTCGGGGAAATCTTGCTTTAGAATTTGTGAGAATTTTTCGGCGCCCAAGTCGGAGAGGTGATCGGGGTCACGAAAATCACGGCCCATGAAACGTGGGTCACGCAGGTAATCCTTGTAGGTCGCGTTATACTTGCGGGTAAAGGTGTTTATCACATCATACATGACAGTGAGCTGCCGGCTGTCAATCATATCGACATACTCCCTCCACATGGGAGTGGTGATTACAATAATATTGACATTGTGGTGCTTGCACCACTCACCTATCTTGTTAAGATATTGCACGTTGTAGTCCACGTTGTCCCAGTTTTGGCAGTGGTGAGACTCCTCGGTGGATATCGCTTTGTTTGTCATCTCGGTGGAGTCGAAGCGTTCGGGCGCAGTAAAGATGCATCCCCAGCCCAAGCTGTCGCAGTCGTGAGAGCTGCTGTTAGTGAGGAGGTTATTAAAAGATTTTTGAATCTTTAGAGTGAATCTGGGAAAGTTTGAAATCTCAAAATTGTATTTTGAGAAATCGCCGTGCTTGTCTATGCCGTAATAAATCTTGTAGTATATGGCTCTGAACCACTCCTTATTATCCTCAAGAGGAGGCTCAAAAATATTGTCCTCATCAATAATGACAATCAGGTTCTTGAGATTAGTGAGCCTTGGCTCAAATTTGGTTAGTAGTAAGTAATCGTACTCAGGGTTTTGCGATACATTAGCAATGTTGAAGACGCTATCGCCAATCGCATCGGGTTTTATGGCGTAATAAGTATGTGAATTGCCGGTAATGAGTGTTCTAACACTACTGCCATGTCTCATCATCCAGTCGTTCTTCTCTGTATAGGAGTTGGGGATGTGGCGCACTATGATTTCACAGCATCCCAGCAATAGAATAATGATAGCTACAATTATTGCGGAGTATTTCAAAAAGCGTTTCATAGCGGGATTCAGAATTGGAAGTAAATGAAAACCTGACTTGATTCATGCCACAGCAGTGTGTACATGGCAATTAGCACATAAAGTACCCACCTAACCCATCGTCTGGCGAAAACCTTTCCCGACAGTTGCATCGCATGCTGCTTGTCGCGTTGTATCCATTCCACAACCATAAGCCCCAAGCCCATTATCAATGGCCATGTGCCAATAGTGTTGTCGAAGCACAATAACGACTTGTCGCATAGGTGTCTCATAAAGTCAATCGCCATGGTGATGTTTGGCGCGCGGAACAATATCCACCCCACCGTGACGACGAAGAATGTGAACACTATCATTGCAAACTCCCTGACCGAGGGCAGCAGTCGGTTGTGGCCTACGTTGTGCTCAAACTTGCCTCTAGAAGGCAAAAAACGATACAGAGAGATGAATGCCGCATGAAAGAGTCCCCATAGCACAAACGACCAATCTGCTCCATGCCACAGACCGCTAATGAAAAACACCACAAAGGTGTTGAACACAGTTCTTAGCAAGCCCCTTCTGCTTCCGCCCATGGGGAAATAAACGTAGTCGCGGAACCACGACATCAATGTTATGTGCCATCGGCGCCAGAACTCCGGCAGGCTTCGGGAGAGATAGGGGATGTTGAAGTTTCTCGTTAAATTAATTCCAAACAACCTGGCGCACCCTATTGCTATGTCGCTATAACCCGAGAAGTCACAATAAATTTGAAACGAAAACAATATACTGCAAATCAATAAGCTGAGAGCGGAATACTGGGCATAGTTGCCCCATACTTCATTCACAATCTCGGCACAAGAGTCGGCAATGATAAGTTTCTTGAAGAATCCCCACAATATCTGGCGGCAGCCATCTACCGCCTTGTTGTAGTCAAAGGTGCGAGGCTTGACAAACTGCGGGAGTAAATTGGTGGCCCGTTCAATGGGACCCGCCACAAGCTGCGGAAAGAAACTGATGAAAGCAAAGAACGCCACAATGTCGCGCTCGGGGTCTATCTTTTTTCGGTAAACATCTATGGAATAGCTCAACGCCTGAAAGGTGTAGAAACTAATTCCAACCGGTAGGATGATGCTGGCGGTGGGCCAGTCAAGCGTCATGCCCAGTGCTGAAAACACACCGTTAAGGCTGTTAATGAAGAAGTTATAATACTTGAAAACCGCCAGTATCGAAATGTTAAGGACTATATTGGCGGCACTTGTGGCTTTTTGCCACCGGCGACGGCCTTCCCATCGCTCAATCAGCAAACCGCTCGCGTAGCTACAAAGCGATGTTACGGCAATCAGTATCAAGAACCTCCAGTCCCACCATCCATAGAACATATAACTTGCCGCCACGATGAGCATGTTCTGCTTTCTGGTTCTCTTGAACACAAACCAGTAGAGCAAAAAAACTATTGGCAAGAAAATGATGAATTCTATAGAATTAAACGACATTACACGTAACAGTTGTAAATAATTTGCAAAGTTATAAAAAAATGGATGAGGTGAAACCGCAAATATAGGGAAATAAACTTTTTCAGCTTAAAATTTGTCCACAAGCGGCGAAATTACTAATTTTGTGGTGCGTTATTCATTCTTTTTAAGAAGATTATTAACGGACAAGGCATGCCTTGTCCCTACATATTAATTCTGTTTTGCTTAATTTCACACCCATAGCCCGTCCCAAGCTGCTCTCTCGGTTGAAAGAGCAAGCCCGCTACATCGACCATGCCGACAGTGTGCAGCAGGAGCAGTTGATGAAACTGATAGAGAAAGCCGCCTTGACTTGGTTTGGACGTAAATATGACTTCTCCACTTGCCGCACTTATAAGGAATTTGCCACTCGCGTGCCCTTGTATCGCTATGAGGACTTGCAGCCGCAGATTATGCGCATGGTGGGTGGTGAGAAAGACGTGCTGTGGCCCGGGCGGTGCTACAACTTCGCACAGTCGTCGGGTACAAGCGACGGCAATCACAAGTACATCCCCATCCCTGCCGAGTCGTTGCGTTGGAACCATTATAAAGGTGCCAGCGATGTGGTGTCGCATTACCTGAACCTCAACCCCATGAGCCGCCTGTTCTCGGGTAAGGCACTGATACTTGGAGGCTCCTTTGCCAATGAATTGAACCTCAAGCCGGGCACACATGTGGGGGACCTATCAGCGACGCTAATCAACAATATTAATCCCATCGCCAACCTGTTCCGCGTGCCCAGCAAGCACATTGCGCTGCTCGAGGACTGGGCTGTGAAGTTGCCGGCACTCGTTGAGGCGAGCAAGGGCGAGAACATCACCAACCTAAGCGGTGTGCCGTCGTGGTTCCTCACCGTCATCAAGGAGGTTTTGAAAGCCACTGGCAAGGACTGCATCCACGACGTGTGGCCCAACCTGGAGGTGTTCTTCCACGGCGGCATCGCTTTTGAGCCTTACCGCGAGCAGTATGAACGCTTGTGCGACATGAGCAAGATGCACTTCCTCAACACCTACAATGCCAGTGAGGGCTTCTTTGCCACTCAGAGCGACTGGAGCACCACGGCGATGCTGCTGTTGCTCGACGTGGGCGTGTTCTACGAGTTCATCCCGTTGAGCGAGGTGGATAGTGACCACCCCGATGTGCTGCCCATTTGGGAGATAGAGGCTGGCAAGACCTACGAACTCATCATCACCGCCTGCAATGGGCTGTGGCGTTACCGCATAGGCGACACGGTGCACATCGAGCAACTCAACCCTGTGAAAATCAACATTGCCGGACGCACAAAGAGCTTCATCAACGCCTTTGGCGAGGAGCTGATGGTACACAACGCCGAGAATGCGATAGCGCGCACTTCGCAAGAGACGGGGGCGCTGGTGCTCAACTATACCGCCGCGCCAGTCTATGCCGGCGACAAGAGCAAAGGCCGCCACCAGTGGCTCATCGAGTTTGAGAAGGTGCCAGCCAGCATCGACGAGTTTGCCGCCCTGCTCGACAAGTATCTGCAAGAGACCAACGGTGACTATCAGGCGAAGCGCTACCAGAGCATTTTCCTCGACACCCCCGAGGTGGTGGTGGCAAGGCGTGGATTCTTCGACGAGTGGCTCGCTTCAACTGGCAAACTCGGCGGCCAGCGCAAAGTGCCTCGCCTGAGCAACAACCGAAATGTCATCGACCAGATGCTGAAATTGTTAACTAATTAGCCATAATTAGTATAATTGCTCTAATTGGCCTAATTCAATAAATGATTATGCTACAACGATATTTACAGGAGGGCCGCATTGAGGCGGGGTGCGACGAGGCGGGGCGGGGATGCCTGGCAGGACCTGTCACGGCTGCGGCGGTGATTCTGCCTCCCGATTTTGAGAACGAACTGCTCAACGACAGCAAGCAGCTCACCGAGCATCAGCGCGACTTGCTGCGCCCTATTATTGAGCGTGATGCTCTGGCGTGGGCAGTGGCAATGGTGTCGCCCGAGGAGATTGACCGCATCAACATCCTCAAGGCGTCAATCACGGCGATGCACCGCGCCCTCGACCAATTGGCAATTAGACCCGAGCACATCCTCGTTGATGGCAACCGTTTCTATCCTTATAATGACATCCCTTTCACCACCGTCATCAAGGGCGACGGCAAGATGATGAGCATCGCCGCCGCAAGCGTCCTCGCCAAGACTCACCGTGACGAATATATGCGCAAGATTGCCGAGGAATTTCCGCACTACAACTGGGCGAAGAATAAAGGCTACCCTACAAAAGACCACCGTGCCGCAATAGTGGCGCACGGCATTTCGCATTATCATCGCAAGAGTTTCAATTTAGTTGGACAATTATCACTTTTTGACTAGAGATGCTGAAACGCAAACGCATAGAAGTAGTGGCGGCGATTATCCGAGATGATGAGGGACGCATTTTCGCCACCCAGCGAGGTTATGGCGCTATGAAGGACGGTTGGGAGTTCCCTGGCGGCAAGATAGAGGCGGACGAGACACCCGAACAGGCACTGAAGCGTGAGATCCGAGAGGAACTGGCGGCAGAGATTGCTGTGGATGATTTCCTGTGCACGGTAGAATGGGACTACCCCGATTTCCACCTGACGATGCACTGCTACTGGTGCCATGTGGAGAGCGGCACGCTAACCCTTAAGGAACACGAGGCCGCCCGCTGGCTCACCCCCGACCAACTCGACACAGTAGATTGGCTCCCTGCCGACAGAGAAGCGATTTCTAAGTTTTAAGTGTTATGTAGGGACGAGGCCTGCCTCGTCCGTTTTTCATCCACCTCCCTCCTTTCTCTTTCCACATTCCACCTTCCTCTTTCCATCTCAATCCTATTTCCCCATCACGGCGTTCCAAGCGGCATTAGCGAGGGTGCGGTTGTCGTCGTCTTCGCTGCATTCCCAGTACATCAGGCCTCGCAGGCCTTTCTCTCGTGCCCATTCGCCCTTGATGGCGATGCTGCGCGCGTTGTCGTAGGAGCCAAAGAACACGCCGTTGAGGGTGACATAAGGAGTCTGTGCCGCATCGCTCCAGTTGTTGATGTTATACTCGCTAGGCAGCGATGCCAGACGGCGATAGTCGATGACAGAATTTGCTCCATCCCATGCATGGCGCATATAGAAAGGAATGCCAAGCACAATCTTGCTCATAGGGAATCCCTCTGCTTCATAGGTGTTTATGGCGCGCTGACAGTCCCAATAGGAAGCTGGATGGCTGATTGCTGAGTGGAAATGTGGCGCAGCATCCATGTCGTAGGTCATGAGGTTCACGAAGTTGACATAAGGTTCTACTGCTGCGATGTCGATAAATTTGTATCCTCCCGAAGTGGGTTGCTTGTCTTTTACATATCCCGCAAAAGTTAGAAGGTAGCGGTTGCCAAGGGTCTCACGAAGCTGCTGCATAAGCAATACGTGGTTTTGAGTGTCAACGGCAGGGTTGCATGCCGCTCCACTCCACGAAAGGCCAGGGAACTCCCAGTCGAGGTCAATGCCGTCGATGCCCCATTGCCGGCAAAAGGCGAGGCAGTCTTGTGCAAAGCGTCGGCGGTTGTCGTCGCTGGCGGCGATAGCCGAGAATCCTCCGTCCTGATAGTTGTCGGAGTTGGTCACGGTATGTGAGAACGAGAGGCATATCTTCAAGTCGGGATTGTCGTGTTTGAAAGCGACGAGCTGCTGCAGTATGCTAGTGTTGCCATCGTCCTGAAGCTCAAACTTTTGATAAATGCCGTTGCGCACATACACCTCGGCGAAGGCATAGTTGATGTGAGTGACAATGAATGGGTCGGGGAGGCGGTTGCTGGCATAGTAAGGGCAATAAGCGACTACCACACGCTGTTGTGGCTCGGGGTCGCTCTCAATGCCTAGCATCACATTGTAGATGAGGGTGATATCGGCGGCAGTAACCGCCCCATCGCGGTTCACGTCGGCAGTGATGAGGTAGTTGGTGTTGTTGCCGAGCATCACGTCATATACGGCAGTGACATCGGCTGCCGTAACCGCCCCATCGCGGTTCACATCGGCAAGGCCAGCATGCGCTGCCATTGCGACGGTGATTGTCAATATTGCTAAAAGGATTCTTTTCACCGATTAGAGCTTGAAAAGATTCTGAATCATATTGCCACGGATGAGGATGTCGCTCACGGTCCATGCTTCTTGCTGCTGTTTCAGCAGTGGCGAGGTGCCGAAAGTGTCTTCGGCTGACTCGGTTGCCGAGCGCACATCATTGCGCAGCAGACTATGCCCCAGTCCCTTCCATGAGTAGTCATTTAGTCCCATCACGTCGAGCAGAGTGGGATATATGTCGATTTGCCCAATGGGTCCGCCGATGAACTTGCCTTGTGAGCCATTTATCACGATGAGCACACATTCGTTGCCGTTTTTGCTCAGCGACTGCCGCCCGTTGGGATCATCATCAACAATCTCGCTGTGGTCGCTGGCTATGACTATCACGCTGTTGTCGTAAAGCCCTGACCGATGGAGGTTCTCTAGGAAAATGCCGAGTTGCAGGTCGAAGTAATGGGTCTTTTCCAGATAGTTGCGCACGGCGGGAGTGTATTCCTTGCTTGCCGAAATCCATGTGGCTGGCTCGAAGTCGTAGTCGTAAGGGCTGTGCATTACGCCAGTGAACAGTTGCGCCATAAAGTTGCCGCCGATGCCGGGCAGATACCGGGCGGCATACTCCATCACCACCTTGTCGATTTTGTAATCAGCGGCTTCTAGCTCGGCTTTCAGCTCGGGCTGGTGGTAGAGAGTGTCGAAACCGTAAGCCGCCGACATATTCTCCACATTCCACAGACTGGGCTCGTCGCCGCAAATCTCCACCGCCTTGTAGCCGCGCCGCTTCAGTGCCTTGACGAGCGACGGGAAGGTGCGGTCGCTGTATTCCATCGCCACCGAGCGGTCGAGCATGGGCAGCAGTCCCGTCTGATACATGAATTTGCCGTCGCTGGAGCGGCCGTTCTTGGCTTGCGAAATCACGTTCAGGCACACGATGTTGGCGCTGTCGGCAGCAAGAGCGTTGAGGGTGGGGGTGACTGGTTTGCCGTCGATGTCGAGGTGCACCGCCCAGGCGTTGAGCGACTCCACCATGATAAAGATGAGGTTGGGACGCTCTATCGAGGTCTTGTAGTTGTTGTCGGAATATGCAGGGCAGTTGTCCTTGACAAAATTCTCGGCGAGCCTCCTGTCTTCGTCGCTCACGCCGGTGTCGATGCTGTTGATGAGCGAGAAGATGGCATAGCTCATCACACCGTTGTGCATAATATAATTAAGGTGTCGGCCGCCAAGCTTGCTGTAGCGTGTGGTGAAGGCATCGTGCAGGTCTTCGTAGTTCTGGCGGTTAGTGAGATAGATGCCGGTAGTGATAATCAGGCGCATGACGATAAATGCAGCTATGGTTGCAGCAAACAGCCACCAGTGGCGCTTAGCGGTTTTTGTCGCTCGCTGGTTTTGTCGCTCGCTGCGCTCGCTGGTTGTGTCACTCACTGTGCTCGCTGGTTGTGATGCTTTGCTGGTGTGGTGTTTCAGCCACCAGTGGTAGGCGTGCAGCACCAGCGGCATGAGCAGCACCATGAGCGATTTCTTAGAGATAGCCCCAATTGTGCTCTTGATAAGCGTTCCCGACACGTTCTTGAAGAGCAGGAACGACGAGAAGGGCATCACGTCGCGATAGGTGGGATAGTAGAGTAGCTGCGCGAAACTCCATATCGCCACCAGCCATAATATAATAAATGTGTAGGTTCGTCTCCGCTTAATCACCCAGCACGGTGCGAGCAGCAGAATAGCGTCGGCGAGATGGTTGAAGAATATCTTGGTCAGCGGCTGGTTGGAGAGTGACCCAAACATAGAGCGTGTTATCGTGAGGCTCACTATCGAGAGCATCACGATAATCAACACCGCGGCGAGAATATAAAAAACCGTCGCAGAAGTAAAGATATTTTTCTTGAGTTTAATTGTCTGTAAAGGAGTTAAAGGATTTTCGCACAAGGCATGCCTTGTCCCTACTTAACACTTACTACTTAACACTTATCACTTAAATAGTATTGT